>JGI20214J51088_10003657_pt1 | contig 10114 bp, 5 predicted proteins | sample WetSurMetagenome_FD_51088 | JGI IMG/M metagenome (IMG submission 51088) | reverse complement strand
GAAATTGGATAAAATTTCTATCTTTGCACCCTCAAAAATTTAAATACCCTATAAAAATCTAAAACACATGCAGAATATAGGCGCTGTAAAGTTTTTTGCGATCGTTTTCGGACTGGTCTGCATTTTCCAATTGTCATTCACCTTCATCGGCTGGAGATATTCCGTTAAAGCTGACAGCTATTCCACTGCCCCCGTTGTTCGGCAGGAAGCAATAAAGCTGGCAAAAGGCAATGCACTCAGGCAGGAGGTCATCTATGACTCACTTTCTCAGTCCAGGCTGGAATATTATAATGATTCCATGGCAAATATCACTGTATACAACATTCTTCTGAAAAAGTATACGCTGAAGGATGTCAGGGAAAGAGAGATCAACCTTGGCCTTGACTTAAAGGGAGGTATGAATGTTACCATGGAAGTATCCGTACCTGATATCATCAGGGCCCTTTCAGGCTACAGCCAGGATCCCACTTTCCTTAAAGCCCTCAACCTTGCCGTTCAGAAAGAGAAGAACAGCACACGTGATTTTGTGGACCTTTTCGCAGAAGCTTTCAAACAGGTTGATCCCAATGCAAAACTTGCATCCATCTTCAACACGGTGGAACTGAAGGACAGGGTCAACTACAATACCACCAACGACGAGGTCATCAAAGTAATCCGCGAAGAGACAAACGCCGCAATCGACAGGACATACAACATTCTCCGCACACGTATCGACCGTTTCGGGGTAACCCAGCCAAACATCGTGAAACTGCAGACTGCAGGCAGAATCCTGATCGAACTCCCAGGCATCAAAGATCCCGAACGCGTTCGTAAACTTTTGCAGGGAACTGCCCAGCTCGAATTCTGGGAAACCTACGAATACCCCGTTCTCTACCCTTATTTTGCAGAGGCCAACAAGAAACTTGTTGACATCATGGCAGGCGGCTATGATTCAACAATGGTAAACGATTCAACAAAGATCGATACCCTTCAACCGGTCACCAAAGCTGACGGGCAGGTCCTGGCAGAGAAAAAGGAGACCACTGTAAAGGAAACCACCAAAACGGAAAAGGCCAAAACGGATACTGCAAACGCACTGCTGAACAAGCTTCAGAATGATACTGCAGCCAAGACCCAGGCCGGCCAGGATAAAAAACAGTCATTCGAGCAGTATGCCAAGACCAACCCGTTGTTTGCATACCTCAATCCCGCCATATACCAGAATAAAGACGGTTCATACGTTCCGGGGCAGACAGCCATGGTCGGAAGGGCCCTTATCAAAGATACGGCACGCGTAAATTATATGCTCCGCCAGGTGAAGAACATGTTCCCGAGAGATGTTAAACTCGTGTGGACTGTTAAACCGCAGGCAGAAGCTCCTGATGTTCTCCAGCTTGTTGCATTGAAAGTAACCTCTCGTGACGGTTCACCTGCCCTTGGCGGCGATGTGATCACCAATGCACGACAGGACTACGACCAGAACGGACGCGTTGAAGTTTCAATGTCGATGAACTCTGAAGGCGCCAGGGTATGGAAACGCCTCACCGGTGAGAATATCGGCAAGCAGATCGCTATCGTTCTTGATGGTTACATCTACTCGTATCCCAATGTCAACGGCGAGATCCCCAACGGACAATCATCCATCACCGGGGGCAACATGACTGTTGAAGAGGCGCAGGACCTTGCAAACATCCTGAAGGCTGGTAAACTCCCGGCCCCGGCCAGGATCGTACAGGAAGAGGTTGTAGGACCCACACTCGGTGCCGAATCCATCCGCAGCGGTCTCCTCTCCTTCATTATCGCATTTATCGGCGTACTTCTCTATATGTCCCTCTACTATGCAGGGGCCGGACATGTTGCTGATATCGCACTGTTCGCAAACGTATTCTTCCTGTTTGGCGTTCTCGCATCCATCGGAGCAGTCCTTACACTCCCCGGTATTGCCGGTATCGTTCTGACCCTCGCCATGGCGGTTGACTCAAACGTTATTATCTACGAGCGTATGCGAGAGGAGGTGCGGGCCGGGAAAGGCATGCGCCTTGTCGTCAAGGATGGTTTCAGACATGCACTGTCGGCCATCATCGACGGCCACGTCACGACAATCCTTACGGGTATTGTACTGTATATCTTCGGTAGCGGCCCGGTACAGGGATTTGCAACCACCCTCGTCATTGGTCTTCTCCTGTCACTCTTTACCTCCATCTTTATCGCACGCCTTTGCTTTGAGTGGATGCTCGACAGGAACATGAATATCTCACTGGGATACAAATGGAGCATCAATGCATTTACCAACCTGCATTTCGACTTTATCGGCATCAGGTACAAGATGTACATCCTTTCACTTGCTATCATCGTCCCCGGCGTAATTTCAATCTTTGTCCGCGGACTTGATCCGGGCCTCGATTTCACGGGTGGCCGCAGCTATGTGGTGAGGTTCGATGAGAACGTATCCACAAACGACCTGCGTCTGACACTGAGAAACGCTTTTGGTGAAGCGCCTGAAGTAAAGACATTCGGTTCAAAGAACCAGGTGAAGATCACAACAAAATACCTCATCAACGACGTATCCATTTCAGCTGACTCGATCGTAAACCACAAACTGTTTGAAGGTGTTAAGCAGTTCTACAAGACTCCCATCACTTATGCTGATTTCAAATCGGACAAACCCGGCAAGATCATCGGAGAACTCAGTTCCCAACGCATCGACCCTGCGATTTCATACGGTTTGATCTGGCAGGCTGTCATGGCGGTCTTCTTCTCCCTGATCATCATCTTTATCTACATTGCAATCAGGTTCAAGAACTGGCAATACGGACTGGGAGGTGTCGCGGCTCTCTTCCATGACACGCTGATCATCATCACGTTCTTTACGTTGTTCCACGGGATTCTGCCTTTCAGCCTTGAAATTGACCAGTCGTTCATTGCAGCCCTTCTTACAATCATCGGGTACTCCATCATGGATACGGTCATCATCTTCGACAGAATCCGTGAATATACCGGGCTCTATCCGAAACGTGACCTGGCAGCCAATATGAATGCCGCTATTAACAGCACCCTGGGCCGTACCATCAACACATCAGGTGTAACGTTGGTCGTACTCATCGTGATCTTCATCTTTGGTGGCGAAGTCCTCAGGGGCTTTACCTTCGCCCTCATCATCGGGGTAGTATCCGGAACTTACTCTTCCGTATTCAATGCGACACCGATTGCCTATGATATCCTTCACTGGCAGCGCATGAGAAAAGAGAGGAAAGAGCTTGCAAAAGGGAAAAAATAAATAATTCATTACGGAAAGGCCCCGGAAAGAAATCTTTCCGGGGCCTTTTATTTTATCTGCGTGATAAACACTAAGAAATATGATGCTTCGTTTTTATTTTTAACTTTGTCTGTTAAACTGTATTCTAATCATAACTTTTTTATGAAAAGGACCCTCCTGCTGAGTTTTTTCCTGCTTTTCATTCTTGCATCAGCCTTTTCTCAGAATAAATATACACGCACCGCCGACGAATCATTCAATGACCAGCAATATACACTGGCACTGAAAAGATACCAGAAAGCATATTCCAAGGTCAAAAAAAACAAGGACGAACGCGACCGGATCTCCTACCAGATCGCCGAGAGCTACAGGCTCATGAACAATACAAAGCGTGCGGAGGTCGCATACAAAAGACTGCTCACCAGCAAATACATAGCCAAGCAGCCGAAAATATACCTCTACTATGCAGATATGCTGAAGGCAAACGGCAATTACGATGAAGCGATCAAACAATACAAGGCTTACCAGGAGGCTGTTCCTTCCGATTCAAGGGGCGGAGCGGGTATCGAGTCCTCGAACCAGGCAAAGGAATGGCTCGCAAACCCTTCAAAGTATGATGTCGTCCTTGAAAAAAAAATAAATACCCGGGATGACGAGTTTGCCCCGGCCTATGCCGACAAGAATTTCGCATCGATCATCTTTACATCCGACCGTGAATCTTCAACCGGGAAAGATGTTGACAACTGGACCGGGCTGGAGTTTACTGATATCTTTACTGCAAGAAAAGACAAGAAAGGCGAGTGGAACACCCCCATTCTCGTTGACGCAGCCAACATGGTTGATACCAAATCCAACGAAGGCGCAGGACAGTTCAACAGCCGGTTTACCACCTTGTACTTCACCCGTTGCTGGACAGAAGAGAAGAAAAAGAACGGTTGCGCGATATACAAGGCATCCAGGACAGGCATCAGCACCTGGGGAGACCCCGAGATGCTGAACCTCGGTGGTGACAGTACGACTGTGAACGGGCATCCCACACTCACAATCGATGAAAATATGATCATCTTCTCCTCCGACCGCCCCGGCGGACAGGGAGGGAAAGACCTCTGGGCCGCAAAGCGGAAATCTAAAGGTGCCACGTTTGGACGACCGGAAAACCTTGGCGCAGTGCTCAACACCCCGGGCGATGAACTGTTCCCGTACCTTCGGGACGACTCAACCCTGTACTTCGCGTCAAACGGCCATCCCGGCATGGGGGGACTGGACATCTTCGTCTCAAGGATGCAGAACGGCAAATGGTCTGTGCCTGAAAACATGAAATCACCCATCAACTCAAACGGTGATGACTTTGGCATGGTGTTCAACCTGGACGAACCTGAGGAGGGATACTTTACTTCAAACCGTCCCGGAGGAAAAGGAAAAGATGACATTTACTCTTTCGTGATCCCACCGGTTTACTTTACACTGGCGGGTACCGTCATTGATGACCGTTCGCTTCAGCCGGTCGGAGGCGCCAAGGTGAAGATCGTCGGAACAAATGGCAGAACCGCTGAATATACTACGGATGACAAAGGAAATTACTCGTTCAACAAAAACCAGATTCTGGGAAATACAACCTATGATATCCTCGTCACCAAGAAGGATTATTTCAATGAGAAGGCACGCGAAACGACCGTAGGGCTTGAGAAAAGCAAGGACCTTACCCGTGATATCATCCTCAAACCCATCCCCAAAAAGCCGATCGTCCTTCCTGATATTCTCTATGACCTTGCAAAATGGGACCTCAAGCCCCAGTTCCAGGATTCATTGCAGGGACTCATCGAGACGCTTGATGCCAATGAGACCATCGTGATAGAACTCGCATCGCATACCGACTCGCGTGACTCCGATGAAAGGAACGACATCCTGTCGCAGAAACGTGCCCAGAGTGTGGTCGATTACCTGATCTCCCGCGGGATCGCACCCGACAGGCTCGTAGCGAAAGGATACGGTGAAAGGGTTCCCAGGACACTCACACGGGATGTGACAAAAGAAGGATATACGTTCAAGGCAGGAACCGTGCTTACAGATTCGCTTATAAACTCCCTGCCGTCAACTGCAGTGAAAGAGGCCGCCCACCAGCTCAACAGGCGTACTGAGTTCTCAATTCTCAGGAACGACTACGTTCCAAAACCCAAGACAGGAAAAGCAGGCACCCCGAAAATCGAGGTCGTTACCCAACCGGAAGAGAACAGCATTACTTACACCCTGACCAAGGATGGCGATTATGAGGCAAACTGCCTTGTGAACGGCATTACGATGACATTCCGGTACAGTCCAAAAGAGAAGGAGTTCTATATCGCTCCACTGGAAGCCATGCGCCTGCTTAAATCGGGTGCGATCAGCAAGGAAGATTTCGAAGGTGACCCGACAAAGGTCATCCTTGAAGGAGCCATTGCCGACAAGGCCGTGATCAATATCCGCGAGATGAAGNTCGGAAATAATACAGCCGAGAACCTCAGGGTAACCGTGAACCAGAAGCTGAAGACAGCGCTGAGTTTTGGCGAGAATACGCTTAAGCTCTTCGGGAACTACGCAATTGATCCCGATGCTTCCAAAATTATCTTTGAATAATACAAACGCTGAAGCCCCATGGATTCCCATTCAAAATATGATCTGAGGGGGGTCTCCTCATCCAAAGAGGAGGTGCATGCCGCCATAAAGAATGTCGACAAGGGCTTATTTCCTAAGGCGTTTTGCAAAATCGTACCCGATATTGCGGGGGGGGATGAGGCTTGGTGCAACATCATGCATGCGGATGGCGCCGGCACAAAATCGTCACTGGCATATGTCTACTGGAAGGAGACAGGCGATCTCAGTGTATGGAAGGGAATAGCCCAGGATGCGATTGTGATGAACCTGGACGATCTCCTTTGCGTCGGGGCAGTAGACAACATCCTTCTTTCTTCAACAATCGGAAGGAACAGGAACCTTATTCCCGGCGAGGTGATCACTGCCATTATTGANGGTACCGAAGAGTTCCTCGAAGGGATGCGCTCTTATGGGATCGGGATCTGGTCTACCGGTGGTGAAACAGCCGATGTGGGGGACCTTGTCAGGACGATCATCGTTGATTCAACAGTGTTCTGCAGGATGCCGCGTGCAGGCATCATCAACAATGCCAATATCCGGGCCGGGGACGTGATCATTGGGCTGTCATCCTACGGCCAGGCCTCCTACGAAAAGACATACAACGGCGGCATGGGAGCAACGGGCTGACCTCAGCACGGCATGATGTACTGATCAAACCTATCGCATTCCGTTACCCGGAAAGCTTTGACGACCGCATGCCGGACAGGCTTGCATATGCGGGAAGTAAAAACCCGACGGATCCCTCCGATGTTGATGGAATCGACGTCGGCAAACTGATTCTCTCCCCAACCAGAACCTATGCCCCGGTCATCAAAAAGATCCTTGACGGTTACCAGCAGGATATCCATGGAATGGTTCATTGTTCAGGAGGCGGGCAGACCAAGGTGATGCATTTCGTTGAAAACCTTCATGTCATCAAGGATAACCTCTTCCCTGTTCCACCCCTATTCAGAATGATCCAGGAACAGTCAGGAACGGAATGGAAGGAGATGTATAAAGTATTCAACATGGGGCACCGGATGGAGCTTTATGTCCCCGAACTTATTGCAGATTCAATCATTGCCATTGCCAATGAATACAATGTCGGCGCCGCGGTGGTTGGAAGATGTGAAGCATCTGACAATAAAAAACTTACGCTCGTAACCCAAACCGGGGAATACAACTATTAGGTCCTGCCCTGACTTGGAGCACATCCTTTATTTTCGTACCTTTGCGCCCGGATTAGCAGATAATAATTATGTTAGAGAAACTCGAAGCGATCAAACAAAGGTTTGATGATGTCACCCGTCAGATGAATGAACCTGAGGTGATCAGTGATATGAAGCGCTTCATTAAATTAAACAAGGATTACAAGGAGCTTCAGCCTATCATCGAAGCTTATGAAAAGTACAAGTCACTTCTGTCAAACATCGACGGTGCCAAAGAGATCATCCATAACGAGAAGGATGAAGAGTTCAGGACCATGGCGAAAGAGGAGATTAACGGTCTTCTTGCTGAGAAGGACAAGATGGAAGAGGATATCCGGATGATGCTGGTGCCCGCTGATCCTGAAGATGGAAAGAATGCAGTTATGGAGATCAGGGCCGGTACCGGCGGGGATGAAGCCAGCCTGTTTGCCGGCGACCTGTACCGCATGTATTCCCACTATTGCGAAACCAAACGATGGAAGATCGAACTCGTTGATTTTACTGAAGGGACAATGGGCGGGTATAAGGAAATCATCTTCAATGTCATTGGTGACGGTGCCTACGGACAGTTAAAATACGAATCAGGGGTACACAGGGTGCAACGCGTACCCCAGACCGAAACCCAGGGAAGGGTTCATACCTCAGCAGCATCAGTCGCAGTGCTTCCGGAAGCAGATGAATTTGATGTGGACCTGAAAGTTTCTGATATCCGCAAGGATACCTTCTGCTCTTCCGGACCGGGAGGGCAGTCGGTGAATACAACTTACTCCGCCATCCGGCTTACGCACATCCCTTCCGGGATCGTGGTAAGCTGCCAGGATGAAAAATCACAGATGAAAAATTACGAAAAAGCCTTGAAAGTCCTACGGACAAGGCTTTATGAGCTGGAATACCAGAAGTACCTGAATGAAATTTCGAAGAAGAGGAAGACGATGGTCTCAACCGGCGACCGTTCAGCAAAAATCAGGACTTACAACTGGCCCCAGAGCCGCGTGACAGATCACCGGATCAACCTTACGCTTTATAACCTGTTTACAGTGCTTGATGGGGATGTTCAGCAGCTCATAGACGCGCTCCAGCTTGCAGAGAATGCAGAAAGATTAAAAGCAGCAGGATAATTTTCAATAACATGAACAGAAAAGAGTTAATAGACGTAATAAGGAATAAGCGTACATTCCTTTGCATCGGTCTTGACACCGACCTCTCAAAGGTCCCTGATCATCTTTTGCGGACCGAAGATCCAATATTTGAATTCAACAAGGCAATAATCGACGCCACGCATGACCTGGCTGCAGCCTACAAGCCCAATTTTGCATTCTACGAATGTTACGGGACAAAGGGTTGGGCAAGTCTTACACGGACCATCCAGTACCTTAAGCAGTTTGCAGTGTTCACCATTGCAGACGCAAAACGCGGGGACATCGGGAATACATCGAAACAGTATGCCAGGGCGGTTTTTGATACTTCAATGTCGGGACTCGATTTTGATGCCATCACTGTGGCCCCATATATGGGTGAGGATTCCGTTTCCCCTTTCCTCGAATTCCCGGGCAAATGGGTTATCCTGCTGGCACTTACTTCAAACAAAGGTGCTGATAATTTCCAGTTCATTGTTTCCAGGGAGACTGAATCCAGGCTTTTCGAGGAGGTCCTTATCAAATCACTTGCCTGGGGCGATAACCGTAACATGATGTATGTCGTAGGCGCCACCAAGGCTGAGATGCTCAAAGATATCAGGAAGCTTGTCAAGGACCACTTCCTCCTTGTTCCGGGTGTCGGAGCACAAGGCGGAAGCCTCCAGGAGGTTGCAAAATATGGAATGACCCGTGAGTGCGGGTTGCTTGTCAACTCATCAAGAAACATAATCTATGCCTCGAACGGCGAGGATTTTGCCATCAAAGCAAGGGAAGAAGCCCTGAAGATGCAGCAGGAGATGGCAGTTTTGCTAAAAAACTGTTTCTGAAAACAATAACTGGTTTCCTTTTTATTCTACAATTGTGATCCAGCCATAGGTATCCGGTGTTTCACCTTCCTGGATTCCCCTGAGCCTTTTGTACAATTTCTCTGAGACTGGTCCTGGCTTACCCTCCTTGCAATACTGGTATACTTTCCCCGAATCGCGGTCATGTATCTGGCAGATCGGAGAGATCACGGCAGCGGTGCCGCATGCACCAACCTCATCAAATTCAGAAAGCTCTTCAACAGGAACAGGCCTTTGCTCGACCTTCATGCCCAACTCTTCCGCAAGTACCCTGATCGACATGTTGGTGATCGATTTCAGGATGGAAGTGGAATCAGGAGTAACATAGGTGTTGTTCTTTATCCCGAAGAAGTTGGCAGGGCCTGCTTCATCGATATACTTTTTCTCCTTTGCATCAAGAAAGATGGCAGCAGAATACCCGTCTTTGTGGGCACGGTCACCGGCGCGAAGGCTGGCTGCATAGTTACCCCCAACCTTAAGCTGGCCGGTTCCGAGGGGAGCGGCGCGGTCGAAGTCCCGGACTATCTGCATCTTTACCGGGTTGAATCCCTCTTTGAAATAGGGTCCGACAGGTCCGGCAAATACGAGGAAAAGGTATTCAGTTGCAGGCTTTACCCCTACCTGTGCCCCGGTTCCGATAAGCAATGGCCGAAGGTACAGGGATGCTCCTTCACCATAGGGAGGTACAAATTTCTTATTCAGAAGGATCACCTTCAGGATCGCCTCCCTGAAAAGTTCATAGGGGACTTCCGGCATCAGCAAACCACGGGCAGAAAGATTAAGCCTTTTTGAGTTCTCATCCAGGCGGAATACGCGGATCTTCCCGTCTTTGCCCATGAATGCTTTCATTCCTTCAAAAGCCTCCTGTCCGTAATGAAGGCAGGTTGCTGCCATATGCATGGTAAGCATTTCAGAATCGGAGACCTCGAGCGGGCTCCATTTTCCATCTTTGTAATAAGATCTGACATTGTAATCGGTTCTGAAGTAACCGAAGGGCAGGTTTTTCCAATCAATCGGGTTCATATAAGAAGGTTTTAGTATAGTTATCAGCCTTTCTGAAAGTGTAAAGTTAGAAATTAT
>JGI20214J51088_10003656_pt1 | contig 10115 bp, 12 predicted proteins | sample WetSurMetagenome_FD_51088 | JGI IMG/M metagenome (IMG submission 51088) | reverse complement strand
ATTTTCTACAAGAAGATTATAGCCAAAACTTTGTGGTTAGATGCTGTTTGTGTTGGAACCATAGCGGTTGTTGCAGGTTTAGATGTTTTCTTTGTTTTTGGTCTCCATTTAACAGTGCCTTATGTCAGTGCTTTTAAGTACAATTATTTGGCTTTGCCGTTTTATTGTTTGCTTGCAGCTTCTTTGGCATCAAAAAGCGGTTTGTTAATAAAATCTGTAGATTGGAAAAATAGAATTCATTTAGTTAAGCCAGTTCTTGTTGGTGTGGGATTCGTTTTCTTGTTGGCATCGTTACTTGAAAGTGTGGCTTTTCTTGTTAAGTGGGTGGGGTTTGTGGCTTTTGGTGTTGACTCTGTTATTTATTACTCATTTGACGTTTATTCTTTGGCGACGAACGGGTTTTCTCCAGCCTTGCCTTATGTTGCTGTTGTTTTGATGGTTTTGAGCTTGGCAGATCCTTTCTTAGTGGGCGCTTTGAAGGGAGTGTTTGGTTGGTTTTCAAAGGTTTTGTCAAGCTAATTTTTTGGTGCGTGCCTCTTTGAAAGAAGGAAAACAGCGATCGAGACAATCAGTAGCAAACTAAGTGACAGGAACATTCCGGTGTAGCGCAGGTTGGTGGAGAAGATTACTCCGCTGATTATGGGTCCAAGGGTTTGTCCGATGTCCATGGTGGTTGATAGGAAACCCATTGAGGCACCCACCAAAGTGGCTGGAACTAAATCTGCGACCATTGGGGAAGTTGAGGAGAGAACGGCGGCAAAGGAGACTCCGTACGCAACCGCTAGCAAGAGTAGCATTGGAAACTGGGTTGTGAACGGTATTGCCCCAATTAAAAAGCAGCTGGCAACGATGCCCACAACTATTGGTTTAGTTCTACCAATCTTATCTGAGACTCTTCCAATTAATGGTCGGGCAACAACCAACGCAACAATCTCGCTACCCGTGATGACTCCAACTGATAAGAGATCCATCTTCACCACATCAGTTAGGTAACCAACTAAGAAGAAATCAACCGAACCAAAAACGAAGTATTGGATAGCCTGAACAAAACTTACGCCTAAAACGCTGGTGTTTTTGATTATGGTTAGCCATCCACTGAACATTTTTCGAGGCGCCTCTTCCACAGTTGCGGATGCCTCAGTTGCGAGGGTTCTTTTCTCAGCCAAAAACAGCAACGCAATAACAAAAGCCGTAACACCCGCAATGCCCACGGCAATGTATAGCGTAAAGAAGCTTTCAGTGGTCGCAAAAAGAATGTAGCCGCCTAAGAATGGCGCTAAAGCTCTGCCAACGGCGTGGCGGAATTAAAAAGGGAAATCCGCTCTCCACGTTTGAACGGAAACATTGTAGCGATTGAGGCTTCAGCTACAGGCATGAAAATTGCTGTTGCAAACCCATGATAAAACCGCACAAGCGCCAGCATCCACCAATAACTCACCCCCAAATACAAAAAAGGCGCAGAAGCAAAAACAAAAGCGGCAAACAACAAAACTTTGCGTCTGCCAAAAACATCCGAAAGCGAGGCAGCTGGTAGACTGATAAGGATTCCCGGAATGGTTGATGCAGAAGCTACTATGCCCAGTAAGTCGTCGGGGGTTCCAAGGCTTGTTGCAAACGGTTTTAACACTGGGGTTTTGGACATGGTTGAGCTTAGGACTGCAAACAACCCCATTACACAAATTACCAAAAAGAAGATTTTTTGAGCCCATTTAGAACTAAACATGTCCAACAAAAAGAACCTTTAGAACGAACTATTTTTTGTTTCCTGTTGAAGAAGGAAGCTGTTTATTAATGGTGTGTTCATTTTGATTAAAGGTTTATTTGGAAGGCAAGAAAGTGAGCGTTCTTTCAAGAATTCGGCGAAACGAATACTTTAAATCGGCACTTTTGATAGGGATTATCATTGCTTTGGTTTTGGGGTTTTTCTTTGGCTTACAATTAGCACTTGGCACGTCGGTTCCAGTTCGGGTTGTGGAAAGTGGAAGCATGTGTGTTCCCTATGATAGCGCATGTGACGGCTGGACTCATCCCTTTGAGCACACCTTACACGTTGGCGACATAATAGTTATCCAAAAAGTAAACCCAGCTGACTTAAATGGAAATTACCCCNACAGCGACATAATAGTTTACCAAAACCCTACCGACCCAACTTCAACTCCTATTGTGCATCGTATAGTTCAGATACAAAATCTCAGCGGCACTCTTTACTTCCAAACAAAGGGAGATGGCAACACCAACATCAAGTGGCCAAAAACACCAGGTGCTGGCGAGTATGATTCTAATACGCTTTGGACTACTGGACAAGGGGTTCCACAAGACCTTGTAATTGGAAGAGTGGTTATGCGAATTCCATACTTTGGCTGGATTACACTATTCTTGAGGGGCAACTCATGGGGGTTACCATTAATTGTTGGTCTTATTCTGTTGCTGGTAGTTGTTGAATTCATTATTCCCATAATAAGAGGAAAGAAAGGTGAACCCCAACAAGAAACAAAAAATGAGAATGCCCAACTAGAAGATTATACGCTTTTACACCGTTGATTATCGGGCTTTGAATTTGAAATATTTGATCTAAGAAATTGCCCATCGAAATTGAGCTTAATTCGAGCTGGGTTGTTTGAGGCTTAATGCAAACTCTTCAGCAAGTTTCAGGTCTTCTTCGTTTGGATGCCCTTTTTGTATTCCCCCTGCAATTTTTAGAAGCCCATAAGTATCAAAACCAGCGCAATTGAATTCACCAACTATGCTAAAACCCTTGGATTCGAGTTTCTCTCGTAACTTTCTGTGAAACTTAGTTCCATTTCCACCTTGACCGCTAGTAGAGAAAATGAAAGCTTTTTTGTTAATTACCGCGGGCATTTTTTCAGCANGGTCGAGCAGAGCGTTGTAGTGATGCCCAAAGGAAATTCCTGACCCAAACCCAACCAAGTCATACTCCGACAGCCCTTGTAGGTCAACTTCCAGAGGTGTTTTAATTNGCGCCTCAAGAATTTTGGAGAAGACCGAAGCAATTTTTTCAGTATTTTTATGATGATAAGAAAAACAGACAATTAGCGTTTTCATGGCTCTCACAGACAAAGAGTTTGGCAGACTNTACTTACTTATGCCTTTTGGCAAAATTCTTGCTTGCAGAAATCAATTTATACACTNACTCACTTAAGTTTGTTAGGGATTATTTTGGCTTCTCAAAAACTTTTAGATTTTCTAAACAAAGGTATAGCTCGTGAACTCCAAGTCAGCATACAATACATGTGGCAACACATTCAAGTTACAGGAACAGATGGCGTAATCGTTGAAGACATTTTCCGCAAAACAGCCATCGCTGAAATGAAACATGCAGAGCGCCTAGCCGAACGNTTAGACTACCTCAATGGCATATCCACTACCAAACCTGACCCGATTTTTGTACGTGGCAGCCTCATCGAAATGCTCAAACAAAACGAGCAAGACGAAGAAAAAGCCATAACACTCTACAAACAGGCAATTCAGGTTGCTGCCGAAGAAGGCGACTACACTACAAGGCGTTTGCTTGAGGAAATTCTAGCTGAAGAAGAAAACCACATCAACATTTTCGGCAAACTTCTTGTCGGCATGACTGAACCGTTTACTCAGCCAGGAACCTCACAGATAGAATAACAAAAGTCTGCTTAACACTTCAAAGAGCTATTGCCTCCCTAACAATACCTATATCAACTGCGGAACAGCCGTTCTGTCAGAGATGATAATTTGAGTACCCCTGGTCCTTTAAGATGCCCAGTCTGCGGAATACAAATCGATATAGAGAATCCGCAAGCAAGAATTGAAGTGGCATGCGATAGCTTTGGAGGCAAAAAATACTGTTTCTGCAGCGAAAACTGCCGAAGGCATTTTACAGAGGATCCCAGAATTGCATATTTTTCAATGGAAATTGGAATTTCACCTAAAATGCCAACCTACAGCGGCGGCTTAGGTGTATTGGCAGGAGACATCCTCAAATCCAGTGCAGATTTGCGTCTCCAGATGATTGCCATTACCCTTGCTAGCAGAAAAGGCTACTTCCGACAAAAAATAAACGAGCATGGCGAGCAACTGGAATTTCCAGATGAATGGGACCCCTCGAAAACATTAACCCTCATGCCCAACAAAGTCACCGTNAACATCGAAGGACGCCAAGTTAAAGTTCAAGCCTGGTTATTTGAATACCAAAGCATGACTGGCGGCATGGTCCCTATTCTTTTTCTAGATACTGACACCGATGAAAACGCTCCTGAAGATCGAAGAATCACCGATTCGCTCTATGGCGGCGATAAACGATATCGGTTGAAACAAGAAATTGTTCTGGGCATCGCCGGCACAAAAATGCTAAAGAACCTTACCTTCAAAATCAGAAAGTACCACATGAACGAAGGTCACTCAAGCCTTCTAACCCTTGAACTGCTCCGAGCAAACAATATGGATGAGGAGAAAGTTCGAAACCTCTGCGTTTTCACAACTCACAGTCCCGTGGAAGCTGCTTTTGACCAATTTACCTATGAACTCATTGAGCAAGTGCTGGGAAAAGAATACTTACTAAGCGACATGAAGCAGTATGCAGGAGACGAGAACCTAAACATGGCCTATCTTGCTTTGAATTTAAGCAAATATGTCAATGGAGTTTCCTTGGCGCATGTAGATTTCTCCAGAAAACTTTTTCCAGGTCGTTATATTCGTGCAGTCACTAACGGCGTCCACTCAGTCACATGGACGAACCTGTACTTTAGGCAACTCTTCGACAAGTACATCCCAGGCTGGACCAACGAACCTATACTATTGGCGAAAGCCAGTGAAATCCCCAACCGGGAAGTCTGGGATGCCCACACCAAAGCAAAAAACGACCTGCTATCTTTCGTCGAGAAAAACAACGGCGTCACACTTGACCCCCAAGCTTTGACACTAGGTTTTGCTCGAAGGGCAACGGGATATAAACGCTCGACTCTGATTTTCTCGGATTTGCACAGGTTAAACGATATTGATCGAAGAGAAAAAATCCAGATGATATTTGCTGGAAAAGCCCACCCCAACGATACTGAAGGCAAAAAACTGATAAAAGAAATCCACGATTTCGCACGTATCTTGAAAGACCAAATCAGCATAGTTTACTTAGAGAACTACAACATGGAAATTGCCGCTAAACTGACCTCAGGCGTTGATGTTTGGCTTAACACGCCCTTGCCACCGATGGAAGCATCTGGAACCAGCGGTATGAAAGCTGCCCACAACGGCGTCGTAAACTTTAGTGTTCTCGACGGCTGGTGGATGGAGGGCTGCATAGAAGGAGTAACAGGCTGGGCAATAGGTCCACACCCACGTGAATTATTAACTGAAAACGAAAGAAGAGAAGCCGAACTCCAAGACCTCTACAGCAAACTCGAGTACCTAATTATCCCAACATTCTACAACCAAAAAGATGCATGGATAACCCTTATGAAAAACTCGATTGCAAAAATTGCGTACTATTTCCAAACACAGTGGGTAGTGCGCAGGTACATAACAGAAGCCTACCTAATCTAAACAAGCTCCGCAATCATCAAACCTGTAAAATGAATAAAACCGAGAAAGGACATCTGCAATTTCCTTTTTTGCTTTACCTAACTTGTATAACACATTGAGTTGTCGAAGTAGTCCCTGGCGACACGAATCAAATTCTGGTCTTGCGAGAGCATCGCGGATTCTTCAACCCAATCTGAAACCGTTATCAAAGTCTTCAGATCCGAGATAAGGAGCGTAACAGGGCANCAAAGTTGACGCACATCACCCAACCCCTTGAAACCTCCACTCTTTAGCATTTCCTCAGTCATAGCAATGTTCAATTTGAGTTTGCGTTTCTCTTGCGCTTGCTGCAAAGACGACTTAAGGTCTTTGAAAAGACTCGGATACGAAACAAACAAAGTTACTTCTCTGGACGAAGCTTCGATTAGAGCCTTCATTCTGTTTACAATGTTGTTTTGTCCTCTAATGATGTAGGCAACTTCTAGCTCGTCTGGTTTCTCGGCACTCTCATAAATGGGTGAAATCATGTCGACTAAAACATCTGCTTCTTTTAGTTTCTCATTTAGCCTCTCGGTTAACCGCTGTTTAAGGTTAGCAATTGCTTCTTTCGGAGGTACGGGGCGGTAGATTTTTGGGTTGCCCATTCGAACGGTNAGCATTCCTTTTTCGCTGAGTCCTTCTAATGCATAATAAATTTTTGTGTCGGGGATGCCGGTTTCTTTGCAAAGTGCGCTTGCGGTCATGGTTGGATGGGTGATTAAGGCTGCGTAAACTGTGGCTTCATATGTTGAAAGTTCCAGTTCCTTTAATTGTGCTATCATTCTGTCTCTGGAAGTGGTTTTTGAGATAGTCATAGTTTTTCTCCTCTCTTCTGGTAAGGAGCTGTCAGANAATTCTTAAATAGTTTTCTCCACCATAAAAGGAAGTAGAAGAAAACTAACAGAGGAATAAGATGGAAACCAAAACAAAATTACTAATAGCAATCGGGGCAGCAGTAGTCGCAAACTGCCAACCCTGCCTAAAAACCCTCCTAAAAAACGCAAAAGAAAACGCAGTAGAAGAAAAAGAAATCCAAGAAGCAATAGGCGTAGCTAGAGTAGTTCGAAAAAACTCAATCACCCAAATAGACAAATTCTTGACAGGCTTAGCGGGAACAGAAGCCGCAAACGGCAACGCCGCAGAAGGGTGCGGCTGCTCTTAAACAAGACAACTTGAGGTGGAGGTGACACAAAAATGGAGAACATAACTAAAAACGGAATGGAAAACAAACTCATAAACGGCATTGCTTGGGGCGCATTCTTTGCAGTACTGGGCATTGGCTGGCTTGCATCCATCGCTTACACATTAGATGTCGGAGCATACATTGCAGTCGGTGTTGGCGTCATCTTGGTCTCAATCAACCTTGCAAGACTTAGCGTGGGCGTTAACTTAAGCAAATTCAGTCTCTTCATTGGCTTAATCGCACTCGCATTGGGAGGCACAGGAATAATCGGATACTCACTACCCCTAATACCAACAGTCATCGTATTAGTTGGTCTGTTCATAGTCGCCGAAGGCTTACAGAAAGTAACAACAACCAAAAAACAGCAAGCATAACATTCTTCAAGGGACCCAAAGGGTCCTCCCTATTTCTTAGAAACTAAAATAAGAAAAATTTCCAAAAAAACCGAACTTATTGGCAGTCACGGACCTATTAGATCCAAAAAATCAACCAAGCCTAGCCTCTACAGTTTGAAATGGTTATTTCTTTATTGATTTACTTGCTTTTTTAGAATTTTTTACAAATAAACTTTAATTCAAAGGTCTCCCAATAAGAACTGAATGAAAAAAGTTCCTGCATTGACAATAATACTTGCTTTCCTACTTTTCGTTTCCATGGCAATGCCGGAAATTCAACTAGCCGATTGCTATTCTGAAACCCAGACGCTATGGGCACATGGAGTTGGGGGGTTTCCTGTTTGTGAGCTGCATGCTGGTGATCGTCTCGAAATGTCTTTTTCTTTAGCCAATATGGGTCAATACGTGGCGATGGTGCCCGAGATGAACATTATTGCTACCCGAGAAGCCTATTATTCGGTTAATTTAACGTTCGGGCTCGGTTTAGAAAAAATAGTGACTTTCGATAATTCGAGAGGGGATTCATTTAGTTATACTGCGCTTAAGAGTGGGCTTTTTTCGATTGGTTATCGTTGTGAGGGGGGTTATGGGTTTGTGGACGCAAAAGACCCAGTAATGACGATTAATTACGATATAATTAAGGCCGAAACGCCAGCGCCTAGCAACCCCGCTCCAAGACCTTCTCCCACAATACAACCTTCGCCATCTTCTGTGATGCAACCTCAAGTTTTTTCGGCGGTTTATACCGCTGTCATCTTAGCCCTACTCATATTAGCCATCGCAATAATAGCAATCACGATTGTAATAACTAAAAAACATATCACACCTTCAAGGGTTCTGGCAAGATGTTACAAAATAGACAAACCAATATAATCGGTGTCCTTTTGAAAAGGAGAGTCTGGTTTGCAGTCTGTTTTGTCATTACTTGTTTAGCTTTATCTTTTGTGCCTAAATCCGTAACTGGGGTTCTGACTGTAGCTATAATCGAACCAGTTAAAGAGGGCAAAACTTACACTAACAACACAATTCCCATTTCCATAACTACTGGTGACCATCAGTTTCCCTCAACCGGCTACTACAGCGTGGACGGGGGACCAGAAGTAAAGATAAACGAAGGCGGAGGCACCTTTAAAACCACGCTTCATTTGGCTGATGGCAAACATACAATTCATGCCCGAACAGTAACAGTTGGGTCCTCTTCTGCAACTACAACCTTCATTATCAACACAACCATCCCCTTCATTACCTTGGAGTCTCCGCAAAACCAAGTCTACCATAACTCAACAATTGACCTCACCTATACATTGGTCGACAAGGAAAGAATCTTCGCTACATACAACCTGGACAATAAAGAAATTAAACGCATAGCAAACGTGCCATTGCCAATACCGGATGCTACTACACCGAAACTATCCAACTTAACAGATGGCACACACCATATAGTCATTTATGCAGAAGATGACCTTGGAACACTTTACTCTGCAGAAACCTCGTTTGAAATTAGAACTAACCCTATGGTTACAACGGATGGCGGAATAACAACATTACTAGTTCCGGTTGCAATCCTGGTCCCCATCATAATCGTCCTCACAATCATTCTACTAATCCATTTTCCAAAAAGAAAAAAAGGAAGACTTCAGTAAAAAGAAAACTCCTCAGTCATCGAGAACCGGGATGACCCTACAAAAAGGGTAAGCAAAAGTTCCTTAAGGGGACAGATCAGGATTGGCGTTTTCACCATCAACAGCATGATGAGAGCCTGTTTTATTCTTCGGACCTTTAGAACCAAAAGAGCAGCAGCCTTCGGTGGCTGGTGTGGTTTCTTTAGAAAAAGTTATAGCGTAGGCGCACATTAAGCCTAAACTAAATCAATTCATTGGATGGTTCATGTTTCATGCCTGAAATTCGCGTAGCACTCATAGGCGTTGGCAACAGCGCATCAGCTCTCATTCAAGGAACCCAGTACTATAAGGATGCTAAAGAAGACACAACAGTTCCTGGTTTGATGCACGTGAACTATGGAGGCTATCACATAAGCGACATAAAATTCGTCGCCGCCTTTGAAGTTAACAAAGACAAAATAGGCAAAGACCTCTCCGAAGCCATCTGGGTTAAACCCAACTGCTGCGAAAAATTCGCTGATGTGCCCAAACTCGGCGTAAAAGTTTCTCCCGCACCCATCCTTGACGGCGCAGCACCCCACATGCGCGAAACATTCAACGTCTACGACGACAGCAAAACCCCCAAAGACAGCGTCGTCAAAATCCTACAAGAAACAAAAACCCAAGTTCTCGTAAATTATCTTCCAGTAGGAAGCCATGATGCTGTGCGATTTTATGCTCAATGTGCAATTGATGCTGGATGCGCTTTTGTAAACTGTATGCCCGAATTTATTGGCTCAGATGCATCGAAAGAGTGGCCAAAGAAATTCGAGAAAGCAGGGTTACCAGTCTTGGGTGACGACATAAAAAGCCAAGTTGGAGCAACCATTCTTCACCGCACACTTATCAGGCTTTGCCTTGACCGCGGCGCCATTGTAGACGAAACTTATCAGTTGAACCTTGGCGGAGATACTGACTTCCAAAACATGACCGTCGAAAACCGCCTCACCAGCAAACGAATCAGCAAAACCGAAGCAGTCACAAGCCTTGTCCCATACCCTCTGCCAACAAGAATCGGACCCTCAGACTTCGTGCCTTTCCTAAAGAACAAAAAAATATGCTACCTATCAATCAAAACCCGCGCGTTCGGCGACCGCCCAATAACCATAAGTGCAAANCTCGAAGTAGAAGACAGCCCCAACAGTGCAGGTGTCGTTATTGACCTTATCCGCGCAGCAAAAATCGCTTTAGACCGCAAAATCGCCGGCGCACTTTTGAGTATGCCCTCGTACGCTTTCAAGCATCCTCCTGTTCAGGTGCCAGATTCACAAGCAATGCAATGGACGGAAGATTGGATAGCAGGCAAACGCGAACGCTAAAACTTTTTTT
>JGI20214J51088_10003655_pt1 | contig 10117 bp, 13 predicted proteins | sample WetSurMetagenome_FD_51088 | JGI IMG/M metagenome (IMG submission 51088) | reverse complement strand
ATGTTGCCCAAGCTTCTGGAGCGGGCCGGCAACGCCCGGCGCGGCAGTATCACCGGGATGTACACCGTGCTGGTCGAGGGCGATGACATGACCGATCCGGTGGCGGATGCGGTGCGTTCGATTCTCGACGGGCATATTGTGCTGTCCCGCCGCCTCGCGTCCGCCGGGCACTATCCGGCGGTTGACGTCCTGGAAAGCGTGAGCCGTGTGATGCCGGCAATCACCACCGACGAGCACCGGCACGCAGCGCATAGACTGCTGGATATGATGGCGACCTACAGGGAGGCGGAGGATCTCATCAACATCGGTGCGTACGTCAAAGGAAGCAACCCCCGCATTGATGAAGCGCTGAGGAACTGGGAAAAGATCCGGGCGTTCCTGCGACAGAAGGCCAATGAGAAGGCGGATTTCGATGAGAGTATTGCGCAACTGACGGGCATGATGGCCAACTGAGAACGGCATGCGAGTATCTGAATCACATCTTGGAACAGTAATCCGCGTGAAGGACTTCCAGGTGAAGAAGGCCCAGCGCGAACTGGCGGTGATCACGGTGAACCGTGCCCAGGAGGAAGGAACGTTGACTTCGCTCGAGGAACGGCAGAGCACGGCGATGTCGGAGGCCGTACGCAAAATGAAAACGAAGGCCGTGGATCTTCAGACAAGCCAGGCCTTCATCCAGAGCCTGTCGCGTCAGATCCAGCGTCAGGAAGAGAAGGTCCAGGAGATCATTACGCAGGAAGAAGGCAAGCGTGGGGAGCTGCTTGAGAGATCCCAATCGAAACAGATGATCGAGAAGATCGACCAGCGGCGCAAGGATGAGCACGAGAAGGAACAGGAGCGCAAGGCGCAACGGGTCATCGACGTCCTTGCGCAGCGCATGAAATCAGGATTATAGGGCTATGAAAAAATTACTCCCCTATATCATTGTCTTTGCCGTTACGACACTTGCCACGACGGTGATGGCAGTGGTGTTTGTGATTGTGCATCCGCCGGCCGCCGAAGCAGTGGCTCCGGCCGACAGCAGTGCGCGGAACGCGCCGCATGCCGGGATGTATGGTCCGACACTCAAGGAACTTCAGGCGGGAGATTCCACCGTCGTGGCGGCGCCACTTCCCAGGGGCGGAGATTCCTCACAAGTGTACCAGCTGGCGCTCCAGGACGAGCGCAAGAAGTCCGCGCACCTTGCGGACCAGCTCCGTGCAGTCATGGACAGTAGCAACAAGGCGATAGCTGCTGCGGACAGCTCGCAGGTAGAACAGCGCAAGTCCATGGCAAAGGTCCTGGAAAATATGGATCCGACAAGCGCTGCCCGGATCCTGAGTGATTTCCCGGACGGTGATGTCAAAACATGTCTACTCACTATGAAGAAGCGCCAGGCGGCGAAGATCCTGGCAGCGCTCCAACCGGATCGAGCCGCGCGCATCATGAGGTAAACACCATGAATGGTATGGCCACACTCCTTGTACCGCTCGGCGACACGCCGGAGGTCATGGGAATGGCAGGCCGACCTCCCGGATCCGCGGAGACACACACGGACACGGANGGGTTCCTCGGTATACTGCAACAGATGATGATTGGGGGTTCAGTGCAGATGGCATCGGCACTCTCGATGCTGCCTGTGGTCCCNGTACAGGAGTCGGGTGCGGAAGGTGGCGATGCCACACTGCTCCCGAGTGCTTCTGTGCAATCGATCATTCCTGATGCAGCNAACTCCGCAGCANCGGAGCAACCGGGTGTTCCCGTTCTGCTTCCGACGTCACCGCCGGGTCCTTCCCCACCGGGGAGTGTAGAGGTCGTCTCGCTTGTTCCCGCGCCGCCGGTTTCGGAACCAGCGGTTCTGGAGCACATTGCATCACCCGACCCCCAGGGTCAGGTGGCAACACCGCAGCAGCAGGCTGCAGGGATTGACATGCCTGATCCCCGGCCCGGGGCAATCCCGCTTCCGATTGCGGTCACAACGGTGAACGAAGAATCTGACCTGCACGTTCCGGGGTTGGACGTCCGGCCACCGGCCGACTCCGTCACGCGGCACGAGGATGCGACTGTCGCAACGGACGATGCACGGCCCGATCGGGGTGAAAAAGCCGCCACTCCGCCTCAGGTCTCCCCTGCGCAACCCTTCAAGAAGACTCTGGCCACAAGCCGGGCCTCCCAGTCGGCGTTGCAGCAGACCGGCAGGCAATCAGTGAAGGAGCCGGCCGTTGGAGATCACAAGCAAGATGGAAAGGCCGGAGGGGTGACAGCACGGACGGCGGACTCGCACCGGATGGAACCGGATATGCGTCCGATGCCCGTAGCCGCACCCGTAGCAAGGGACAGTTCTCCCGTTGAGACGGTGTCAGGTGAACAGGCGCAGCAACCTGCAGCGGTGAAGCCGGTGCAAGCGAAAACGGAGGTCATTGAACAGGAAGCTCCGGCTTCTGCACGGGTCGACGATGGAACAGCGAAGGTGGTTGTTGCGGCAAAGCCGGTAGCGGAATCGGAGTTGCGCGATGGAGAAACGGCGAAGAACCCGTTCCAGCATACGCAGCCACAGATCAGCACGGTGAAACCGTCGAATTCCCGGGTAGAGTCGGCTTCATCACGTGTGTCGGATTTCCTTGCGTCTTTGCCGCCTGAGACTGCGCGCACTGTGATCGACCAGGTGGTGAAAGAGGCTGCACTGCAGGTCCGCGGAGAAACGTCCGAAATGCGCATCAGGCTCGTTCCGGCATCGCTTGGCGAAGTGACGCTGAGCGTGCGTATGGAAGGGGGACAGATGCAGGCGCAGATTGACGTCTCGAACGCGGCGGTCAAGGCGGCACTCGAAAGCAACATCGGTCAACTCCGTGACGCGCTGGGCAGCCGTGGTATCGATGTGCAGCGTTTGGACGTGTATCACAGCGGACAATCGCTGACCCGCGACACCGGAGGCGATCAGGGTGATCGCTCGCGCCGTCAGGGTGGCAAACGTCATTCCTATGCGACGCATGCCATCGAGCAGTACGACACCGGCAGGTTGCTGGGATACAACACCATGGAAGTGGTCATGTAAGGAGACGGCCATGAGCACAACATACACAACACTGCCTCTGACATCGACAACTTCTACGACAGCCACCAAAGGGAAGAGCGCGCTCGGGAAAGATGACTTCTTGAAGCTGCTGATTGTGCAGTTGCAGAATCAGGATCCGATGGACCCGATGAAGGGCACGGAATTCGCCACGCAGCTTGCGCAGTTCAGCTCGGTCGAGCAGCTCTCCAACATCAGCAGCAGTCTGACGGAAAGCATCTCGGCGAATCAGGTGATGACCCAGTCGATCAACAACGCACTGGCCTCCACCATGATTGGCAAGAGCGTCAAGGCTTCCAGCGATTCGTTCAATGTGACGGAGAGCGGAGAGATGAATCTCGGCTACACGGTCGCGAAGGACGCTGCGACAGTCACGGTGAAGATTTTTGACGGTGCAGGAACCCTGGTGCGCACCATGACGATTGCCGGTGCGAAGCAGGGAGACGGCACCGCTGTCTGGGACGGCCGGGACGATCATGGGAAGAAGGTTGCGGCGGGAACGTACTCCTTCTCAGTCGAAGCGGTTGACTCTGCAAAGACGGCAATCACTGCGACGTCATTTGTTACCGGAACCGTGAGCGGCATTCGCTTCAAGAGCACCGGAACGGTGTTTGTCGTCGACGGCGTGGAAATCCCGTTGTCTCAAATCATCGAAATACTGAATGGAAAGGGCAATGGCTGACACCTACATCAATGGCGTGCGGGTGCCGTTTGTTCCTGCCCGCGGAGTTGACGGACTCAAAGGACGGCCGGCTGCCGGCAGTGTTCAGGACAAGCCGTTCGAGAACATCCTTCAGGAAGAACTCCGTGGTCTGAAATTCTCCAAGCATGCGCAGGAGCGTTTGGATTCGCGTCAGATCCGTCTCAACGATACGGATATGGCGAGTCTCCAGCGGGCTGTGTCGCGTGCCGAAGAGAAAGGAGCGAAGGACTCGCTCGTTCTGCTCCGGGACCTGGCGTTCATCGTCAGCGTCACGAACAGAACCGTTGTAACAGCGGTAGACGGTGACCACATCAGAGACAACGTGTTCACCAACATCGACAGTGCAGTAATCGCACAATCGTAGCAGAACGGGGCTGGCCCTCTCGTATGAGGAGGCCCCTCCCGTCAGACTGCCGACTGCAGCCTGACAGCATTGTTCAACAACATAATGAGCGGAGGGTAGAAGTATGGCATTCTTGCGTTCTTTGTTCGCCGGCGTTTCCGCATTGCGGAACCAACAGACCATGATGGACGTCATTGGNAACAACATCGCCAATGTCAATACTGTGGGNTTTAAGAGTGGACGGGCGACATTCAGTGAATTGTACGCGCAGACGCTGCGTGGTGCAAGCCGCCCGACAGATTCTCTCGGCGGCACCAATCCGATGCAGGTCGGCCTGGGGATGGCGGTGAACACGCTCGACACGCAGTTCAATCAGGGGAACATTGAGACCACCGGGAACAGTTTCGATCTCGCACTGTTCGGATCGGCGTTCTTTGTTGTCAATAAGGACGGGCAGTCGTTGTACACCCGGGCGGGGAATTTCTCGATGGACGCTGAGGGTCGACTTGTCAACGGCTCCGGTGCGTTCCTGCAGGGGAAGATGGCTGATGCACAGGGTGTCATCCCGCCGGGGAATTCGCTGGAGAACATCATCATCGACAGGAGCATCAAGTCGCCGGCCGAAGCCACGACAAAGATCGACTATACGGGCAATCTTGAACCCACAGCGGAAGCCTACTCTGCCGGACCGCCGCAGACAGGTGTCATTACGCAATCGCAGGTGAGTGTCTACGACTCTCTGGGCAACCCCATGCTCTTGACGCTGGAGTTCACAAGCAGCGGTCCGGGCGCGTGGAATTGGACCGCCAGCGTTCCCGATCCAACATCGACTACAGGAGGAACAATCTCCGTAGGAAGCGGAACGGCGAGTTTTGACGGCCAGGGTAGACTGGCATCACTACCCACGGGCAGTCCGATCACGATTACACCGACAAACGGTGCAGACCCGATGAGCGTTGAAATCAACTTCGGAAAGGTGGGTGATTTCAAGGGTTTGACCCAAACCAGCGGGAAATCTACTGTGACGGGTGTAGCGGACGGCTATACGTCGGGCACCCTCAAGGATGTGAAAGTTGAGTCAGACGGGACCATCCGGGGGACATTCACCAACGGAACCATTCAATCGATGGCAATGCTGATGCTCGCCGAGTTCAGCAACCCGAGCGGTCTGGACAGGGCCGGAGAGAACGCGTTCACGCTCACCGGCAACTCCGGCACGCCGAGCGTGGTCTATGCGGGCGGCGGCACGAAGATTTATTCGGGGTCGCTGGAGCAATCGAACGTTGACCTCGCGGATGAGTTCACGAAGATGATCACTGCCCAGCGCGGTTTCCAGGCCAGCGCACGGATCATCACGACGAGTGATGAATTCCTTCAGGAAGTCGTGAANTTGAAACGGTAGTCCGAACAACCATCACTAACATAGGTGGAGAAGGCCGGGNACCCCCATTCCGGGGGTGCCCGGCAGCTCCCAGGCGACATTCCTCATGATAGAACTGACGAAGCTGGCAAAACAGCAGGACGAAAAGATCGTGGTAAACGCCGATCTGATCGAGTTCGTGGAACGAACTCCGGACACACTCATTTCAACGACCACAGGGAAGAAGTTCATGGTTAGAGAGAGTGTCGAGGAAGTCGTTGAGAAGGTTGTCGCGTACCGTCGTCGTTGCATACCAGTTTCTCGAAAAAGGGGGTAATTTCGGCATACGGGGCTCACAGTAGCCACCACCTGGTCGATATTAACCACCAATTCTTCTTCATTCGCCCGCCAAATAGGTCCCACAGACCACTGTTCGCGTAGGATTCCGAAGTCATTTCGTGGCACAGGTTTTGACGAAGGGACGTTAGTGTGCCACAACCCCTGTCAATGAAATGGCCAAAACAACAGCTACGCCGGAGCAAAGTGCTCCGGCCCCCGCCGAGGCGGCGACCGCACAGAAGCTTCCCATCAAGAAGCTCATCATGTTCGGTGTGCCCCTTCTGATCGTCCAGCTTGCGGTGGTCTATTTTCTGATCACAAAGTTTATTGCCCCATCGCCTCAGGTGTCCGGTGGAACGGAGGCACAACACAGCGGCGAGAAATCCGCAGAGGGGAAAGAAGGGCATGGTTCAGCGAAGGCAGGCGAAGAGGGAAGCGAAGCCAAAATCTACGTTGTCAAAGACCTCATCGTCAACCCGGCCGGCACCAACGGCACCCGTTTTCTGCTGACAACGGTGGGATTCGAAGTCACCACAGCCGAAGCACTCAAGGAACTTGAGGCGAAGGATGTGATGGTGCGCGACGCTCTCAACACCATTCTGACATCCAAGGAGTTGACCACAATTGTCAACATTGAAGGGCGCGAATCGATCCGCAAAGAAATTGAAACGAAAGTCGGCGGCATTTTGCGTGGTGGGGCGCTCACGAACGTGTACTTCAGCAAATTCATTATCCAGTAACGGGTGATGTGTGCCTGAGATCCTTTCACAACAGGAAATTGACAGTCTCCTTTCCGGCATCTCGACGGGCCAGATCGAAGCCACGGAGGCTCCCAGCGAACCCAAGAAAGCGGAACGGGAGGCGATTACCTTTGATTTCCGCCTGCCGCACCGTCTCTCAAAAAACCAGCTGCGCACATTTCAGGCCGTGCACGAGAACTTCGCCGAGACGCTCGCATCATACCTGGTATCCCGGCTTCAGACCACGGTGACGATCAATGTGCTCTCTGTCGATCAGCTGTTCTATTCCGAGTTTGTGTTGTCAATTGCGAGTCCGAGCTGTCTGTACATCTTCCGCATTCTCGAGTCGGACGCGCTCGCGGTACTCGAATTCAGTCCGCAGCTCGTCCTCGCCATGGTTGAACATCTGATGGGGGGGGTTGCCGAGGGGGAGAAGAACGCACGACAAATCACCAAGATCGAGCAGAGCATTGTGAAGGGGATCGTCCAGCGCGCTCTTGCCGATATTCAGCGCGCCTGGAAGACGGTGGCGGAGTTGTCGTTCAAGCTGGAACGACTGGAGAGCGAAGGCGATTTCGTGCAGATCGCCCCGGCCAGTGAAATCGTCATGGTGGTATCCTTCGAAGTGGTGATCGGTGTCCAGAAGTATCTCATGAATCTTTGTTTTCCCACCTTTGCGCTTGAAGATGTGCTTGCCAAGCTCAACCTGCAGCATTTCAGCGGCCTGTCGGTGGTCAAGGGTGAATCGGATTGGTCGGAACCGATCATGAAGCAACTTGGCTCCACCAAGGTGCAGGTGACCGGGCTGCTCGGCGAGACCTCCTTGACGTTGCGTGAACTTCTGGAGCTCGAAGAGGGGGACATTGTGCGGACGAATATTCCGATCAGCAACGAGATCCAGATGCAGATCGGTGCGAAGACGCGTGTGTGGGGCCGCCCGGGGGTGTCCAAGGGACACATGGCCGTCAAGGTCACACGCACGGTGCACAATAATTCTACAGGAGAATAGGGAGATGCAAGATCCGACGTCGATGGAAGCCACCACGGGTGCTGTGCAGGAGAGTGCGGGCGGGCCTCCGCCACTGGAAGTGCGGAGTGCACAGTTCCAACAGATTGAATCGAGTGCAGGGCCATTGGCAGAGAAGGACAAGAAGCTGGATCTGTTGATGGATCTCAGTTTGTCGGTGGCCATTGAGCTGGGGCGGACAAACCTGATGATCCGCGACATTCTTGACTTGCAGCGCGGTTCGGTCGTCGAATTCGAGAAGCTCGCCAGTGAGCCCGTCGATGTACTCATCAACGGAAAGAAGATGGCCGAAGGGGAAGTGGTTGTTATTGAAAAGCACTTCGGCATCCGGATCACCAATCTCGTCGATGCCTCGGAACGGGTGAAGGGTCTGGGGGGAAAGTAGCCGATGGAAGGCATTGTACTCAGGATGGTGTTGTCTCTCTCGGCAGTGCTGGCCTTGATGGTGGGACTGCTGTTTCTGGTGAAGCGCTTTGTGCTCCCCGGGACCGGCCCGGCACGGATGCCGGTGCAGGTGGAAGTGCTTGGCCGGCGATCCCTCCAGCCGAAGAAGTCCATTGTGGTTGTGCGGGTTGCCGGGAAAGTGCTTGTGGTGGGCCTCAGTGAGCAGGGCATGCACACGTTGACGGAGCTGACGGAGGACGACGTGCAGGCCGCGATGCCGGCCCCGGTATCCGGCGGATCGTCGTCGGGTCTTCCATTTTCCGCACATCTGCAAGAAACACTCCGCACCATCCGCCGTCGGCAGAAGACGGAGGTGGTTTCATGATGCGGACGGTGGTGCTCTTCTTTCTCGTGGCGGCGGTGGCGTTCAGTGCTGTCGCACAAGACAAGACTCTGACGATACCGAAGCTGTCGATCGAAGTGGGGAAGGCGACGAAGCCGGACGACGTCTCCATCACCCTGCAGATACTCTTCCTGATGACCATTCTGTCGCTTGCGCCGGCGATCCTGATACTCACCACGGCGTTTACGCGCATCGTGGTCGTGCTGCATTTCCTCCGGCAGGCAATGGGTACGCAGCAGATTCCCCCGTCGCAGGTCATCATCGGGCTGGCCCTGTTTCTGACGTTTTTCGTGATGGCGCCGACCTGGACCCGTGTCAACGACGAAGCGCTGCAGCCCTATCTTGCAAAGAAGATGTCGCTGCAGGACGCCTTCGACAAAGGCGTCGTTCCCATGAGAGAATTCATGATGCGACAGACGCGCGAAGAGGATCTCGCCCTGTTTGTGAAGCTTGCGAACTCGGAAAAGCCGCAAAGCCGTAACGACGTGCCGCTCCACGCACTCATCCCCGCGTATGCACTCAGCGAGCTCCGCATAGGCTTCCAGATCGGGTTCATGCTCTTCATCCCGTTTCTGGTGATCGACATGGTGATTTCCAGCATCCTCCTCTCGATGGGCATGATGATGTTACCGCCCGTGCTCATTTCGCTGCCATTCAAGATTCTGCTGTTCATCCTCGTGGACGGATGGCACCTTGTGGTGCGTTCGTTGCTCGAGAGTTTTCACTGAACGGAGCGGGAGATGACAGAACAAATGGTGGTGTACCTGTTCCGTGAGGCATTTTATACGACGTTGCTTGTCTCTTCGCCGATGTTGCTCCTGTCGCTGATCGTCGGCTTGCTCATTGCCATCTTCCAGGCCGCAACATCGATCCAGGAGATCACACTGACATTTGTTCCGAAGATCATCATCGTGGCGATCGTCGCAGTGTTGACGCTGCCGTGGATGATGGAAGTCATGATTACCTTCACCCTGAACGTCTTTAATCAGATACCGGGTCTGGGCCACTGATTCCCATGGAAGTGTACGTCCTCCAATTCGTGCTGTTCATGCTTCTGTTCCTGCGCGCCTCGTCGGTGATTGTGCTGGCGCCGGTGCTGGGGCACACCGCGGTGCCGGTGCAGACGAAAGTCGGACTCGGCGTGTTCATGGCGTTGCTGCTCTATCCCGTCATGATGGCCCGGGGGGTCCATGTGGATCTGACGCTGGGGGCACTTGCAGTGCTGGCGATGCAGGAGGTACTCACGGGGCTGGCGATAGGGTTTGCCTCCGGGCTCATTTTCGCGGGGGCCCAGGCCGCCGGCGAATTGATCGGTTTTGACCTTGGGCTCTCTCTCGCCACGGCGTTTGATCCGGACACAGGTCCCAACAACGTCATCGGCAGCTTCCTGTATCTTGCCATGGTGCTCGTGTTTTTGCTGCTCAACGGCCCGCAGTTCATCCTCCAGGCCCTTGTCCTGAGCTACGATGCCGTGCCGCTCGGCGGCCTGGCCATCACGGCGGGGACACTTGATCAATTTGTGCGTATGGCCGGTCTGGTCTTTATCGTCGGCATGAAATGCGCGGCGCCGATCGTGGTGGCATCGTTTCTCCTGAACCTGGCGCTTGCCGTGCTGGCAAGGGTCGCACCGCAGGTCAACGTGTTTATCATCAGTTTTCCGATCAAAATCGCGGTCGGGGTCACCGTGCTTATGGCGGCGGCGCCGATTCTGGTGTATGCATTCAAGCAGCTCCTGCTGCAATTCGAGGAACAACTCGTGCTCCTGG
>JGI20214J51088_10003654_pt1 | contig 10118 bp, 8 predicted proteins | sample WetSurMetagenome_FD_51088 | JGI IMG/M metagenome (IMG submission 51088) | reverse complement strand
CCTATAATTATTTTGAATACCCTGGGATATTATGATTCATTATTCACCTTCATTGATCACATGGTTAAAAATCAGTTCATGAGATTCGAACACAAAGGAATATGGGAATCTGTGTCCACTCCCGAAGAAGTAATTATAGCCCTTAATAATAAAGAGAGAGGCAATGGTCAATGGAGAAAAATAGCAAAAATCTAATGTTCGGGGATCTTTGTACCTATAAGCATAATATCATCCACCTGCGGGAGATCTCCCTTCCAGTCGAGAATTACCTTCTTTAACCTTTCTCCCTGTTCCTTAACAGGCAGCATCCAGATTTCAGCAAGCAGCTTCTTAACATTCCCCGATTTATATTTCTTTGAATCTGCGTAACCAAACTGATCTGCATACCCGTCAGAGCTCATATAGATCATATCTCCCGGCTGAATGTCAACAATATGATTTGAAAAGTTTTTCTTATCTCCGACAGCTGTCATGCCTATAGGGAATCTGTCGCCTTTATATGTAAATAACTCACCTTTTCTCACAACATAGATCTGATTATAAGCGCCTGCAAATTCCAGGACAAATTTCTTTTTATCAAAGGCGATAAGGGTCATATCCATACCATCATTGATAGTCTCTTCATTACGCTGCATCAGGGCCTTAAGAACCTCATTATTAAGCTGGTCCAGAATTGCAGATGGTCGTATTATTCCATATTCTCTTACCACCTTGTTAAGCGAGTTATGTCCTATAATCGACATGAATGCACCCGGAACACCATGTCCTGTGCAATCACAGGCAGCAATAAACTGATGGTCGCCATTATCGTGCATCCAGTAAAAATCGCCGCTTACAATATCTTTGGGCATGAAGAGAACAAATGTCTCGCGGAATGTATCTTCCCTTGGCAGCATAGCACGCTGGATCCTTTCTGCATAACGGATGCTTGCAGTTATGTCCCGGTTTTTCTCCTCTATCTCCATGCTCTTCTGAACAACTTCAGCAGTTCTTTCCTCTACTTTCTGTTCAAGAATTTTCTTTTCACGTATCAGGTTTCTTTCCCTGATTGAAATATATGCCATAACAAATATTGCTGCCAGGACAATACACAATGCTATAAACCAGGGAGTCTTGTAAAAAGGAGGTCTGATAATAAAAGAGAATTCTATCGGTGTGTCATTCCAATAACCATAACTGTTTGATGCTTTTACTCTGAATGTATAACGACCAGGCAATAATGGATAGTCTTTCATAGTCAGTTCAGTAGGACGTCCCCATTCTTCATCAAATCCATTCATCATGACCTTGAATTTAACGGCATCAGGATCTGTAAGAGAAACAGAATAATAATTGAACAGGATATTCTTATCCTTATAGTTCAGTTTCATGCCTTTTTCCAGTAACCGGGAAACATAATTCACTTCCATCCCGCTTAGATGAACAACAGGTTTTAAATCACCCGGGGGCATAAGAGAAGGATCCAGACGGGTAACACCATTAGCGGTTCCAAACCAGATATTACCTCGTGAGTCAGTAGTGGTAGCATTCGGGTTCGTTTCAATCCCGGGGAAACCATTACGTTTTGTAAAAGAGGCGATTGAACTATCGTTCAGGTTAAACCTGTTAAGTCCATAGTTGGTTCCAATATATAAATATTTACTTCCCTGCGGTTCAAGGAGTTTAATATTATCAGAAAGCAGGCCGCTCTGTTCATTAAGTATTGTTGTGACCGAATCATTTTCCAGGCCAAGCAGACCGCTTGAGGTTCCAATCCATATCCTGTTATCATTTGTTTCAGTAATTGTTCTGGGGATGTATCCTTCACCGATATTAATGATTTGGAATTTACCCGATGAAGCATCGTATTTTGTGAGCCCCACCTTGTTTTCAGAGCCAATCCAGATATTGTTGTCCTTATCACAATAAAGCTCTGTGATCCATGTTCCTGCGAGACCGTTTTCCTGTGTAAAGTACGATACAACACCCGAGGCAACATCGACTAAAACCAGCCTGTCCATATTTCCGATCCATAGTCTGTCCTTTTTGTCAAGGGCAAGTGCGGTTATAATGCCATTATAATGCAGAAACTGGTTAATTCCTGTATCATAGCTGAACTTCCCCGATTTTACAGAATACCTGAAAAGTCCAAATCCATCAGTTCCTACCCAGACAGTCCCTTTGTTATCAGATTTAATAAACCGAATCTTATTACCAATAGTGGTAACAAACTGCACCTTATTTTTGTCTTTGGCTGAAGGATCATAAATGGATAATCCGTTATTAGTGCCGAACCAATAGCGGCCGAGTTCATCTTCTTCAACAGCGAAAACGCTTTTATCGGGCAACATATTTTCATCCGACCATGTGGCAAAATGTCCGCCCTTAAAGATGCTTATTCCAGTAAAATGATCTGCAATGATCATGTTTTTTTCCCGGTCTTCAATCATGCAGTGAATAGAGGTAGCTTCAAGGCCATTGTCTTTATTAAAGAGAGTCATCTTAGCTCCGTCAAATACAGAAATACCTCCTCCGAAAGTACCGATCCATACCCTGCCCATATAATCTTCAGTGATATATGATATCCAGTTTTTGGCTAACCCGTCACGGACATCATAGACAATCATTTTATCTGAATTAACATCATATTTATATAATCCGCCATTATGAGTGCCATACCAGTAATTACCTTTTTTATCCTGGTACATAACTATTACATTAAAATATTTTGTTAATCCTGCAGGAAGAAAAGTTTCGAACATGTCTGCTGAGGGATTGTATTTTTTAATCCCTGCAGGAGGTGTAACGCAATAGAAATTATTATCATTATCAACGCATATGCTTGAAACCTGGTCACTGAGGCCTTCCATTCCCCTATACTGCTTACCTGACAGAACTGTATCTCCCGGTTCTGGAAATTTTGTAAGAATGGCTCCGTTAGTCAGAGTTGTGAACCAAATTTTTCCATCCTTCTGCCTAATCCCGGTAATATCTCCGGTAACATCTATAGTATCGAACTTCATTTTGTAAAAATGACCTCTATCGTAAACAGAGATTCCCCCGTTTAGATGGCCGAACCATATCCTGCCAGTTGTGTCCTCATACAGGCTGTAAACTCCTCCTGCTGCCATTCCGATTCGGGACGAGAATCTTTCAATTTTTGATCCATTGAATCGGGATACGCCAGATTCTGTGCCGAGCCAGATCCAGTCGTTTTTGTCCTGAATAACTGAATATACTTTGGAGGAGCTTAATCCTTGCTCAACACCATATTTTTCAAAGAAATATGTCTGTCCATTCAAAACAATGAATGGTACAGATAAAAATAAGGTCATCAGGCAGATAAGCCTGATGACCCTAATACTGTTAGACCATAATGCTATTTTCATCAATATTATCTGGCTATAAAGAAGAAGGTACCGTCTTCATCCTTCAATCCTGTGATTTTTCCAAATTTGGGTTTCTGCTGGTTATTGTCGCCAACGGCAGTTGCCACTTTTGCAACAATCTCTTCAATGGGCATACAGGCATTGGGATTATTTGTAAGGGCTGTAGCAAAAGTTCGTGTAAACTGGGAGTCATCAACTGCCAGCTCATACCCTGCTGATGAGAACACCTGTGATGATTTGAACTGAGTGGCCTGCCAGTCATCGCAGCTTCTTTTCTTCAGATCAGATCTCATTGCCTGATAGAAGCTCGGACCGGATTCGCAGGCGTCTGTAATTACGAGAGTATGAGTTAGATAACTCATAAATGTTTCCATTGATGCCCTAAGTGTATTAATATTGAAATAAGTAAATTCGTCATCACGTTTAGCATCGACAGGGATCCAGTATCCAACATCATTTATAAATTTACCATGTCCGGCATACCAGATTAGCAATGATTTGACCTGGTTTGCTTTTATCTGATCGCGAAGGTCGATGGAGAAGAATTTTTCCATTTCGGCTTTTGTCATGTTCTTTTTATAGATGATATTCTGTATCGAGTAATTTGCAAATGCCCTGGTCATAAGGTTTATGTCCTTAGCAGGCCCATCAAGGCTGGCAAATGTTGAATACTGTGAGTTCTCAATAAAAACGACCCAGGTTTTACCCATCGGGTTTGTTTCAGCGAGTTCTGCACCTTCCCTGTTCAGACGAAAATCATTTGAATAGCGGTTACCGTATTGATCTTCAGCTTCAATTGTTATTTTATTTTTGTTCAGAACATCGACTAATGCCGTAAATGAGGGGTTAAGTTCATTAGCACGGAAATTTGCAAAGGCACCGTCGATAAGAAGCGTTTTAATCTTGCTTTCATCAGAAACTTTTCCCTGTATAGAGATTGTCTGAGAATTCGTTTCGAGGTATATCTGCCCGTCATCAGAAGCTAATGGAGCTATAATCTGAATTATTGGAGCATTTGTTTCTGTGCGGAAAAGGGAATATGTTATAGATTTGACATTATTATAATCGTCGGTGGCCACCATAATTAATTTATCAATGCCTGCGACATTAATATTTGAAAGAAATTCAGATTCGCCGTTCTTTTCAGCAAGGTTAATATTCTCATTATTAATAGTGAGAGATTTTACTTTGCTTTTATCCTTTATCTTGCCGGAGATGAGAAGGGTAGAGCTACCTCCCCTGATTTCTAAAGTATCATAAACCGGAACAGGGCTAATAATGGCTATTTCCGGGGGAACTGCTTCTCTGTTAATCTCATACATTCGTTCCTGGGCTTCCTTTAGCATTTTTCTTGCTTCCTGGTTAAACTCCGCTATAACCGTAATCTTCCTGTAATCCTCCATGGCCTTTTCATAATTCATTATCTCCTCATAAGATTTAGCTCTTGCAAAAAAGGCAGTTGGATTATTTGAATTGAGGGTTATGTATTTAGAAAAATCAGCAATTGCGTTGGGATGCTGATTAAATTCCTGGTAACATTGGCCTCTGAATAAGTAAAATTCAGAATTGTTTGGCTCAATAAGGATATTCTTTGAGATATCATTTATTGCGCTTGGGAAATCGAGATTTTTCTTATATACCTTACTTCTCATCAGGTAGGCGGAAGTATTTCTGTCGTCATTTTTAAGAACCTCATTACATTGGGCCATGGCGTCATCTGAGTTACCGGTCCTGAGGAGCAGATCTGCAAGGGCAAGCCTTGGTTCAGCAAGCTTTTTATCTTTTGAGATTGATTTCTCAAACTCTTTTTTGGCGAGGATGTCGTTATTCAATTTTGTATAGATAATTCCCCGGAAGAAATAGTTCATAGGGTTGTCCTTGATAATTATCGCTGTATCAGAAACCCGGAGAGCCTGATCAAACCTCTCAAGACCAATGAGGGTATTTACTTTTTCAGGGTAAACTTTAGAATTTCTTTTGTCAATCCCTGAGGCACGGTTAAGGTAAGCAAGCGCTTCCACAAAGTTATTCATATAATTGCAAACAGCACCCAGCCTGACTAGTGCATCGACGTTTTTGGGGGCGAAAACAATTGCCTTTTCGTAATCCGTTCTCGCTTCCTTATATTTAACAAGCGACTCATATGCCAATCCCCTGGCATAATAGTAATCAGCATTTGAGGGTTCAGCTCCGATGGCACTGGTGAATTGTGCAACAGCATCCTCATATTTCTTGTTTTCAACAAACTCATTCCCGGCTTTGAAATACTTTTTGCCATTCTGCCCTAAGGCGCATACTGTAAAGAAAGCCAGTATAGTTGCAAAAAAGAATATTCGCTTCTTCATCTTTCTGTGTATAATTGAAATTTACTAACTATCAAAATTATAAATTTTTATTATAATAATCAACCCTGAATACCTGTTAACTGCTTCCATTATGTATCACTCTCAATGAACTTTGGCTGAATTCCGTTTGCAAATGAACTGTCCCCTTTATTTCCGGAGCTTTTATTCCATTGCCGAAATCATTTTTACCATAAAAAATCCGAGCTTCATCCCACAACCCTGACTTAATAAACCCGGATAGGATTTCTGCGCCTCCTTCTACAAGTAAAGATTGAATTCCAATATCATAAAGGTATTTAATTACCTGTTTAAAGGAGCAATCGTCTTCACATAGTTTAACAATTACTGCATCAGCTATTTGAGTATCCGTATTGTTTGTAAATACAATATTTGTGCCATTTACTCTGAATATATCTGAACTACTCTCAATCTGTCCCGATCTGCTCATTATGATCCGAACCGGATCTTCTCCTCCCCAGTCTCTTACATTCAACTTTGGATTATCGGCCCGTATTGTATTTGCGCCAACGAGTATAGCCTGTTCAGAAGCTCTCCATCTATGAACAAGCGACCTTTCGGGATTCCCTGTTATCCAGAGCGGCTTATTTACTGAACTCTTATCACGCAGAATATCAAGAAATCCATCATTGCTTTGGGCCCATTTTAAAATAATAAACGGACGTCTTTCTTCAATGAATGTAAAAAATCTCCTGTTTATAAAGCGGCTCTCTTCTTCCAGCACACCAGTAACTACTTCAATTCCTGAATCTTTAAGCTTTCTGATCCCGGCACCGGATACATTTTTGCTTGAGTCAGTCGTTCCTATAACTACTTTCTTTATGCCAGATGAAATGATCAGATCAGCACAGGGAGGGGTCTTGCCGAAATGGGAGCATGGCTCAAGATTCACATACAGGGTAGATCGCTCAAGCAGCTTATTATCAGATACTGAACTAATTGCAATTACCTCAGCATGAGGGGCTCCTGCTTTAAGGTGGTATCCTTCACCAATTATTTTTCCGCAGTAAACTATCACTGAACCGACCAGGGGGTTTGGATGGGTCATACCTTCAGCCCTGCCTGCCAGATCAAGGCATCTTTTCATGAATTTTATATCATCGTTCTCAGGCATTAAAATGAAAATGCTAAATTTGATGTATGGGTGTCAATATACGAACAATAAAAGATATAAGACCTTACCTTGAAAGAGAGCTGAACGAACTTTACCCTGCACCGGAAATCATTGCTCTTACTACTATAATTTATAAGACTGTTTTCAGGCACTCAAAGTTGCATTTATATGCCTTTCCGGAAATAAGTGTTTCCTTAGAACAAAACCATGAGATAATCAGGATTTGCAAAGAGCTTAAAACCGGAAAACCAATTCAATACATAACAGGAGAGACAGACTTTTATAATTGTGTTATAAAAGTAACCGGGGATACTTTAATACCGCGTCCTGAAACTGAAGAACTTGTTGATCTTATTATAAAGGAGAACAACGGATTTACCGGAACAATATGTGATGCCGGTACCGGAACAGGATGTATTGCAATTGCGCTGGCGATCAACCTTCCTGGTTCATCTGTTACGGGAATAGATTTCTCGGAGACAATAATTGATGTGGCAAAAACAAATGCCTCTCTGAATAAGGTTTCTGTCACATTTATAAAAACAGATATTCTGGATCCTGATATCAACCTGTTGCCGGTAGTTGATATAATCGTAAGCAATCCACCATATATTACAGAATCTGAAAAAAGGCTTATGTCTGGAAAAGTTCTTGATTTTGAACCCCACAGTGCACTTTTTGTTAAAGAATCTGAACCGCTTATCTTTTATTCAGCCATACTTTCAATTGCTGAAGAAAAACTCATTAACGGAGGAAGAATATATTTTGAGATCAATGAAATGATGGGGAAACGTATGATTCAGCTTCTGCATTCATACGGATATATAGATATTGCCCTGATAGCAGATATAAATGGGAAGGACAGGATAATTAAAGGAATAAAAAATGGCTGAGAACCAACTTTATAAAAGCGCCCTCTCAAAAGCAATGGCGCTATGCTCGCGCAGGGAGTACTGTACTGATGATATAAGTAATAAACTGCAATCATGGAAAGTCAGTGAATCCGATTCAGACCAGATAATTGCTGCACTTACTAAGGAGAACTTTATCAATGAAAAACGTTATGCTGAAGCATTTGTAAAGGATAAATTCAAATATTACAGATGGGGAAAGGTGAAGATCAGGGCTAACCTGAAAATGAAGAAGATACCTGGGGATATGATCAATTCAGCCCTTAACTTAATTGACGAGGATCTTTACAGAAAGACTATTAAAGATTTGCTTGTCATTCACAGGAGATCAGTAAAAGCAAAAAATCAGTATGATCTTAAAGGAAAGCTCCTGAGATACGGACTGTCAAAAGGCTTCGAAAGTGATTTGCTCTATGAAATTATTTCGGATAAAGAGCAATAAGGATTACTTGCTAAAATTAATTTATCAGGAGTATTTGAAGATGTAGACCAGGAACTGGTGAAAAGAGAGAAAGAAAAGAATTATTGATCCGGCTATATCAAATATTATCAATTGTTTACGGGAATCATTATTCCTGAAATAGACAACAGAAAAGAGGATCCTCATTAAGAATTGTGCTGCAAAGAAGAGAAAGACCCTCATTCCATAAACATTCCAGTTATGCGCTTCATCAAATTTACCTCTGAGTATAAGAGAAAAACTGTGCGATAATCCGCATGAGACACATGGTTCTCCGGTAATTCTTTCATGAAGGCAGGTAACAGGGTAATTATCTTTTAGTGGTGAAAAGATGGCTGAGTATACCATTATAAGCAATATTACTCCTGAAAAGGCAATATTTGCAGTAAGGTAAGGGTTATTCCTGACCGCTGCCGGAATGGTCCTCATCCTGTTATTTACCTGTTGTAACAGTGATGGTGATTGAGTCATTTTCAGGTTTGCTTTCCACTTCGAGATCTTCCAGGGTCTGCTCGCGGTCTTTTTTATCTATGTTAGTAGTTATTTCAACTTTTTCATCGCCATTTTCAACCTTAATGGAGATATTTGCATCTTCAAGATCCTTTAGAACATCGTTTTGTACATCATTCACAATCTCTTCAATCTTGCCAGGCCATTTGTCAGCTTTCTCGGCAATTTTACTAAAAACAAAAACTTGTGAAAATGAAATCATACAGGCAATTATTGCAATAATTAGACCTGCAACCAGAATACCCCGGGGAGAATTATTCCTGGCTGCCTGTGAAAGCCCTACAGAGGCAAGTACAATTGAAATAATTCCAGGGATAATCGCTATAAGTCCTATACATGGGATAGCTGCAAGGACGAAAGTAACTATTGCAGTTATCAGGGCGGCAACTCCCAGGTTTTGTCCTGAATCTTTTTTTACTTCTTCTTCCATGTTCTTTGTATTATTTATTGTTTTTCATTTCCAGTCAGAATATTTAAAATATCCTGCTCTAAAGACGTGACAGGATTCTCAATGATGCGTCCGACTTCAATATTATTTTCTAAAAATATAAAAGTCGGCACCCGTTGAATATTAAGCTGATCGTATTCTCCGACAGGTGAAAGCTTTGAGTTATCAACGCCTATGAATGTAACTTTACTATCCGGAAATTGCCATAGATCCAGAATATGCTGGAACCTGGGAACCTCTCTCCTGCTGTCGGGGCACCAGGTGCCCATAACAATTTTTATGGTAATATCTCCAACGGGGATTGCAGCCAGCCTCATCATAACAACAGAATCCGGAAAGTATTTGTCGTATCCCTCAAGATACCACGTACAGTGAGGTGTCCGATACATCTGCTCCCTGGTAAAATATCCAAGCAGCCATGTAGACTGGTCTGAATAATTTGCTTCCGGCAACACGGCTTCAGCAGGTTGGTCTATTACAACTTTACGATCAGCTAAGGGGTTCTGCGTTTTACAACCTGAGGTTAACAGCAAAACTGTAAATAATAATAAAAATAATCTTGACATTTTCTCCGGATATATTACTGAAACAATTATTTTCTTCACAAAGTGCTTCTATTCAAATGAATGTAGAAGTATTTCAAGTATTTGTCTTGCTGCCTTTGAAACAGAGGTTCCTGGTCCGAATATTGCCGCAACACCTGCATCGTAAAGGAACTGGTAATCCTGAGGGGGTATAACACCGCCTGTTATTACCAGAATATCTTCCCTCCCAAGTCTTCTTAGTTCATCTATCAGTTTGGGAACCAGTGTTTTATGTCCGGCAGCCAGACTTGATATTCCAAGGATATGAACATCATTTTCCACTGCCTGCCTGGCAACTTCTGCAGGTGTCTGAAATAATGGTCCGATATCAACATCGAACCCGATATCGGCATAGCCAGT
>JGI20214J51088_10003653_pt1 | contig 10119 bp, 9 predicted proteins | sample WetSurMetagenome_FD_51088 | JGI IMG/M metagenome (IMG submission 51088) | reverse complement strand
CTGTCAGGTACGACGCTGAAGTGTGTGCCGTATTTAACACACCGGACAACACCTGGTATCATTTCAATATTTGCAATTTCGGATTTTTCTGTTCTGACAAAAACATAACCGGGGAACAGAACCACTGAAACAATCTTTCTTTGTCTGTTTCTCCATCTGTGAACTGCTTTAAATACCGGCAGGAAGGCATCATAATGTTTTCTGACAAGTATCCGGCAAATTGCTTTTTCTGCATTCGGTCGGGTATAGAAGACATACCAATTATCATTGGCATCGTTCATAACAGATAGCTTAACAAGGATTTTAATTGCCGGAATTTTCCTGGAAATTTCTCTTCGAGTAGAGTGAGCAATGCTACGTCAGTTAGCATATATTCATTAACCAACTAACAAGTGATAAAAAATTCAATTTCATTTCTCCTTCAGCGAGAAGTGAAAATGTCTATAGCTATTACAGTAGAAAGCACAAATTTACTACATAAAATCAGCGAAGTCAAATTTATTATGCAAAAAATTGCATATCGGTGTGTGTCTGGCCAAATTGAATTCCTGTTTTGGTAAATTTGGCCGGAATAGGTAATCACTTTTTTTGAACCTTAAACGGTATATTTTATTTGTTTTCCGATAGATCGGGACTGCTTTTTTCGTAAAAAGGGAAGTTGTGACGCTGTATAAAAAGTAGGATAGCGGACCATTTGGTTCTATTATTTATAGAACTGAATTGAATTTTGCTTTCACAATTAAATCCCAGGAAATTCCGCTTGATTCTAAGAAAGGATGCAACAAAAAAAAGAGGAGAGAGGCACTGTGGACTTTTAAGGAACGGGCTTATTAGATATCCCGCAATCTGTCTGATAAAAGGAAGTACCTCTGGTAGTCAGCCAAAGGCCTTGTGAAAGTCAATGTCTGCAATACAATCCTATTGATTCCACGAGTAACCTTTTTCTCTCCTCTTATGGTTATAAATTATATTTCTGTACGAATATATTGAAAAATATCTTTAAACAATTATACTGAATGAAACAGTTAAAAAAATACAACGTTGATGGATAAACAACTTCAAGAATGGCAATTTCTGTGCGCGTGGTGTTTCATTCATTTTTATCCCAATGCAACATCAAGGAACATCATTGTGGCAAATCCTAACATGGCTCCAATGGACGACAAGTCGGTTTCATTCCCGGTTTGTGATTCAGGTATTAGTTCTTCGACCACAACAAAAATCATTGCACCGGCGGCAAATGATAAGGCATAGGGAAGCAATGGTGTAATTTTCAATACAAGGAATGCCCCGATAACTCCGGCTATAGGTTCCACTATCCCTGATAGTTGTCCGTAATTAAACGCCTTTAATCTTGAGAGTCCTTCTCTTCTCAGAGGAATGGAAACGGCAGCACCTTCGGGGAAATTCTGCAACCCAATTCCTATTGCTAATGCAACTGCCCCGGCAAGCATACCTGCATCAGGATTATTGGCAAGTGCTCCAAAAGCAACACCTACCGCAAGACCTTCAGGTATGTTATGAAGGGTTATAGCCAGCACAAGTAAAACACTTCTTTGCCATGTTGTCTTAACCCCTTCTGCTTTATTTGTTGATAGCCCCATGTGTAAGTGCGGCAATAACTTATCAATAAGTAATAAAAACGCACCACCACTTAAAAATCCAATCAGGGCAGGCATCCAGGGTGTCGTACCGTTTTCCTCAGCCATTTCTATTGCAGGTTTAAGAAGCGACCAGAAGCTGGCTGCAATCATTACTCCTGCAGCAAAACCCAACATTGAATTTAATATTTTCTTATTGATGGTTTTAAAGAAAAATACCATTGATGACCCTAATGCAGTAACACCCCAGGTAAATAACGTTGCAAAAAGGGCAAGAAGCACAGGATTGTACTCAAGCAAAAAATCCAGTTTCATGGTTATTCGTTTTTAATGCAATTAATATTTCAAATAAAACCTTAAGAAAAGTAATTCATTTTCCAGGTTAATCCTAATCGTAAAGAAAAATCCAATTGAGATTCTCTTTTAGCAAATATATAAAACAAAGCCTATGAACTTCTACCCATGGAGAGACGCTCCCCGTCAGTTTATCTGGCGGGATAGACTGTCCCGTTCTTTTGTCAAATCGTCTCAAAACATTCGATAAAACTTTTTATTCCAATCATTACTGCACCTTTTGTTTGAGTATCCATTTTTAAAAGTGTAGGTCTTTCATTAAAATCGAAACAAAATTGCGGTCAATAATGATTTTGATTTAAGATTCTGCAAATCGGCGGTGTATATTTCCAGTTTGTTATTTTCTGTTTCACCTTCACTATACCTTAGCATTTCAATATTTCTCTTCTGAATTATACTAAAACAGGGTTCAGTCACCTGTTTTGTCTGAATGTTTGGGTCTAATCTGAAATACTCCCAAATAATGAAGTAAATTTTCATGATTTCCTCCAATTCATCCGTTGAAACGTCTAACCGGTGCCCCAGTAAAACAGTCAGAAAAAATGGCTGAAACTTAAATATCTCGTCTGAAATAGTATTGACATAATCCGCATCAATCTTGTCTATTTTCTTTAATAATTCAGCTAAAATCTCTGTCTTATCAAGATCATTCTCAGTGTACTTAATTGTTGCCATAATTTTTGTCGCTTGCTCTGTTTTTGTTTACTGCAAAATGTAAAAGCGTTTTATTTCGTTTCTGTACAAAATTAATAAATGGGTAACCAATAATGAATTGTCAATTGAATAAAAAGAGGGGAGAAACATGTCTGTAACCATCACAGATACTGTTCTCCCTCAAAAATATTGGGCAGATCTACTGTCGAACATTCACGGGTTTTAATACAAAGTCACATCTTCCTTTATTGCGTCAGTAAAGTGATACCAGTTAAATCAGCTTTACCTTGTTTCAGGAATTCGTAGGTCATCCGGTCTGCTTTGCATTCAAAAAACTTGATTCGTTTTAAATTTTTATTGTTCTTAAAGAAAGTGTTAATAAGCGTTGCATCACGGAATTTCACCCTGGTAAATGCACAGTTTTCAAAAGAGCAGTCTTCCAATTTACCGGTTAAAACTATATCAGCAATCTGTGTATCAATAAATAAAGTATGGTTCCAAATAGCATTGACAATTGTATTTTTCTCCAGTTCACCTGATTTAGCCACCACTCCGGAAAAACCACCGGATTTAAACATTACATCGGTAAAATCAGCGCCGGAGAAATCACAACCGTATATATAGCTTCCTGAAAATTCAGTTCCTTTGAGTGAACAATCCTTAAATGTATTATTGTTTAAGCGAGAACCCTGAATGTGGCTGTTGCTGATGTCGGAACCTGAAAAGTCACAACTATCAACATTATTGCTTTTTAAAAGAAGTCCCGACAAATCGGAACCCATAAGCTTACAACGCTGTATGTTAGATGAACCGAATTTTTCATGCATATTTTTCAACCCGGAAAAGTCAGCATCTACCCAGTTACCTCGTGACATATCCCAGCTAAGCCTTTTCTTCTGATTTCCGGACTGCAATTCAGCCGATTGGTTTTTTGAAAACTCAACGGGTGCTATCCGATAGCTATTAGATTCAGTGGTTTTAGGTTCTATGCCTTCTGAAAAATAGTTGAGGTCAACACCCAGAATTTCCGCCACATGGGTTAAAGTAATGATATCCGGCATTGATTCTCCACGTTCCCACTTCCCCACAGCCTGTGGACTAATGAATAGACGCTCAGCAAGCTGTGCCTGAGAAATATTTACCTTCTTCCGTGCTTCGGCAATTTTATTGCCAATTTTTTTTGTTTCTAGCATATGTACAATTTTTAAAATTATCTATGTACAAAGGTATTTTGAAGCATGTCCGGAATCAAAAAAAATCAATTACACATAGTTGTATAATCACTACATTTAGTTGCTTTTCAACAACTAATAGTAGTATTTATCATGCCTTATTGTATTAACGATGATATTAGCATTCTTAATGAAGCGTGCAACCTGGTCCATAAGTACTGTTTTGTGAAAAGTTCTCCCTGTCAATTTATCTGACGTGGTAGTCTGCTAGATTATGTTACGCTGTTTATCATTGCTTTACAAACTCATACTCCGTAAAATCAACAAAATCTGCTACTCGTAATTTCATTGATTTTACCTTATCGTTTTCAATTTTGAAGGATATCACTTTTATTCCATATATAGGATCGCTATAAGTGCATAAGAATCGATTTCCACCTAAACATTCAAGTTTGCCACAAAGATCCGGGTGATGTTCAAAAGTCATGGTTAAATATTCGATTGTACTTAAGATATCAATGTAACCATAGACGGGATTTATATAATGGCCTGCAAAGCTTTTCAAATCTGTTAATGGCTTATTATGCATGGCAATCGTATCTTTTTGTGCCTTATATCGGGAAAGTCTCCTTTCAGAATCTGTTTCTAAATCTTCAAAAAAGAAATTACTATAATTGCGATACGGCAAATTAAGGTAAGCATCCACTATCATCCATTTTAATGATTCATGAAAATAATTCTGGTCAGTATTAGTAAGAACAATTACTCCAAGCTTTTCTTCAGGCAGTAACGTTACTGAAGTTACAAATCCGCTTATTTCGCCTGTGTGAGAAATGATTTCCCGGCCTTCATAATCCATTAAGTCCCAACCTAAACCATATAAGGAATAATGTGTTCGATTGAACGGAAACCAAGAATGACCGATAATTGAATTAGGGTTGCGTGTTTCCTGAATAACCGGGAAAGGAATTACCTGCTTACCACCATACCTTCCGCTATCTAACTGACAAATTAACCAATGGCTCATGTCGCTTACAGAAGAAGAAACAGAACCTGCCGGTGCAAGTCCATCTGTCTTCCAGTAAGGTATAAGTTTTAAAGTGTCTGAAATCAAAGTATGAGCTGCAGAAATATTTTGTTGTAACGGCATTTCGGCACATAAGGCAATGGAGCGGTTCATCTGCAGCGGATTAAATATTCGATTTTTTATGTTCGATTCCCAACTTTCACCACTGATTCTTTCTATACATTCGCCGGCAATTAAGTATCCAAAATTAGAATACCCATATTTGCTTCTTAAACCATAGAGAGGAGTCAACATCCCGAACCTATCAAATAACTGAGCTTTCGATAAATCCGGAGCAGAAAATATAAAGTCTCCCTGCCATGTTCCCATTCCTGTATGATGACAAAGAACATCTGTTATATTAAGCTCTTTAGTAGCCCAGGGATCTTTCATAATGAAATCTGGGAGCCATTTTATAATCTTATCATCCAGGGAACATTTTTTATCGTACTGTAACCAGGAAAGAAGTGTACTAGTGAAGGCTTTGGTATTGGAACCAATCATAAAAAGGGTATTCTCATCTACTTTGTCTTTCCGGGTTATGCTTTGTTGTCCATAGCCTTTGGTGATAACAACTTTACCATCTTTTACTATGGCAATGGCAACTCCTGGTATTTTCCAGTGTTGTATTTCTCTGTTAATGAATATATCCAAGCTGTCTTTAATGAAAGCAGGCGTTGAATCTTGACCAAAAAGCACAAGACCTGTACTTGAAAACAGAATTGCAAGTAATATTAGCTTTTTCATAGTGTATGTTGTCTTCAGAATATATCATCCAATAGACGGTTAAGAAATAATAAAAGTTACACATTGGGTTATGAAACATAATATTTGATAGGTCGACAGAACCGGAGGAATTTCCCCTCCAGCCAACACAACCCTGAGTGCAGTCCATAGAAAGACAAGAAAGAATATGGTCTGGTGGTCAAATGATTAAAGGTTTTTACTAACAGTGACATAGAATACAAAAGATAAAAGTTGGAAGACAAAAGTAAATATTACGGTAAAAAGGGGCTGACTGTAAAGAAATAGTCTGGTAGGTTTTTTAATGTTGCGTCTTAGGGTAATGATTAGGCGGCCGAATTAACTAGCCAGACTGTAGGAAAGTAAAATACCAAATAAAAAAGAGGAGAGAGGTACTGTGGACTTATAAGAACCGGGCTTATGAGATGTCCCGGAATTTACTGTCTGATAAAAAGAAGTACCTCTGGTAGTCAGCCAAAGGCCTTGTGAAAGTCAATGTCTGCAATACAATCCTATTGATTCCACGAGTAACCTTATTCTCTCCTCTATGTTTTCATCATTTATGTCTGGATAAAGGTATAGAAAAAATGGAGATCAGGATTGACGAAGACACATTCTATTATATAATTTGTTTTGCTTATTATACTGAATGGTATCAGAAAGTTATTTGCTCAATTTACGATTCTTCTTTATAATTCCGTTAACACATTTGCAAAATCCCCAAACCGTAAAATCCTCTCGCTACTGGCTCTAATGAAAAGAAGATGTTCAATGTCTTTTTGTTTCTTCTTCAAGTCAACGGTTTTAAGAAGTTCGCTTGTCGCTTGTTTGAACTCTTGCAGGTTATTCACTCCGCAACGCTTCAACAGAAAATCATAATCAGGTTTGGTTTGCGCCAATAAAAACATCAGATCGTAAAAATCACGCCCTTTTGCCCGGTACAACATGGCTGCGATTTTCATGCTGCACAATACTTCGTTGGAAGTCGCGGGAAACGGGAGAAAGAATCCACAACCTTTGATGTTCACAATAACGGGTTCGTAAATGACTTCCTGGTCTTGACTTTCGAACTTTATAAAAAAACGTTCTTTCTTATGTCCGCTCAATCCCAGATCAAACAGCAGTTCCGGAAAGTGGATATTACGCCTAAAAGCCGTCAGCTTCGGATTGTCTTTATCCCTTGTTTCTACCCGAAATCCCGAACGTTCCAAAAACAGGATTACTCCGTTAGTCATTTCGATAAACTCTTCTTCTGGCAACTCTTTACAATCAAAATCCAAATCTTCGGAAAAACGGTCAATACCTTTTACCAAACGCAGTTCTTTGATAAGATAACCTTTCTTAATCCAGCGGTGAAGCTATCCTGGTCAAAATCAGATTGACATACATATATCTGATGGATATTGAAGCATGCCAAATCTATTAGCAAAACCTATTATTAAAGATTTTAATAGCAGATACAGACAATAATATCCAATAAACCATGAATGAATCACCCGATAAACATGAAGTAATTGCTGGACTTTTTGTCTTCATAGGCTTGATATTTCTTTTAGGAGGAACTCTTATGGTTGGTAACCTGCACGAAACTTTTAATAATAAAATCGGAATGTTTTCACATTTTGATGACGCAAACGGGTTGCAAAAGGGTAATAATGTCTGGTATTCCGGTGTAAAAATCGGGACAGTGAGCAGTCTCAGCTTTTATGGAAAATCGCAGGTAGAAGTAAAAATAGATATCCAAACAAAAGCACGAAAATACATTCGTAAAAATGCCAAAGTTAAAATCAGCAGTGACGGGTTCATTGGCAATAAAATTTGTGATGGATGTTCATAACTACCCTGAGCCTGCTGCTCCTCCGGCAGAAGAAAACAGGGCAATCGTACTTGGTGAATTTGGAGGCCTTGGACTGCCGGTAACAGGACATACATGGAAGGCTAAAAACTGGGGCTACCGTAATTTGTCAGACAGCCTCCAGCTTCTCTCACGTTACACGGAGTTCTATTCCTTAGTCCGCAAACTGGTAAAAGAAAACGGACTCAGTGCCAGTGTATATACTCAGACAACCGATGTGGAGACAGAAACAAATGGTCTGTTTACATACGACAGAGCTATCGATAAAATGGGAGTTGAAAATGTGCGTAAAGCAAACCTCGGAGAGTAATTTTTTGTGGCATTCACCAATGTTTTTAATCAACACTGCTTAACCAGTTTTTCATCCCTCCTTCAAGATTAAAAACATTGGTGAATTGTTCATTATTCTGGAGGTAATCCACAATGGCAAAACTCTGATCTCCAAATTCGCAGATAATTACTATTTTCCTGTCCCTGGGGAGAATTTCCGGATGATTCATGAGTTCCTCCGGCTGTGTATTTTTACCACCAAGATTAAATTGTCCGAACTGAATGGAAGATCGTATATCAAAAATCTCTATTGCTGCTCCATTTCTCATCTCCCTGGCAAGTTCTTCCGGAGATATTAAGTTTACAGGGAGAACACATTCCATCTCATATTCTCCCAGAACTTCTGCGGGGATATAATTTTTATCACATGAGAAGCTGATAATATCAGTCCTGTAATTCATAGTATCGATCTGCAGAAGTCTGCCGGAGAGAGTTTCTCCGACTCCGGTGATTATCTTTATTGCCTCGCCGGCCTGAATACTGCCTATTATCCCCGGCATCACACCAAGGACTCCAGCGGTTGAACATGAAGGCACCTCGCCCGGTTTCGGTTGATCCGGAAAAAGACAACGATAAGATGGTCCGTTTTTGTAGTTAAACACCGAAGCCTGCCCGTAATACTGATATACCGCACCAAACACCAGTGGAATATTCAATATCTCTGTTGCATCACTGACAAGATATCGGGTCGGGAAATTATCAGAACCATCAATTACCACATCATAATTGATAATGATATCCATAATGTTAAACCTGGTAAGGCGGACATTATGAGTTACTATTTTGCAGCCGGGATTCATCCGGCTCAGCCTTTCAGATGCTGCCTCTGTTTTCATCCGGCCGATGTCATCAGTTGTATACAATACCTGTCGATGGAGGTTGCTGATGTCAACCCTGTCGTAATCAACAATACCGATAGTGCTAACACCGGCAGCCGTAAGATACATCAGAGCCGGAGAACCCAGGCCACCTGCACCAATAACCAATACACGTGATTCTTTCAGTTTTTCCTGGCCATCAATCCCAATACCGGGAAGTATGATTTGCCTCTGATATCTTGAAAGTTCAGCTTTTGTAAGTTTTGTCATAGCACAGGTTATTTATCACTTACTGATTGGCGCTGGTAAAAATGGAGTGGATCACCATAATCGTTCCACCCTATAGTCCGGCCTGTTGATTCCACCCTTCGCTGCAGGCACGACCGGCATTCGTCCCTACCTTCATTTATACAGGGTTTCCCTTCATACAACTGGTAATTAACGCGAACCACCTGAGGAGTCAGGTTGGGCATTACAACATTTGCCCCGTAAGTTATACCTAGTTCCCTGCCGTCATATACAAGTGCCTGAAGGGCTGTTGTGGCTGCAATATTCACGTCGCGCAAAACGAGCCTGGTTACAGCTATCATATTCAGGGAGAGCTGAAGAAGCGCCTCTTTATCCATCATCCCCTGGCTACGCATTGGCGATTCGTGATGCATAATATACGGACCCATCCCTATCATATCTATGTCGTGATGACGAAAAAAGAGAATGTCATTTGCCAGATCTTCAATTGTCTGACCGGGAATACCTATCATTACTCCTGTTCCAACCTGGAATCCTGTCTCCCGGAGAGAAATAAGTGAAGCAAGACGGTTTTCAAAGGTCATATTTTCAGGATGCAGTTTTGCGTAAAGCCCGGGATTTGAGGTCTCAATACGCATCAGGTATCTATGAGCCCCGGCATCAAAAAAACGCCTGTACACATCAGGAGTCTGCTCTCCTACCGAAAGAGTAATACCAAGGCCATCAGGCATCAGCTCACTACGGCTTCTCCTCTTTATCTCACTTATGCACTTCTCAACAAAGCAAACGAAGTTCTCATCATGACGTTCTCCTGATTGCAGGACACATGATCCATAACCTGCCGTTGCACTCCAAAGAGCACTTTTTATTACTTCTTCTTCTGAAAGTGAATACCGGTCAGTGACCTTATTATTTTTCCTGATACCACAATAGAAACAGTCGTTCACACAAATATTACTGAACTCCACTATTCCCCTGTAATAGACCTTATTACCAAGAACACTGGTGGTAAAGTCATAGGCTGCATTACGTAAAAACCCGACATCTCCTTTATCTTTGAGCGAAAGAAGGAAGACAATGTCTTCAGGGGAGATGTCAGGCGCTTCAATAATTGAGTTGATTTTTCTCTTATTCACTGAAGGGGGCCTGTGTTAAAAGGCAAGTTTAGTAAAAATAGCTGTTAACCAATAAGAAGTCCTTCAATTCTTATCTTGTAACTCCCGTCGGGAAGTTTTGTTACGGCATTTATCAGGCCACTATGCCGCCATTGAAGCAT
>JGI20214J51088_10003652_pt1 | contig 10119 bp, 4 predicted proteins | sample WetSurMetagenome_FD_51088 | JGI IMG/M metagenome (IMG submission 51088) | reverse complement strand
CCCCGGTTAGGTATCTCGTATCCAATCACCGCAACGGCGGGGGTGTTTTTCTCATACGGGCATTTCTATCAACTCCCTCCGCTGAGGGATATGTTTAACAATTCCAACTATGACAAGCTCGCACGGATTCAGGGGGCTACGTCGAACTACGGGGTACTCGGAAATCCCGATGTGAAACCCGAACAAACGGTGCAATATGAATTCGGGTATAAGCACGCCCTTACGCCGGCCCTCGGTTTGACCATCAATCTCTTCTATAAAGACATACGAAACCTGCTCGGTGTGGAATTCATTTCGACGTATAACGACGCGCAATATACCCGGCTGACGAACGTCGATTTCGGCAGCGTGACAGGATTTACGATTTCACTGATGCAGCGCAGGATTGGCATCATCAGCACGTCTCTTGACTATACATGGCAAACGGCGCAGGGAAATACCAGCGATCCGGCGGAGACCGCGCGGCTCGCAGAACAGAAATTGGATGCGCGCCCGAAACTCATACCACTCAACTGGGACCAACGGCACACCTTGAATGCCAGTATTCAGGTCTCGCAACCGGAGGACTACTCGGTGAGCGCTATCGTGAAGATCGGAAGCGGTCTGCCGTATACTCCTGCCTATGGTTCAAACTTCGGATCACAGACGGAAACGAACTCCGGCACGCGACCCATGGGTATTACTGTTGACCTGAGAGCAGAAAAGAGCTTTTCGGTTGTTGGTCTGAGGATGAACGCATTCATGCGCGTGTTCAATCTGTTCAATACCACGTATTTCGGCGGCGCGGTGTTTCCCACAACGGGAAGCCCCGACTATACGGCGAACTATGTGGGCGATAGATTGCAGTTGACGAACCCCTTGCGTTACTTCTCGCCCAGAAGAATCGAGCTCGGGATTTCGTTGTCCGACGCAGTAGCCCAAAGTGAATAAGGGAGAGCATTTTGGTATGAGAACACTCATTGGCGCTCTAGTCCTCCTCGTGATCTGCGTGAGCTCACCGCTGTTCTCGCAGCAGCAATACTTTCCGGTTGTCCCCGCGGACAAGCGGGGTACTTCCGATGCTGAACGGACGGGTACACACGATGCAAACAACATTCGCACGGAATTCCGGAATTTCGGGATCGTGGGATACTACTGGGGTGGCGGTGTGGATCTTGCCAGTCAACACTCAGTTGAAGTACCCAATGGTAGTGGAATGAACTATTCGGACGCGATAACGCCGTTCGTGCTGTCAAAAATAAGGAATGATGCCGGCAACACGATCTATATCATGGAGACCGGCTATCGTGAAGGTCAGGGAACGAGCATAAAATACAATCGCACAATGCGGTTTGAGCCGCGTCCCGGCTATTTCAATCCGGATCCCGTGACCAACAATGAGCGTTCACCCGCAGTGAGTACGAAGCCGCAGACCTGGCCGTCGACGTGGCCGTACAAGGATACCACGTTCAACGCCAAATGGAACGGCTATTTCGGCACCTCCCTGGCATTCGCTCCCGACGAGGAGAGCTACACGGCGATGGATGACCAGTACTATGATTCATTCGGGTTCACGCCGGACTCGCGGGATGCGACACGCCAGGGCCTGGGCCTGAAGATCGAGGTGCGCGGATTCCAATGGTCAAATCCCCAGGCAGGGAATGTGATCTTCTGGCACTACGATATTGCGAACGAGTCAACGACTGATTATCCCAAAGCCGGCGAGGCGGAAAACATCATCTTCGGCCTCTATAATGATACGGGTGTCGGAAGCGGGCTCACCGGTTGTGACGGAGACGAGAACATCGATGACAATGCGAAGTTTGATGTATCGTCGGGCTTGAACCTCGTGTACACATGGGACTACAAAGGGCACGGTGTGAATTTGAACAGCACATGCGCCCCGACGGGTTTCCTCGGATACGCCTACCTTGAAACGCCGGGGAAGCCATATGACAATATTGACAACGACCGGGATGGTATCATCAACGAATCGCGGGATTCGAGCGCCGGGGACATGATCGTTGGCAAGGACGCGATTCTGAGTTACATAAGGGCACATTCCGAAAAATACCCCCCCAATGCGGACTTTGAGAACACATACGGCAAGATTACAGACAGGCCGGCGTACAAGGCCGGGGTGTGGTGGACCGGAGATGAAGACATGGATTGGGCTGCCGCGGTGAACGACTTTGGGGAGGACGGAGAACCCGGGACACATGACAAGGGCGAAGGGGACGGCAGGCCAACGCAAGGAGAACAGAACTTCGGCCAGACGGACCTCCACGAGTCTGATCAGATAGGTTTGACCGGGTTCAGGATGTTCAGGATTACCGATGATGTGGGTGGGGATGGCGGAATCAATTTTACCAAGAATCCCCAGGCCCACCAGCCCACAGTGCGGGACTACTATAGCGGCGACTATCCCAACTATTTCTATGACTATTTTTCGGGCAAGGCGCTGGGACCCGATCCAGGACCGTTTGACTATTCGAGTCCCAACAACATGAATATCGGGTTCCTGTTTGCCTCAGGTCCCTTCACGTTGAAAGCCGGAACCCAGGAGCGGTTCAGCCTCGCGCTTGCATTTGGGAATGACCTGCTCGAGCTGCGGAATACGGTTAAGGTAGTGCAGACCATCTACAATGGGAATTACAAATTTGCCACTCCTCCGCCGACTCCCACGCTTACTGCCGAAGCGGGAGATGGCTTCGTTCAATTGCATTGGAACGATGTGGCCGAGCATGCAACAGATCCCACGACGAACATCAATGATTTCGAGGGCTACAGGATCTATCGCTCGACCGACTACAATTTCAGGGACGTGTACACGACTGTCAGTGCNCGGGGATTGTCTCAGATTAACAACGGCAANCCCCTTGCCCAGTTCGATCTGAAGGATGGCATATCGAGCTGGTCATCCCAGGTGGTCAATGGTTTGGCGTTCAATCTGGGCCATGAGTCCGGACTTGTGCATTCGTACCGCGACACCACGATCACGAACGGACAGGAATACTACTACGCCGTGACAGCGTATGACTACGGTGCAACCATCATTCAAGGCAAGACGGGAGATGAGTTCACCTTTTATCCTGCGGAAAGCGCGATTTCCGTTTCCCGGACGCTTCTCGGGGGAGTGACCCTTCCAAAGAACGTCGTTGTGGTTCGTCCGAATGCCAAAGTTTCGGGTTTCAAGGATGCCTCGGCTTCCGGCGTGACCCATGTGTCGGGGAACGGCACCGGAGACGTATCCGTGAATGTACTCAACTCCGCGCTGGTTCCCGCTGACCACATCATGAAGGTGACGTTCAACTCCGATCCGGACAGCGTCAGCCCCCTGTCCTACAACTTGATCGATAGTACTGACAACAACAGAGTCCTGTTCAATACGGGGAACGATTTTGCCGGACTTGGTTCCGGAATCTCCGGTCTCGGGATTCAGCCGGTTGTGTCTACACTGCCGAAGGCCCAAATCGACACCGCCAGAACGCGTTTTATTGCCGGGAGTACAACAAACGCCCAACTTTCGGTTGTCTATAAGAACCCCTACATGTCAGATAATTTCCGGCGGAACTTATACCCGGCGGACTTCACGATACGATTCTCTGATACCGTGATCGACACGGCGCTCCATCCCAAGGGAGGGGAGCCGTTCCCGGTGAAGTTCACCATCGTGACGAGCACGCCAACGGGTGAAAAGAAAGTGAAGTTCTCCATGTATGACTTCAACGAGGATTCCACGCTCAGCTACTATGGCAATACCGAGGAAGTCAGGATTCTCACCGGCAGCGATACCCTCCCGCAGTATCAACGGGAAACGTGGACCATAACTCTGAAGGGTGCTTCGTCGCAAACGATTACGCCGACTGCGGGCGATGTGTTCGAATTCCACTTGCAGGTTCCCTTCTCATCGAGGGATGTGTTCACGTTCAAGTCGGTCGGGGCGTTGATTGATCCGGAAGCCGCGAAAGCGCAGTTCGAGAAGGGGCCCTACGTCGTTCCGAATCCGTATGTCGGTGCCGCGAGCTTTGAACCCACACCGTTTGGTGTGCAGGGTCGGGGTGACCGGCGAATGGAATTCCGGAATATTCCCAGAAACGCCACCGTGAGGATTTATACCGTGCGCGGTGAGCTTGTGCGAACACTCGAGCAGGACGGATCGACCAACGGCTATGTTCCGTGGGACATGCGTACAAAGGATAATTTGGATGTCGCGCCGGGCCTGTATATTTTCCACGTAGACGCAGGGAGCGCGGGAACCAGCATCGGCAAATTTGCGGTGATCAAATAAACGGGAACGACCATGGCCAAGAAGATCGCGTTTATTGCTTTCATAATGGTTCTCGCTGCAACTCCTCTCTGCGCTCAGTCCAAGGCTGGCACAACGATCGGCGATTTCCTGCTCATCGAACCCAGCGCGCGTATTGCCGGCATGGGCAATGCCGGTGCGACGATGTACAGCGAGATCCAATCGGTGTACTATAACCCGGCAGCCATTGGCCTCCTCTCCAGTACCGGAGTCCAGTTCAGTCATATTCCGTGGCTTGCAGGGATAAGCTACAATTTTGCCGCCGCAGCCCTGCCGCTCGGAAGCTTCGGCAATCTGTATGCAGGGGTCACAGCGCTGAACTCGGGCGAAATTGACGTGAGAACAGTCGAACAGGAACAGGGGACGGGTGAGCGATATACGGTATCAGATATCGCAATCGGCATCGGATACGGCAGGCAGGTTTCAGATCGGTTTTCGGTCGGCGTTCAGGCCTTCTATCTTCAGGAAACGATCTGGCACAGCTCGCTCAATGCATTTGCGCTCAGCGTCGGAACTCTCTATCGCATCTCGGCGGATGGACTCCATATCGGGGCAAGTATTTCCAATTTCGGAACCCGCGGAAGGTACGATGGTCGTGATTTGAGAATCAAGTACGACCAAAACCCGGAGGTGTATGGTGATAACGGGGTATTGCCCGGAGAACTCGTCACCGGCGATTTTCCGTTACCGGTTCTCTTTCGGGTCGGTGTCGGACTGCCGGTACACCTCGGCGAACAGAACCGACTCAGCTTTGCCGTCGATGCCCTTCATCGCAGCGACAACACCGAGAGCATGAATCTCGGTGTGGAGTGGGAGTTCCTTCAAACGCTCATGCTGCGTGGAGGGTATCAGGACCTCTTCCAGCAAGATCGCGAAACCGGCCTCACGCTCGGCGTGGGTGTTCACTATGCGATGGATGCCGTTCAACTGAGTTTCGACTACGGTTGGGTGGACCATGGACGCCTGGAGAAGGTCAATATGCTGACGCTGGGAGTGAGTTTCTAAGTACGGCATCCAACATGCGCACGGAGACGGAAAAAGAGTTTCCGTGCCTTTGTACGTTCATGGTACTTTTCCACAGGGTCACACCGTGAAGTCATTTTCGACAAAGTATGGACACTTCTCAGACGATGGAAAGGAATACATTATCACTTCCCCGCGCACGCCGCGGCCATGGATCAACGTGATCAGCAACGGAGACTATGGGCTGACTTTTTCCCAGACGGGGAGCGGATACAGCTGGCGTACACACGCTCAGCTCAATCGTCTGACCCGCTGGGAACAGGATTTGATCAAAGACGAGTGGGGGAAGTACCTGTATCTTACCGACGAGCAAGGCCACATCTGGTCCGCGGGGTGGAAGCCGATGTGCAGCGAGCCTGATGCATACCGCTGTCGCCATGGCATCGGCTATTCCGTCATCGAATCCCTCAATCACGGCATCGCGTCCGAGCTTCTGATCTTCGTTTCCAATGATGAGCCCGCAGAGATCTGGAAACTTACCCTCACCAATCGATCGCGCAAAGCACGCACGCTGAATCTCTATTCGTACTTCGAATGGGGATTGGGCCAGGCTCCAGACTGGCACAGAGAATTTCACCGGTCGTTCGTCAAGACGGAATTTGAACCTGCAGCCAATGCACTGCTGGCGACGAAGCGGCTCTGGGAGGTGCCAACCGACCGGGGACATTGGAATACCGAATGGCCGTTTGTGGCGTTCCACGCGTCGAGCCTGAAGCCGGCATCGTACGAAACCGACAAAGAGGGATTTCTCGGGATGTACGGCAGCGTGGCATCCCCTGCCGGGATCAGGATGAAGAGGCTTGGCCGGAAGACCGGCGACTGGCTTGATCCGGTGGCTTCCCTCCATGGGAAAATCACCATCGAGCCGGGGCGGACCACTACTGTCATCTACACCTTGGGGTGCGCCGACAACCGCGAGCAGGCAATCACCATCGCAAAGAAATATCAGAGTACCGCCGAGGCCGAATCGGCGCTGGCAAGGGTTAGCGAACGCTGGGACCGCATGCTGGAAACTGTGACCGTGGCGACGCCGGACGATTCCATGAATGTTATGGAGAACATCTGGCTGAAATACCAGGCGATCTCCGGTCGCATGTGGGGGCGCACGGCGTACTACCAGACGGGGGGGGCGTACGGATTCCGAGATCAGCTCCAGGATAGCCAGCTCTGGCTCGCCATCGAGCCGGAGCGGACCAAGGAGCAACTTCTTCTCCATGCACGACATCAATTTGCCGATGGGAGCGTGTACCACTGGTGGCACCCGATGTCGGAAATCGGGCTCCGGAACAGAATATCCGACAATCTCCTGTGGATGCCCTTCGTGCTCAACGCCTACCTGCAGGAAACCGACGATCTGGCCATTCTGGATTGCCTCGAGCCATTCGTCGATGGCAAGGAACAAGGGTCGCTGTACGATCATTGCGTTCGGGCGATCGACCGCTCTCTCGGCCTTTGCAGCGAACGAGGACTTCCGCTTATCGGCGAGGGCGATTGGAACGACGGCCTGAGCGCTGTAGGGGTCGAGATGAAAGGCGAATCGATCTGGCTCGGGCATTTTCTGCATCGCATCCTTCTGGATTTTTCACTGATCGCAGACGAGCGCAATGATCCCGGAAGGGGGGTGCGCTATCGCGAGCGCGCGGCCAGCCTTCGCGGGGCACTTAATACGGCCGGGTGGGACGGAGGGTATTACTACGGTGCGACAAAAGACTCGGGCGAAAAGATCGGCAGCGCGGGGAACACGGAAGGTTCTGTCTGGCTGAACCCCCAGACATGGGCCATTATCGGTGGTGTGGCAGATGCAGCACGGGCTGAGCAGGTATTGGATGTCGTTGAACAGCAGCTCGAGAGCGAGATCGGTCCGTTGCTTCTGCGCCCCGCCTACAAGACTCCTGACCGGGACATCGGCTACCTGACGCGGTACGCCGCCGGCTTGAGGGAAAACGGCGGTGTGTATACCCACGGTGCCACCTGGGCCGTAATTGCCGCCGCCATGCTGGGCCGTGGAGAGAGTGCGTATCGCCTATACACGAAGCTGAATCCGATCAACCGGGGCAAGAACCCTGATCGGTACTGTGCGGAGCCGTATGTGACGCCGGGAAACATTGAGGGGCCCGACTCGCGGTACTTTGGGCGGGGCGGATGGACGTGGTATTCCGGATCGGCGAGCTGGCTCTTTGCTGTCGGGCTTGAGTGGATCCTCGGAATTCGCGCAACGCGACGCGGCCTTCTTGTCGATCCGTGCATTCCTTCATCGTGGAAACGCTATGCCGTCAAGCGGACTTTCCGTGGCGCAGTGTATCACATCAGCGTGGAGAACCCGGGAGGCGTGAGTACTGGTGTGAGTTCGGCAATCGTTGACGGGTTCTCGTGCGCGGCAAACGGGCTTCGAGGCATCCTGCTTCCCCTCTTCCCCGCTGGAACAGAGCACCAGGTCACAGTTCATCTCGGAAAAACAGCGCTGCCATAACCACCCTCTTCTCATACGAGAGTGGTGGGTGAGGCCGGACATCGGCATCAATCGGAGCGTGGCAACGTGGATTTGGGCTCCCCAACCGGGAACCCGGAATTTCACTTCTTGATGGGTGAGGCGGGATATGCGCACTTCTTGGATTCTTCTCGTACTGCTGTTGTTCTCCGGTACGGGATTCGCTCAATCAACAGATGCACTACTCGATACCGTCCAGCATACCGCATTCAATTTCTTCTGGAATGAAGCCAACCCGGCGACAGGTCTGATACCAGATCGTGAGAATGTTGATGTCGGATCCAATACCCCGTGCAGCATAGCATCGCTTGGATTTGGACTGACAGCGATCAACATTGGTGTCGACCACGGATGGGTCACGCGTCAGGCGGCCGCCGATCGCGTTCTCACTGCGCTGCGAACCCTCTGGTACGGTCCCCAAGGAAATGGGGATGGCTACACAGGGTTGTGGGGGCTCTTCTATCATTTCATCGACATGTCGACGGCGAAGCGGGTCTGGAGCAGCGAACTCTCGACGATAGACACAGGGCTCCTGCTTGCCGGCATCATCGATTCCAAGCAGTACTTCACCGGGCCGGGATCCACAGAAGTTGCCATTCGTGCATATGCCGACTCGATCTACTACCGGATGAACTGGGATCTTGTGCGCAACTTCAATCCTGGAATCCTGATGGAATGGATGCCAGGGCGAGGATTCTCAAGCGCCCAATGGCATGGCTACTGTGAGGCCATGATCATGTACATCCTGGCGGCGGGATCTCCGACCTATCCCGTGGACAGCATCGCCTGGGCCACCTGGACGAGCACGTACTCGTGGGTGAACTACTATGGCCTTGCCCACGTGGGTTTCGCACCGCTGTTTGGCCACCAGTATTCTCACTGCTGGATCGACTTCCGCGGCATGGCCGATGACTATATGCGCGCAAAAGGGATTGACTATTTTGAGAACTCGCGCCGCGCCACCCATGCTCAGCGCGCCTACTGCAGTGCCAATCCGGGCAAGTTCGCCGGCTACGGCGATTCGTTGTGGGGGATTACCGCAAGCGACACGCCGACCGGATACAAAGCCCGTGGTGGGCCGCCGAACGAAGGCGACGACGGCACACTCGTGCCCACGGCTCCCCTGAGCTCGATTGCATTCGCTCCCGAGATCGTGATTCCCGTGCTCCGCAATATGTGGAACACCTACCGGCCTCAGCTCTGGACGAAATATGGCTTCCGGGACGCATTCAACATCGGTCTGAACTGGTGGGACTCGGACGTGATCGGCATTGATCAGGGGCCGATCATCATCATGATCGAAAACTACCGCACAGGCAGCGTGTGGAAACGGTTCATGCAGAATCCGGATGTCCAACGGGGTCTCAGAGTCGCCGGATTCCAGCGTGTCACCGAAGTACGGGATCCTGAGGTGAACATCCCTGCACGTCTTGAACTCCTGCAGAATTACCCCAACCCATTCAATCCAACTACCACCATAGAGTTCCGGATGCCGGGTGAAACGAAAGGGTCCGGGGCAGCGTCAATTGACAATGGTCCGTTGACAGTTGACAATCGGATGGGGTCTGGGGGCTGGGGTTCAGGGTCTAGCTGGGTACGACTCGTTGTGTATGACATGCTGGGGCGCGAGGTGGCGGTGCTGGTGAATGAACCACGGGAGCCTGGACACCATGCTGTGACATTCAACGCAAACGGCCTCGCGAGCGGGGTGTATTTCTACCGGGTCACCGTGCGTGACCGGTCGATGTTCAAGACACTTGTCCTGCTGAAATGAGTGGTCTTGATGATGCGCCATCTCTCGCTCAGTGTCGCTGTGGTGGCTGTCGTCTTTGCAGGTAGTCTCCACGTTGTTTCATCGGCTTGTGCTCAGTCCCCGCGTCGGCTGGATCCTTTCCTTGATTCACTGCAACACCGGACGCTGCGCTGGTTCATCGTGGCTTCTCCGGAGAGCACCGGCCTGACGCCGGATCGCTGGCCCTCACGCGCTCCGGCAAGCATTGGTGCAACCGGTTTTGGACTCACAGCAATCCCGCTTGCGGCGGAACGGCGGATCATCTCCAGAGGAGAGGCAACCAGACGCATCCTCAAGTCTCTCAGGTTTCTCCTCTCGATACCTCAGGGGGATGCCGGAGCCGGCACGGGGGGCCTGCGAGGTTTCTTCTATCATTTTGTGAACGGGCACACGGGGATCAGGGAGTGGAATTCGGAGCTTTCCACCGTGGATACCGGGTTGCTGATGATGGGAGTGCTCTTCTGTCAGTCGTTCTTCACAGGTCCGGGAGGGAAGGAACGGGAGATCCGGCGACTCGCCGACTCCCTG
>JGI20214J51088_10003651_pt1 | contig 10123 bp, 9 predicted proteins | sample WetSurMetagenome_FD_51088 | JGI IMG/M metagenome (IMG submission 51088) | reverse complement strand
TTATGTATGGTCGAAAAGGAGTTGCCTACGTTTACTTTATTTACGGACTATATTACTGCCTTAACGTAACGGCGGGCGACGTACCGGGAAAACCGGAGGCGGTTCTTATTAGAGCCCTCGAGCCGGTGGCTGGTGAGGAAATTATGGCAAAACGCCGAGGTAAGCAAGTGAAGGTTGTTAACTTGACGAATGGCCCAAGCAAACTATGCATGGCAATGGATATATCGAAAACTCAAAACAAAACAGAACTAACCACTCCGCCGCTTTACGTTGAGGACGCTCCATTGATTGCTCAGGACGAAATTGTGGAAACAACTCGTGTGGGTATAGATTATTCTGGCGACTGGAAAAACANGCTCTGGCGATTCTACATTAGAAACAACAAGTTTGTCTCCGTAAAATAAGACTTCCAATTTAAAACAAAATGATATTTTGAAGGAGCCTTAACTATAATTCGATTGGTTGAGCATATTTTACCAAAATAATTTTACCCTTATACATCGCTTCGAATAATTCCGATTGCTCTGTATGAATTGGAATGATTTTTGCTGGATTAACTCGCGCTATTAGTTCTTTGAGTTCTGGTCCTGAGGCATGTCCCGAAACGTGTCTTCTTACAAAATTTTTCTGTTTATTCTTGATTTCAAAATCATAGTCGATGTTGAAAAAATCAAGCCAGTTTACCATTTTTGCCTCGTCGATCTCCATCTCTTCATTGAAGGGCTCGGTTGAAGCTGAAATATAGTGAGTAACATGTTTGTTATCCAAGGTGGCTAGGTCAAAGAGTTCGTTTGCATCCCAATACGAGAACATCAACACATACTGTGTGGGGCTTTCTCTGATTTGGTATGCTCTAACTCCATTGTCAAAGTGGTGAGTTGCTAGCTCGTAGAGTTCTTTGTAATCGTATGGTTGTCCTTCACTAGTTGGTGGCAAAGGATTTTTAGGGTTATCCGGTTTACCGCCGATTCCTAGTCTTTCTGCAACGCGTATGATGTTTCGATCATCTTGGGCTATGTTTCTTCCGTGGTAATGTAGGTAGCCCATTTTGTATTTGTCGTAGTCTGTTTTGGAGTATAGTAAGTCGCCTTCACGTTTTAGGTACACCTTTAGATTTGGCATTGTTCGTGGATCTGCGTATTCAGTTGGGAAATTGATGTGCATCTCATAGAGTAGATAAGCGAGTTTTGGTGAGATTGCGAGTGTTCGCTNGTTTTCTTTTGTGGCTTGGTAGANGGTGTTGAAGCGTGTTAGGTCTTTCCAACCGAAGTTAATTAGAACAAGTCCTTCAGAGCGAGCTATCTCATCGGTGATTTCTCGTCCAACTTGTTCCTCAGTTAAAATTTTCTCTGCGCCAATTCTGGTTCCTTCGGTAATCAAAACATTCACAGGACCCCCAATCGCCCTCACATAATCGTCCATTGAGACTTCACCCGCGCCATGAAATCTCACATCGCCAGTGTAGAGAATTCGTTTGCCGTCCGGGAGAGTGAGCAATATGGAACATGCCCCGGGAACTGAGTGACCGACTGAAATCATCTTGTACTTGATACCCTTAATCTGTCCCTCGATTGCAGTATGGAACGTTCTATAGCCTGGCGCGATGTCGTAGGTGAACTTGAACTTAGTTTTCGAATCTTCGATGATTGGTAACTCAGATTCTTTTTCTTCGCTGCAAGCGCACTCGCCAGGACAAAGTGTCTTGAACAGCTGTGGCTTTTGTTTAATGGTAACTTTCTTAGCGACTTTATAGTATTGGTNATCGACTCCTGAAACCGAGACATCAGTCATTGCTTTAGCTAAGACCTTGGTTTTTTCTGTACAGTAAACAGTAATGCATGGATCAAGGAAACTAACATCCTGGATATGGTCGAAGTGGGCATGCGACACAAAAACCCCATCCACACCCGGATTCTCGGAATTGCAAGGGCAAACGTCCGTAGTCTTCCAATAATCCAACGCTTCNTCTAAAGGCACCTTCTTGGCAACCTCTTCATTCTCAAACAGAACTGTCATGTCGACTAAGTGTGGCGTGTAGATGCCGTCGATTTTAGGCAAAATCCCTAGCCGAAGCATATCACGCAGGGCATTCTTGGAACGGGCTACAAGGAACTCTGAGAAATACTTACCGTATTCTCCCATTCGACGGCCAAAATCCAAAAGGACCGAACCATACTCGGTCTGGAGCAGAATCTTGTTGCCACCTATCTCGTTGACTCCGCCGTAGAACGTAAGCTTAGTAGTCATTGTTTTCGTCGCATGCCCGTTAGGGCATAAGTTGCTTAATAATTTGCCGATATCCAGTCTTATTAACCAAAAAAGAATTTTTCGACTTGAGATTGTGACAGCCAATTATTCGCAATTGTGCTACTGAAGGTTCCCAAAATTAGGTTGAAAGATGGACTATGCGAGCATCTTTTTATTTTATCTCTGTTTCCATTCCTTTTTTGATTTGTTTTTCGTTTGGTTAGTTTGCTTTTCGGTTTTCGGTTTGTTCTTTGTTTTGCTTTTTATTTTGATTGCCTCCTTCACTATAATTCTATACGGTTCCTTATTCGGTTTGCCTTAAGGAATTTGATTGTCTCATTACTGCTTATAAGAATTCAATGGAGTTAGCGTTTTGGGGACAGGTTATGCTGGCAGTTCTCAACCCTGCACTTTGCGCATTTATTCTGTCTAAGATGATGTTGAGGTTGTGTTTGGCCGGCTACTATTTGGGCAAACCTTTCAAGATTGTCTTTCATGTATTGCTCTAACTCGCTTGTCTGTAAACCTTTAAAGGTCTTTATTGTTTCTCCAGTTTTTCTGTCTTTAACATTGATGATCCAGGCTTTTTTTGAGTGAGGTATCGCAAACCAAGTTCTTGAATCAAGAGAACTTTCGCTTGCAAACAGTGAATTTAGGTAGAGTAGTGTCTGTAATTTGTGGTCAGGGTAGGGCTCGAAGGTTTGTAGATATTTGTTTGGATTGAATGGAAATTTGGATTCTTCCACGATTAGTGTGCCTTGGCTTCTGTAGACCTTGTCTGCTCGCCCAAAAATTAGCATGTCTGCTTTAGGGTAATGCGGGAAACTTAGAGGGACATTTAGTCGGGTATTTATTGACTCATAAGCGAATTCCACGTCTTTCTCTATGTCTGCTAGCTCCTCGCTGGTTATTGGGACCATTTCAAAATGCTCTTTTTCAAGTTGTTCTTGTCTCTGATGAGCTTTGGCGCCCTCGATTGTTGCCTCGGTGGGGGGCGGCTTAATTCCTTTTAGAGCAAGCGGTATTTTGAATTCACAGTACCCCATAGAGCCACAAAAATCCGAGACGGTGGAAATAATGCTTAGTTTACCGTCGGATGCCCTGAACTCTATCATACGCTGAGTCTTGCAGCCAAGCACATAAAAGCTTTAGCCGGTAATAGACATAGTTTGCGTTCAGCCAAAAAAAGAACCTAATTGTGACTGCTTAAACTTTGACTTCTCCTTAGCCATTTTCTGGGTTTCTGAGAGCAGGCCAAGTTTTTCAAGCAAGTAAAAGCAGTTCTCCGGAGCGTAACCATGGTAGTGGTTATTGAAGAATCCAACAACTTTCTTCACAGATTTGCTTGTTTCTTGAACTTTGGGGACCCAGCTATCCAGTTCTTCTGTTGAGTAGCGGTAGTCAAACCAGATGTTCTGGCCTTTGCCATGCCAACGTAAATATGCAAAGTCAGTTGTCACATGCACTTCTGGTGGCAGTAAGGGTTCGTCGACTATTGTGTAGGCAACATCATATTTTTTGAGTAACTCCCAAGTTTCATCCTTCAGCCAAGATGGATTGCGAAACTCAACTGCATACCTAAACATCGGATCCAACAGTCCAAAGAATGATTCGAGGTTGTCATAGTTGCAGTCACATTTTGGTGGCAACTGAATCAGAAAACAACTAAGCTTGCCCCCCAACTGCAGTGGGCGCATTAGATCGAAGTATGTGTTCAAGTCTGCTTTGATGTCGCCTTTCAAACCTAGTCGTTTGTCATGCGTTATGAGTTTAGGCATTTTGGCAGTGAAGACGAAGTCTGGGGGCGAGTACTTTAGCCAACCCATAACTGTACCCGCCGATGGGTTTCGGTAGAAGGTTGAATCGATCTCAACGATCTTGAAGACGCTGGCGTAGGCACGTAGCTTTCTTTTTTCACCCTTGCGGTAGAAGGGTCCTTCCCACTCGTTATAGCTCCAGCCCGAGGTGCCCAGGTGAATGTTGGATTCGATCATTGCCCAGTCTCCAAGGCGTTGATGACTTCATCCACTGAGGTGTAGGTTTTCTGTGGTAGTTTCGTGAGCAACTCCGAAAGATGTTGCCTCTTCTCGGCTGTTTCATCGAAAACTTTCCAGCCCTGATCGCTAATCAGAGTCTGCTTCGAAGAGGGAAAAATAGCGTCTTCAGATAGAACTGCTCTTGCAGAATCCAGTCCTGTGAAGGGAGTTATAGGAGGGAAATTGGCCATTAGTTTATATTGTTTAAACCTGAGCGCGTCTTTGATCATCCTTGCACCATGATAAGACAATGCGACGACCTTGGCTTTGCTCTCGGAGGCGTTCACGTCGATTTCTTTTAGTTCTTCGTCGGTGAACTGCCAGATGTTGTGCTTGCCCTTGCCGAAAAGTCTAGCGTAGCCGACATCTGACCATTCAGTTGGTTTGGAGATTGAGATATCGACGCAGTGAATGATTCTAAAGTCGGCCATCAACTCTTTTGCCTGCTGGGATATGGGTGCTCTGATTTCCCAAACAACCTTAACACCCTTCAAACTTACAGAAGCAAAAAAATCCCGCGCCGAACTTAAACTATTGTTGTCGAGGATGTAGCTGGCAGGGGTTTCTAAAACGAGGAAGGGCGATTCAAGAAGTCTGCAGTAAGTTATCATTTGCCCAAACACCTGGTAAGCTTCTTCGGTGGGTTTCAAACCGATATTATGGGTTAGGTCTTGATGGCTCCGAACTGAGAACGTGAAATCTTTAGGCACAGTTTTTCGCCATCCTTCAACCAACCGATTGTTTGGGTATTGGTAGAAGGTGTAGTTGACTTCTACAAAGTTGAACACTTCGGAGTAGGCTTTGAGTGAAGGCTTGTTTGGGGCTTTGAAGTAGGCCCAGCCGCCGGTGCCAACTAGGAAATTAGTCAAGTATTTTTCCCTTAACTATAGCAAATGAGTCTACTGCCTCTTACCTTTTTTCATTAGGAAAATAAGCGCTGTGACGGTTGAATGCGGAGGCAGATGTTGTTCTTTGATTGGTGTTGCTTGTGGTAGTGGTGATACTACTGCAATATTTTATATCTTCACTCTTCTTTCTTAATATATTTGTTAATTTGGGCTTTTGAACATAATACGGAGTTGGAAAAATCCTAAACAAAAAAATCTTCCATGGGGCAATCCTCGAAAATATCCTACTAAACCTAATAAACGAAACTTCCGACAGTGGTCTATACGGATATGCTATCTTGAAGACAGTGCAAACCAAGTTTGGCATTCGGTTAGGTTCCTCTTCCATATATCCTGAGCTTAGGAGTTTGGAGAAAAGGGGACTCATAGCTTCAGGCTGGGAGTTCGACTTGGGAAAAGCCCGCAAACGATACCGAATTACGCATAAAGGGCAAGGTCTGCTAAGGGAATATTTCTTTAATCTAAAAGCTATAATACCCGTTTTGGTTACCTGCAAAACATAAGGCCGTTTAGTTCCAGATCTGGTTTTCAAACAAGAATTGCTATGATGAAGAATTCAAACCCGAATTAATTGGCGTGTAGTCCATGATTATTGCTATGAAAGTGTATCATGTATAATAACTACCTTGTTCTTATTTATTAGATTGCGCGGATCACATTATTGTTTTCTTTACCTTGATCGGGATTTTATGATTAGTGACGTCTGGGCAAAGCAAGCGGAGTTTAAGTAAAAATGAGTTTAACCCAAGAAAATATAACTAAAGAAGTCCCAAAAACACGCCAGCGTTCAGCTGAAAATTGCCCTGAATGCGAAAGCAAGAATCTAATTCATGACTACGACAGTGGCGAAACCATTTGCGGAGATTGTGGTCTAGTGTTGTATGAGCAGATGATGGATAAAGGACCTGAATGGCGAGCTTTCACTGTGCAAGAGAAAACGTCAAGAAGCCGCGTTGGCATGCCCACATCATATTCGATTCACGATAAAGGATTATCTACAACCATTAGCCAGATAGACAGAGACGCCTTCGGAAGAAAACTACCCATATCTACACGACTACAGATGTGGCGCCTCAGAAAATGGCAAATACGTAGCAGAGTTCACTCATCAGTCGATCGAAACCTCTCTCAAGCCATGAGCGAACTTGAACGCTTATCAGGAAAAGTCTCGATTTCACCACCACTTAAAGAAAAAGCAGCACTCATATACCGTAAGGCACTCGACAAAGGCTTAGTTCGGGGAAGGTCAATTAACTCTATCGCCGCAGCTGCACTTTACGCTGCTTGCCGCCAAAGCGGAACACCTAGAACCCTTCGCGATATTGCTGATGCAAGCCTTGTTGATAGAAAAGATGTTGCAAGATGCTATAGGCTGCTGTTGCAAGAGCTCCAGTTTGCTATGCCAATTGCCGATTCATTAACGTACGTATCTAAAATCGCCGAGAAAAACGGAATATCAGGCAGGACACAAGGTGCAGCCATTGCGATACTTGCTGACGCTAAACGAAGAAGATTTGCAGCGGGAAAAGACCCGATGGGTCTGGCAGCTGCTGCACTCTACATTGCTTGTCTGCAACATGGCGAAAAGATTACACAAAAAGACATCGCTGAAGCATCTGGAGTAACTGAGGTTACAGTTAGAAATAGGTACAAGTCACTAAAGAAACAACTAAACCTCAAAATACCTGAAAAAACGCACACTTTTCTAGTAGAGCCAGCAGCCGCTTATTTGTCCTCGAAAATGCGTACACTATAATTTCTGAGCAAGAATCACATTCCAATCCGATTTTCTCTTTCTATGAACCTTTACACTTCTAAAACCTGAAGAATAGAGCATCCTTTCCATTTCCTCCAACGCTACAAGATGAACCTGGGTCTTGGCAATTATTTCCGCGTTCTCCACTTCGTACACACTATCCTTGACCATTTCACTTATAATTAGAAGGAACCCTTCTTTCTTTAGTATTCGTTTTATCTCTATGAAAGCCTGGGTAAGGTTGGGCCAAAAATAGTAGGTCTCGATCGCTATGACCAAATCAAAGGATTCATCTTTGAAACCAGTATTCTCAACTGAGCCCTGCATAATTTCTGTGCGTTTAGCGTCAATAAGCTTCTTGTTGACTTGTCTTGAGAAATCAACCATATCTGCAGAGTGATCAATACCGTATACTTTTCCTTCGAAAACCCGTCTTGCTAGGCGACTTATGGTTTTGCCTCCCCCACAACCAACATCCAAAACTACAAAATCTGGCTTGATGCTAACATGTTCAAGTCCCCAAGTTGTTAAGTCCCAATGTCCCTTGTTCATGCTTGCAGCAACTTTTCTGCCTAAACCACCAGTAGGGCATCTATACTGGCTCCAATGGTTTTCTAACGTCGTGTCTTTCTCTTGAGGCTGCATTCTAAAAAATCAAGAATACAAAGTAATAAACGATATGTGTAGTAACTATGATTTGCGTTTTCTTTTGCGTTTGATTGAAGAAAGAACTAGGGCTATTTGGTTTAGTTGATCGTTGTTAATTATGATCTCAGAGGTTTTAGACTTGATGTTTGCATTTTTTAGCATCTCATAGAATGGCTCTCTTTGCAGAATGTAGGCTTTTTCTATCTCGAAGACTGCGTGATAATCTCCCTCATCTGTTTCTACGCGAGCTTTATCGACTATATGGATTAATTCGATTCCTATTTTGCCGCGTTTACTTAGGTCAGCTATGTAGGCCTTGTCACCGAGCTTAAGCTGTAAAAAAGCGTTGTAGCCAACGTCTCCTAACACTGAAAGATTGGCGGGCCAGTTAGTTTCTTTCTTTATCTTACGTTCAAATTTTGGAGATAACCATTTGGGAACACCAATATACCACGTGTTGATGTAGGCGTTGGTCCAATCCTTGATTTCAGTGTAAGACTTTACTTTTTTGGTGCTACTATTTTTCGTTTTTTTCTGGGTTAAATTCCACAGGTGCTTGTATTTCTTTAGGTCTCCTATCGATTTTGCAGAATTCCATATAACCTCATTGAAGAAACCCTTAACTTCCTCTGCCTCAGTCCCCTCAAGTAGCACTCCCGCTTCAACATTAGTTTCAAACGCCGCTTTCGTCATAGTGGCGGAAGTTATCAATGCTGAATTATCAAAAATGTAAATATTCGACTGAAAATTATCGGCAGATCTAATGCTGATACCCTTGAAGTGTTCTGTTAGATACTGTATTTCATACGGGTTGACTTCGCCTTGTTTGACTGTAAAGTCATTTACTCGAAATACAAACCGCATATCAGCCGGAGGATCCTTAAGGACTTCTTGGAAAAAAACCTGGTGAGCTCCAATACCAAGAGAGGTTGAACATACAAGTAGCGTCTCCTTGGTTTCCAATGATTTTTGAAGAATCGTTTGATACAACTGTGCATTGTATAGGAATCTAGCCATACCGTCAAGTTGCTTATTGTGAATAAAAGTTTAACTCAAAGCAATCTCCTAGTGGTGAAGTTGTCATCTCATTCTTAACCCATATCTTCCAACGCTGAGCGTCTAACAGTCTGCAAAACAATTAAGTAAGAAGCAACCCTCTTTGCAACCATGGATCATGAAGTACCCAGCGATCTAAAGGACTTGATTGTCCAATTTGTTAACACTTATGGCAATGTGGTAGATTTAGAACTAGATCAAAACCTCGACCCTGCGCTCTGGTTTATGCCCCTAAACAACTCTGAAGCAAAGAAAGAAGCAGCACATTACTTCTTACTTGCAGCATCCCTAAGTGACCATAAATTAACTGGAAATCCGCGAAACATACGAATGCTACTAAACCACCTACACCAAACNTTGGGGCAAAAACTTTTCACCTCAAAGAATACCGAGGACTTCAAAAAGGAAATCCCAAAGTTCGAACAAAAAAATCAACTCTTGGATCGACTNGGCGACAGCAAAACTGAAATTCCGGAAGTCTTATGCTCAGTTAACCACTTTGTGGAGCAAAAAGCTAGCGGCAACCTCATAGAATACGCAACTAAGCTTCAGCAGAAGAGTAGAAAACCAAGCGACCTCGTACAGCAGCTTTCTTACGCAGTTAAGAGGATGAACAAACAAAACAAATCCAAAGCTTGGCTTTACATGCGCTGGATGGTGCGAAAAACGCCTGATCTTGGGCTATTTCCGTTTGAACCCAAAGACCTTATGGTGTCGTTAACTACGCCAAAATTTAGGGTCTATGCCGCACTGGGACTTAGCAGCAACGAAAACCTGCCCTTCAAGTTAAGCGTTAAAAATAAGCCGGCGAGCTGGTGGAACAATACCCTGGACTTTGATTCCGACGCCGACAGACTGACCGTGTTCGCAAGGGAACTGTTTCCAGATGACCCGGCAAAAGTTGATTTTCCATTCTTTATCTTGGGGACTTGGCTTGAGTATTCAGACCTAACACCTGCTTCCCTTGAAAAATCCCTAAAGTTTTTTATACAAAAGCATGAAGAGTTTTTGCAGCCGCTCATGCGGTACTTAACAGTCGTTTATCATTACAATCGAATCGGCGAACGCATTGAGCCAGGGGCATTCTCAGACCTGGAACTTAACGTCTACGATTTTCTGCGAAGCAAGCAAGTTATATTCACCTATGAATTCATGCAGTTTAATCTCGCAAAAGATAATCCTGCATTAACCTACAAACCAGACTTTCTTTTGCCACAATACACCCATAGGGGTAGAAAAGTTGTGCTGGAACCGCATGGTATCAGAGATAACCTTGAAGATACGCTTGGTAAGCTTGCCCTGTTTAGAGGACATTACGGCAAGTACTTCTGTCTAATACTGATTGTCCCCGACGACTTCGTAGAAATCATCAACTACCTTGACCAAGGACACAACTCCTACGACTTCTTATGGAAACAAAGCGACTACAAAATACAGTTCGAAAAATTCAAAAAAACTTGACGCGAGAAAGC
>JGI20214J51088_10003650_pt1 | contig 10125 bp, 9 predicted proteins | sample WetSurMetagenome_FD_51088 | JGI IMG/M metagenome (IMG submission 51088) | reverse complement strand
GGAGAGTTTTTGTGCCCCTTTGTTGGCGAGACTTCGCAGTGATCTGGACAGCCACGGCCTTTGCCCGTCCGCACAAATTTCCCGCCTGCACAGGCTTTTCGAGCTGCTCGACTCCGGCCGCAATCAGTTTTTTGCTCCCATCGCCATGCTTCTGCTCTGGCCGGTCCAATTGGCCTTTGCGCTCGAATCATGGCGCCATAAATCGGGACATGCAGTGGAACGCTGGCTTGCGGCTGTAGGCAAGATGGAAGCGCTTTCCGCTCTGGCGGGATATGCCTATGAACACCCGGACGACCCTTTTCCTGAAATTCTGGAGGCCGGAACCTGTTTTGAGGCACGAGGGATTGGACATCCGTTGATCCCTGAAGACCGATGTGTCAGGAATGACCTGCTGCTATGCGGCGATTTGCGGGTCCTCGTGCTGAGCGGATCCAATATGTCGGGGAAGAGCACATTGCTCCGTGCCATGGGCACGAACGCCGTATTGGCGCTGGCAGGAGCGCCCGTGCGGGCGCGCGCGCTACGCCTCTCCCCACTATCCCTGGGTGCATCGATCCGCGTTATGGACTCGTTGCAAGCGGGAAGTTCCCGTTTTTACGCTGAGATAACCAGGCTGCGCCAGCTCGTTGATCTGACCAAAAATGGACCGCCGCTTTTATTTCTTCTCGACGAACTCCTTCACGGAACCAATTCTCATGATCGCTGTATCGGCGCCGAGGCCATTGTTCGAGGACTGGTCGAACGCGGCGCTATCGGCGTGCTGACAACCCACGATTTGGCACTGGCCCATATAGCCGATATTCTTGCCCCCGCAGCCAGCAATGTGCACTTCGAGGATTTTATGCAGGACGGGAAGATCGTTTTTGACTATCGCCTTAAGCCGGGCGTCGTGACTCACAGCAATGCACTCGAACTAATGCGCTCCATCGGATTAGATGTATAGAGCTGTTGGGAGTAGAAGTCAGACGATGCCGATGGGCATTTGGAAATTCGTCCATCCGCCCCCGATCCGTTCAGGACAGTGTTGATTGATTGGGTTTAAAACAGGATGCCTCGTGGTGGGGGCTGTGCAGAGAATTTCCGTGCCTGGCGAATGCTGGGCCTAAAGGTATTGGCGCTTGGGCTCGATATGACGAGGGATAGCGGAGGGACCCGTGTATCCAGAAGTTACCGATCGGCCGGCCCTTGAGAGGCGCCGTGAGCTCAATCGGCGCAAGCAGGCCGGCATTTCGACCCTGTTTGCGAGAACCCTAAAGAGAAGACGGAGCAAGGGAAGGCGCGCCACCGACCGGGGTGCCTACGTCGATGTCTATGACGCTCGCAGCTGGGCATGGGCGCTTTCTGTGCTTCTGCTCTCTCTGTTGGATGCGGTCCTCACCTGGCATCAAATCGCCGGTGGTTGGGTTGGGGAGGCAAATCCGATCATGAGCGAAGTCCTCAAGCGAGGGGGTACCTACGCTTTCTTCAGCGTTAAAGCGGGGATGACCATTTTCCCGCTCGCAATCATCCTGGTGCACAAGGAGTGGGAAATCTCCAGTTTTGCCGTCCGAATTTGCCTCTGGTCTTATGTCCTGGTCTCGATCTATCATTTGTTTCTTTTGTACGCGACCGGCCAAATCAGCAAAGTATTTAGTTTTCTATGATCGTGATGCCGTCGCGTTTCACTCTCGTGGACGGTCGCTTTCTCTGGACCAGTAGAACTCTTTCGCGTGCGTTGCGATCGCCTGATGGTTGCATGAGACGGCATTCCATGAATTCGCCGACGGCAGAGCCGTCATTGCCAATGGGAAAGGAACTGGAACATGACTATGCAGTGGAAAACGCCGCCTTCGATGTCCATCGATCCCCAAAAGAGTTATGCCGCCATACTGCAGACCGATCTCGGGGAGATTGTGATTCAGCTATTTGCTGACAAGGTGCCGAATACGGCGAACAACTTTGTGTTCTTGGCCCGCGCCGGGTTCTATGATGGAGGGACATTTCATCGAGTGATTAAGGATTTCATGGCTCAGGGCGGCGATCCTACCGGGACTGGAATGGGCGGGCCGGGATACAGGTTCGCAGACGAATTCCATCGCGACCTGCGACATGACGCCCCGGGCATTCTGTCGATGGCCAATGCCGGGCCCAATACCAACGGTTCCCAATTCTTCATTACGCATATAGCGACTCCCTGGTTGGATGACAAACATGCCGTATTTGGCAAAGTTGTATCCGGCCTGGATGTCCTGATGTCGATTCCAGCTCGAGATCCCGGCCGCGCACAGGGTCCGGGAGCGGGCATTAAGAGCATCGTGATTACCGAGAAGTAATTGTGGGGTTGGGTGGAAACCGAATAAAAAAGAAGACAGAACGGGCGACTATGATGTTGCGCCCAAAAAACTCTGCAAGTAGTGCTCTCGATCAGCGATCAGGTCGGAGATTTCTCGGCACATGTCTGAATTGATATGCGGGGCATAGGGCAGGATGTACTCCCGGGTCTCTTTTAGGTACTTTCTTATGAATTCCTCTTCGTGAACGAAACCGAGGGCATAAAGATTACTGATTCGATCTGCCAGTTTCAGGATCTTTGCACTCCGGCTACCGGAGGACATTACCCTCCTCAGGTAGACGGATTTTGGTTCATCTCGCCTGGTTACTTCCATGACCAGGTCATAGACTGCCGGTCCGTCCGAATCGATGCTCTTGATCTCTTCTTCGCTGACTCCTGGCTTCCCGCGCGCATCTTCGAAGAGGTCATGTATCAGCGATGCCTTAAGGAGCACCGGTTCGACATACTTATAATCCAGCAGGATCCCCATCGTGCTGATCTGATGTCGGAACATATTGCTGCCGGCCCTCCGCCTCACGCCAATGAGGGCCATGGCCTTAAAAACATAGGGCGCCAGGGTCGCCTGCCTCAAAACCAGCTCCTGATCTTCCATCGGGTCCGTAATCCCTCCTGTCCTTAAAACCATAATCTATTTTCAGAAATCAGGAAAGGAGATCTGCAAGCAATTCCGGAAAGCATGGCACCAACCTCGCACCTGCCTTATTGATCCCCCCCGTCGCAGATGCTAGCATGGCCGTTACCCGGAGTCCCTCCCAATTCTCGGGTGAGCTCCGGGGCTGCCGGCGACTGTTGCCGTCGATGCGAATGTGAATGGGAGCATAACTCGAATCCAATAATTGAGCTCAAGAGGAAGAATCGCATGATTTGCGGAGTTCGACGAAGCTTGCTTTATGTGCCGGGAGAGAACGAAAAAATGGTTGCGAAGGCCAGAACAACTCCGGCCGACCTGCTCGTGTTTAACCTCGAAGATGGTGTGGCTGCCTCTATGAAAGAGACTGCTCGAGCGAATGTGGTGCGCGCGCTGCAATCAGGGGAGTTCGGCGCCCGCGAGGTGACAGTTAGGATCAACGGTCTGGATTCAGCGGTAGGCAGACAGGATCTCGCTGAGGTTGTTCCGTGCCGCCCCGACGGCATCGTTTTGCCCAAAGTGGAGAGAGGTGCTCAGATTACTGCTGCCGAGGCGGCGGTTGCGGAGTTGGAAATTTCCCATCGCATCCTGAAATGGAGTACCAAATTGCACGCCATGATCGAATCCGCAGCCGGGGCACTGAGCTGCAGGGAGATTGCCCTGGCTTCATCAAGGATGGTGTCCTTGATTTTCGGCTCTGCAGATTATGCCAGTGATGTCCGGTGCCAACCCGGGGAAGATCGCATTGAAATATCGTTTGCCATGCAGATGATGGTCGCATCGGCAAGAGCAGCGGGAATTGATGTCATAGACGCACCCTGTTTCGACCTGCAAAATCCCGACCTGCTGCGCCGCGAGGCCACTCAGGCCCGCAGGTTAGGCTTTGACGGCAAGAGCGCCCTCCGGCCGGACCAGTTGTCGACGATCAATGAGATCTTCGATGTGACGCCTGAAGAGATTCAGTGGGCAGAAGCGGTCCTCGCTGAACTGGCAGAGGCAGAAAAACGGGGCCGAGCCTTATCGATGCTGGCTGGAAGGCTGATCGACACTCCGCACCGCTCAGCAGCGGAGCGGATCCTGCGCAGAAAATCAGCTGCCGGCAGGCTCTGAATTCCAAAGGCACCTCCGCGATCGGAGATGACCAGAGCTTCTTTCGAAAGGTTTCCCCGCACCGACTGGCCGGAGAGAACTCCCCTTGGCGGATATGGAATTCTGAATCAATATTTTAGCCTCGATTCCGAAGTTAAGGATCTAAAAGGAGTCGTTCTCTTTTTGAGTCAACAGGTTGCCTATCGTGATTCCAACTTCGGCGAAGTTGGATTTCTACAGGATAATCTATTGATTTTAAAAGATATCGAGTTATTGGATTGGTCTAATATCGGAATCGAGGCTTAGAAATCTACGGGCAGGACAGGCCGGTGCTGTCGTTGGCTGACAGATCCTAAGCGGCCCGCGGAGCGATACGAAAGATCACCGTGTGCCGGATTGTCTCCAGGCAATAAGGGGGAGCGAAGACTGCCAAATCCAAAACCAGGAAGTGGTGTCCATTGCGCTCAAACTTATCGTGCACTCTACCCCGCGTCTCCACGATGCCTTCCTCCTGCTGCGCCCGATATTTCCGCACGGCGCTCGCAACATGGATCCAGGGCGGAAGATCGTAGTTGGCCGCCAGGATGAGATTTGCCCGGTCGAGAAGCCAACCCGGATGCAGTACCGACTGGTACAGTGGATGATGGTCCCGGATAGATTTCTGGCAGTATTCCCAGTGGATCTTCCAGGTGAACTCAGAATTAATGGGTGCCAGCCGATCTCCCGGATTCAATATCTCCAGAGAAATGGGGCGGTTCCGCTTGGAGCGGCCCGCGGGATAGTCATCTGCGGACGGCATTTCATCCGGCGGTTGCGCGGGCAAATGAGCAGTGCCGGCAGCACAGGTAACACCGAGGTTGTTGATCACCTGAAAATCAATGGCAGGTGTCCCATCCTCGGCTAGGGACGAAATACATCCCGTAGTCCTGAGTTCCTCGCCTTCATAGACAGGGTGGATCAGGCGGATCTCTGCTGATCCTCTTTCCAGCCATTCCCTGCCCAGCAGGTCCACAAGACTCCTGGATGCGTAGGCGTAAATAGAGGCCCCCGGCACCAGGCCGGAGCGGAAGCCGTATCGGCGTGCAAATTCATCGTCGTGAATCAGGTTGCCGGAATCTGTTTTGTTATTAAAAGCCTTTACTCGGTATTCAGGCAGAGGAAAACCCGCGGAATACAGCATTCAATCCGGTCCTCCATGCGTTCTTGATTCATGTCCCGATTGCCATTCGAGCGATGGCATGCCGGTTGACACGATATCACAAATGTTCGAGAGGCTATCACTTTACTTGGTCAAACTCGGCGGGGGGCTGCCCTTCTAAAATAGAGGCTGGCCATATATCCGGTGGCGAAGGTGATACATGTGCCTATCAGGACATACCAGGTAAAGGCGACGACTTTGAAATGCCAGACCAGAAGCATTGAAATCAGGCCCACAGCCATTCCCAGTATGGAGCCCTTTTCATTGGCTCCTTTTGTTAGCACGCCCAGAAGGAACACTCCGACCATGCTACCGTAGGTTATGGATGCAATAGTGAGCCCAGCCTCGAGCACGGACTTAACGTCACGAGACAGGATGGCAAGCACGACCAGGACAACACACCAGATAACCGTCATCCAGCGGGATATCCGAAGCTGCTCCTGAGCGGTGGCATCTTTTTTTATAAACGGCCGATAAAAATCGACGACCGTTGTCGAGGCCAGCGAATTGAGCGCGCTGCTGAGATTGGACATCGCTGCCGCCAGAATTGCTGCAATCATGATGCCTGCGATTCCGTGTGGCAAGTGTCGGACCACGAAGGTGGGGAATATCTCGTCCGGTACGGATGTGGCCACTTCTTGGGGATAATATTGATAGAAACTATAGAGCATGATTCCAACCACCAGGAATAAGGCGAACTGCAGGAATATCACAACCCCGCTTGATAACAGCGCAACCTTGCTATCGCGCTCGTTTCGTGCCGCTAAAAGACGTTGGACGATCAGTTGGTCCACCCCATGGCTCGCCGTGTTTAGAAAAGCGCCGCCGAATACTCCCGCCCAGAATGTATAGGGCACATTCAAGCTGGTTGAAAAATTCCAGAGTGTAAATTTATGGCCTGCATTAGCCATCACTCCCTGCCAACCCCCCGGAATCAGGCCCAGAATGACGACAAATGCCACTAGAGTCCCACTCAGGTAGATGAAGAGCTGAACGACATCCGTCCAGATGACCGCGGTGAGCCCCCCTTCAAACGTATAAAGCAATGTCAGGGCCGAAATAATGATGATGGACCAGATGTTTCCTGTTCCCAGTACGATGCCCACCACCGTTGCTATCGCCAGGACGCGAATGCCCTCGGCCAGGGCGCGCGTGATCAAAAACATGCTGGCCGTGGCGTGCTTGGTTGTGGTTCCAAATCGGCGCTGCATCAATTCGTAGGCTGTGTACATCTCACCTTTGAAATAGGATGGGATCAGTACCAGGCAGATGAACACACGCCCGACCAGGTAGCCCATGATGAGCTGCAGGAATGAAAGGTTACCGCCGTAAGCGATTCCCGGTGTTCCGATGATGGTCAGGGTGCTGGTTTCAGTGGCGACTATAGAAAGGGAGAGCGCCCACGCGGGTATCGTTTTCCCGCCGAGGAAATAGGTGTGAATCGACTTTTGCTTTTTCCGGAAATGCACGCCGAAGAGAGTAATGACGATCAGGTAGGCTATGACAATCAGACCGTCAATCCAGTTAAATCCCAATCTGGCGCTCCATTTGAAATGGGTTCACGAATATCCCAATAAGCAAGGAATTGCAATGCAATTCCTTGCAATCCCTCGGTCAAATGCAGGCAGAGAGTCCGACCACGCAAAATGATGTTCTTCGAACCGCTCCGGGCATGATAGTCTTTGTTGGTTTAATTTTCAGGAGGGGAAGATGCCATATAAGGCCAAGACCGCTATGCGATTCGTGCAAGCCGTCATCATTATTTTTCTTTGTGCCAGCTCAATCTCTGTTCCGTTAGTAGCCGGATCCCCGGCAACGTCGGGAAAGAGCGCGCCCGCAGCTCCGGCCAAAGCGGCCCCGGCCAAGGCCGCCGCGCCGGCGACTGCAAAAGAGGAATCGGTGCCAACGCCATCTCCGAACGCCCTCTTCCCAGCAGTGGTCGCCCGAGTGAATGGCAAGGACATTCCCGGGATCGATTTAGAGCGGCAAATTCGCACGGAGCTCGCCAACATTGGAAGTCCGGAATGGAAAAACCTCCGGGAAGACTACCGGCAACAGCTGATTGACCAGTACATGCAATCGCTGATCACGTCCGAGCTGATTTATCAAAAGGCCTCGGCTAGCGGTATTGTGGCGACCAACGAGGAAGTTCAAGCCGAGCTGGCGAAAGTGGCCAAGAATTTCGGCAGCGATGCCGAGATGAATGCCGCGCTGGCCGATCGGGGATTGGACCGGCAGGAACTCATCCGCGATCTGACCAGGAGCCTCCTTGCTTCGAAGTATGTCGACCAGAATGTCACCAAGAAGGTTATGGCCACGCCGGAGGAAGCGGCCAAGTACTACTCGAGCAATACTGAAGAATTTCGACATGCCGAGATGGTGCGCCTTAGCCACATCTTCTTTATAGTCCCGGAGGGAGCTTCCGCCGATCGAGACAGCCAGATCAAGCAGCGCGCCGCGGGCATACTGGCGCGCCTTAAAAAAGGAGAGGATTTCGCGAAACTGGCGAAGGACAACAGCATGGATGCATCTTCTTCCCAGGGAGGGGATATCGGCTACTTTGCCAAGGAGGATGTCGCCAGCGAATTTGGCGAGGCGATCTTCTCCCTCCCGGCCGGCACGCTGAGCGAAGTCACGCGAACGAGGGCCGGCTATCACATCATCATGGTGACGGACAGGAGGCGGGCCGGCTTATCCACGCTTCAGGAGATACAAGATCAGCTGGTAGAATACTTGAAGAACCAGAAGGCCGATGCGGAATTGGGTAAACTGGTCCAGCAGCTTGCATCGCAGGCAAAGATTGAGGTATTGATACCAGTCAGCACCCCACAAAAAGCGCCTACAGCGTCAGCCCCCCGTCCATGAAGATGGCCTGGCCCGTCATGAAGCGCGAATCGTCCGACGCCAGGAAAAGTGCCATGGCTGCGATTTCCTGGGGAGTGCCCAGCCGGCCCATTGGCTGATTTTTCAGCATCATCTTGCGCGCCTCTTCGCGATTCTGCGCACTGGCGATCACCCGCTGCAACAGTGGTGTGTCGATGGGTCCCGGACAAATGCAATTAACACGGATCCCGTCCTTGAGAAAATCCACTGCCAGGCTCTTGGTCAGACCTATGATGCCTGCTTTGGAGACCGAGTAGGCGCCTCGATTGGCCACACCGGTGGGACCTGCAATAGAAGACATATTGATGATGGTTCCTGCCCCCTGATCCCGCATCATCGGAACCGCGCCCCGGCTGAGGAGATACATGGATTTAAGATTCACGGCGAGAACCCTATCCCACTCGGTTTCCGAGCATTCAACGAGCGTGCCGGCGGAGGTAATCCCGGCGTTGTTGAACAGGATGTCCAAGTGCCCAAACTGGGCGGCGGTTTGAATCAGAACGGATCTGCAGAGATCACGATCCGCAACGTCTCCCACAATCTCCAGGATTATAGTGGAAGCTTCCAGCTCCTCGATCAGTTTTGAAAGAGCCGCGCCGTCCAAATCCACGAGCACCAGGCGCGCTCCCTCTCGGGCAAAAAGACGGGCAGTGGCTTCGCCTATCCCTGCTGCAGCTCCCGTGATGATTGCGACCTTTCGACCCAGCTTCACAACAACCTCCATTCTGTTTCAAGCATGGTATAGTCAATGGGGATCGGGAGACAAATGGTTTATCCATATCAATGAACGGCGGTGACTCAACGGGAGCCAAGGAGGGCTGTCGGCTTAAAGGTTGTCGCACCCTGATGAATTGGAGGCATTCATGCGACTAGGGAGTTTACTCAGGAACGGGAAGCCTTCCCTGGGGCTCGTGTGTGATGACAAGGTTTTGATGCTCAACGAGATCGGTGGGCGCGAACCTTCTAAATGGCACATGTTCGCCGATGCAGCGGACATAACGCCGCTGTTTTCAGCATCAAGAGGCATTCTGATCCACCAGCTCGCTGGCGAGCTGGTGGAGCGAGGCATTCCGGAGGCGTGGGAGGGATGCTGCGAGCCCCTGGCTACTTGTCAATGGCTTTCCCCAATCGCAGCGCCGGAGAAAATCATCTGCATCGGCTTGAATTACCGGGACCACGCCGCTGAAACGCAGGTACAGATTCCCACTGAACCGGTGGTCTTCAGCAAATACGCCAATGCATTGATCGGAGCATCCCAGGCAGTCGTTCTCCCTTCCAATTCAAGCCAGGTCGACTACGAGGCGGAACTTGCGGTTGTGATCGGCAAAGATGCAAAGCGAATTCCCGCAGATCGAGCTCTTGAATATGTAGCCGGATACACAATTGTCAACGATGTCAGCGCCAGAGATTGGCAATTCCGGTCCGGCCAGTGGCTGCAGGGAAAGACCTTTGACACCTTTGCGCCCTGCGGCCCTTATCTAGTCACTTCCGAGGAAATAGCCGATCCAAATCAGTTGGGGATATCTTTAACTTTGAATGGTCAGGCGATGCAGGAGTCCAACACGCGCAATATGATCTTCGATGTGCCTGAACTCCTGAGTCGGCTCTCGCAACTGATGACCTTGAAGCCCGGGGACATTATATCGACCGGAACTCCTTCGGGAGTGGGATTTGTGCGCCGGCCCCAGGTGTTTCTAAAACCCGGCGATCTTGTTGAGATCTCCGTCGAAGGCATAGGAACCCTCAGGCACAGCTGCATCGCGGAAGGCCGGTAGACACTTCGAAGCTACCTTAATGCAACAGCGCTAGCGTGGAAGAGTGGTGGCTTGCGCATTTTTGTTGCCTGCTCTTGGTACCTCGCTCGATTTCTGGACACCGCTTCACCCGTGGGTAAGGATGGCGCGATAGCGGATCTTGCCTTGCGCGAGACGCTCCCGCACTTCGTTGACCCTGGCGATAGGGTACACCTCAAGCATTGGTTTCACTTTTCCGGCC
>JGI20214J51088_10003649_pt1 | contig 10125 bp, 8 predicted proteins | sample WetSurMetagenome_FD_51088 | JGI IMG/M metagenome (IMG submission 51088) | reverse complement strand
CAGGGGGGGCTTCGATATACCAGTCGAACAACTCTTCTACCTGACCCTCATCCTTGGCAATGAGCACGGCCTCACCATAGGGATCAAGTCTTGGGCGCCCGGCCCTCCCTGCCATCTGGTGATATTCACTCACCGGGATAGGCTGCATTCCCTCACCTGTTGTAAACCGATGGTAATCACGGATAATCACTCGCCGTGCGGGAAGATTGAGCCCGGCAGCAAGAGTGGGTGTCGACGATATGCATTTTATCAGACCCTTCCGGAATCCTTCTTCGACAACCAACCGCTCTGGACGGCTCAATCCGGCGTGGTGAAATGCTGCCCCTTTACTGACGCAGGCAGCAAGCAATTTTCCCATATCGGTCTCTGCGCTTTTCAGGATTCGTCCGGCGTATACAGCGAGATCAGGATCTTCGCTTTTTATTGCCGAAGCGGCGCGTTTCGCAAATGCCTCGGCATTCCGGCGGGATGACACAAAGACAAGACACTGCCCGCCCTCAGTGATAGTGTCAAGAGTGAGGTTGATATCATCATAATTCTTCGATATCGCTTTGACAGCCCGCGGCCCATCCCGGAAATGGATACAGTCGTTGAAAAAGACGCCCTGACGGAGGTCTACAGGTCGCCATACACTTGTAATCAGTCCTGCATCGAGCCAGCTTGCTAGTTTATCGGGATTTCCAACGGTTGCCGACAGTCCGATAATCTGCATGAAAGGATTCCGGAACCGCATTTTGGCAATAACCATCTCAAGCGTCGGCCCTCGTCCCGGCGAACCAATCAGGTGAACTTCATCGACAACCAGGAGTGTGATATCCGGTATCCACTTTGCACTATTGCGCAGGAGAGAATCCACCTTTTCACTGGTAGCTACGATGATGTCATTTTTTCCGAGCATATCATCTCGACGGTCAAAATCACCGGTTGCGATACCTACCCTCACTCCTTTTTTGCCAAATTCCTCAAATTTCTCACTTGCAAGAGCTTTGAGAGGAACGATATACAGGCATTTCCCACCTTGTGAAATGGTATGGTGCATTGCCATTTCGGCAACAAGGGTCTTTCCACTGGCCGTAGGAATAGCAACGAGCAGGTTTTTCCCGGACAACATGCCTTTCTCAACACAATCGGCCTGAGGAGGGTAAAGCTCGGAGATCCCCGACTGGGCGTACTTCTGTTTCAGATTTGTTGGGATAGCAAGGTCCCGGATTAGCATGATAAATCCTTTCGAATTACTCCTGAAGCACCGATAAAGCCAATGGATATTTCATTCTAAAAGTCCGCTCATACAATCGATGCATATTCTCACAGAATCAGACAAATGAAAATGTTGGAATTGATGGATTTTAATGCCATTCCCGGTGCTAATAATAATAACTGATCATATCCTGTTTTGCTTCTTTCTTCTTCTTATCCAGGAATGCAAAGACATTTTCATGGGGGACTCCCTCTATAAGCATATCGATCGCAGCGCGGGCGGTCTTAAGCTGCTCAGGGTATCCTATCAGGGCAATTGTCTTTCCAAAGACGGAGATTTCAACATCCGTCATATCCTCAATCTGCTCACGTGCCCGACCATCTTTTCCTATTATCCTTCCTCTGAGCCGATCAAGCTGTCTTGGACCTTCGGCCATTCCCGAGAGATCAATAACGTCAAGGAGCAGGTCTTCGTCTTCAATCATTTCAAACGCACGTTCCGGGGAGAAACCTCTGTTAATGGCGTTGATTACTTCCACAGCACGCAGGAGCGAAACTGTGTGCTCCTCAGAGCCTTCAACCTTAACAAGACCCTCTTTGCTATCGATGGTAATTGCTGTATGGGTCTTTACTTCGAGCTCTTTTTTTGTTGCACCGTTTTTTCCGATCAGCACACCGACCCTGCTTCCAGCCATTTTCACTTCTTGCATCATTTTTCATTCACCAAAATTTCTGATATAAATATACAATTTACCTCACTGTTCTCTCCACTATTATAAAGGACTGCGGTTATCATGGTTCAGCAGTATCAAGCCCGGTGACAGAATTAAAAATTTCAACATCATTACGCACATCGCAGCGGTTTTTGAAAAACCTGTTAATATTACGGATATCCCTCATCAGAAACTGGTAAGCACGGGGGTGATCACGGGTTACCGATTGCCCCATATCAATAAGATATGGTTGATCACCGTACAATATATTGAACTCGCTCAGGTCGCCATGCACAAGTTCAGCTTTATTATAGAGAATATCAATATCTTTCATAATAATCGCATACGTTTCAGCAGGATCATCAATATCAGCGTTTTTAAGATGTGGGTACGGAATTTCATTCTCACCTAAGAACGACATAATCAGGATATTCCGGTCCCACACAATGGGCTCGGGAACGGGAATACCTGACTCCAAGGTACGTGCAAGATTGGAGAATTCCTTTCTTGTCCAGGCAAAGACCAGTTCTTTACGGGATTTTTTCACACGGGAAAATCTACGGTCGCCAATAATATAGGAGCTCATGGTGGTAAAATTTGCCGTGCGAATCCGGTAGATCTTGATAGCAATTCCGATTCCATCACGCTCTCCATAAAACACATTCGCTTCTTTACCGGTGCTTATGGATCCGCCAATCACCGAAAGCCACTTTTTATGGACAAGTTTGTAGAGTGCAAGGAGTGTGACGTCATCAAAAACATCATCAGAAACCTTGAACTGATCTGCATCTTTGATACGGACACCCATCTCTTCGAGTCTCTTATCAAATTGATCCATCCGCTTCTCTAAACTCACAGCTTACCCCCGATAATTGTCAGGAAATTTTTCATTCAGCATATATATTCCCGTACAGGCTCCAGTATCTCAACAAGGGATTCTCCACAGGATTTCTTGAGATCGAGTGGGTGAACTTCTCCTTTGCTGTAGGAACACTCAAGCTCCAGGTAGCTCGTAAATGTACGATCACCACCGAACTTTTCCGGCCTTCTGACGGTAACCTCTAAAAGGCGGGGAAATATATGAAACTGGAATATCTGGAGAACCGGATTTTCCAAAATTTCAGGAGGACAAAAGGCCTTCTGGCATTTTTTTCTGATTCCTTCTTCCGTATCTGCAACGGATATGTAATTGCCCTGAGAAGACGACATCTTTTTTCCGTCAAGACCATTAAGGATCGGTGTATGGATGCATACCGGTGCCTTGTATCCGAAATTGATCAGATGCTCTCGTGCGAGCATATGGATCTTCCGCTGATCGATACCCCCGACAGCTGCATCCACCCCGAGCATAGCAATATCGGCCATCTGCATGATCGGATAAACCATCTGTGAAACAGTTGGGTGATCCATCTGCCTTCCAACTTCATCCATGCTTCGTGTTGCGCGATTCAAGGTAATCTGCTGTGAGAGCTGGAGCACGAGTAATTCATAATCACGATTAAGCTGGAGATCGGATCCCAGCACATAGTTCACATTCTTTAAACCAAGGCCATCAAAACACCGGCGATTATATTCTGCAAGTTCCCGGACTTTCTCCATGGTCCCTTTACGGTTAAGAAACGCATGGAGATCGGCGAGGAGTATCGTGACCTCAAAACCAGCGGCCTGAAGATCAACTAGTTTGTTTATGGTTACGAGATGGCCGAGATGGATCTCACCACTGGGTTCGTATCCTGCATAGACTTTTTTTTGCGGTTGGGCGAGAACGGTTCGGAGATCGTCTTCTGTGACAACTTCAACAGTATTTCGGGTTACCCGCTCGTAGGTATCCATTAAAAATAATGGGTATTGATGGGTGTTAATGGTTATTCTGAATGAGGTTTAGTCCGAGGGCACCGTTGGTAGTCATTATTGATCTTGACGCATCCTTCTCAAGTCCCACCATTGCCCGGATTGCATCAATGTTTTCAACAACTACATCCGCTTCCTGGTGGATAGCCTGGAAAAAGCAGAGCTCGTTTTTATTTGCATAGATTGATTCTTCAAAGATACAGTTTTCCCACAGATCAGAGCGTTGTCTTCCAAGATCCATTGCAAATTCTTTAAGTTCGGCAGTACTTTTAATCCCCAATGTCTTTTTGACGAGCCCCAGTCGGGGATGATTCTTAATAAGATCAATCACCCTGTCACGACTGACCGTCTTTTTGGTAGTGATCTGGATTGCATGCATATGCATCATGGTAGTTGGAACGATCATCGCCATTGTTGTGATTGAGATATGAGGAAGTACTGTCAGGACATCCGGGCCATGGTGACTCGGCACAGTCACTGGATCGAGGACAACAGCGTCTATCGGTCCTTTTTTAATCTCTCCAGGATCGGATCCACGCCGTATCATAATTGCATGGACATGAGAAACACCATATTCTTTATCTATCTCATTAATGATGCGGCAGAGTCCGGTTGTATTACATGAAACCACTCTGACAAACTGTCGTCCGATTGCATCCTTGTAATTGCATGACGAATTGAAAGAAAACCCGGCAATCTCATGCTCTTCTCCTCCCTGCCAAAGTGCTTTTTTCCCGAGTCTCTCATAGAGCTGTTTATTCGTTGCCCCGACATCACTGGGAGTTGCATCCACAATAACATCGGCAGCTTTACACATGTCTTCAACCGATCCGACTACAGAAAGCCCGGCTTTTTCAAAAGCGGCTTTTTTTGACAGATCCGCAATATAAAGTGGATAACCTCGTTGCTTTGCTACAAATGCTTCGGCATTTGGCCTGGTCTTTGATACCCCGACTACTTTCATATCCTTCTGGGCGGCGACCGCATCGGCAACACGTTTACCGATTGTACCGTAACCATTGATGGCAACCTTGATCATACAATCGTACATGGTGGTAGTATACAAAAAAGTTATTGGGATAAAATCGTGACTTCCTTTCCATCCATTTTTAAAAAATCCCAGACCGGAAAAAAAGTAAAAAAAGATTTTTTCGAAAACCATTACCGGCTGACACGGCAGCAGGTGTATTCGCAGACATGATAAAATATCATAAAAGATTTTCCCGTGGAAATAATGCGATGAAATCTGGTATTTCGAATTTACTCTAACCGTAAAATTTCCGGATAGAATGATTTTATCAATTGTTCAACTTGTAAAAAAGCTGTTTTATGATCAATAAACATTCTGAACGATTCTCCCGTCTTATTATAAAGTGTCAGGAAACCAGGAAGCAGAATTGGATTCATTAATTCTATTGTTACCAGGTCTTGTTTTTCAATCTCATAGACCAATAATTTTTCAATAGTTTCGATAGTCTTCGGGCGGTTATCTATGGTTGCTCTGGTGCCAAAAAGGTCATCCAGTACATAGGGCCCATACTGCATTCCCTTGGGTTTTGAGAGATCAAAATCAGGATTTTGTATAACAAACAACCTCCGGTTTGTAACGTAGATACCATACCCCCTTGGAGGCGATGGGATGAGACCGGCGATCGACCCGCTCGCGCTGCCTCCGGCAACTTTGAGTGTTGGACTGGATATCCCGCCAATATATACCTCATTTTCTGATTCTCCTTGCGGTTGAGATGCCTGTTGTTGTTCAACAACCGTAATTGTCTCTATCGCTGCAAATAATCCTCCCTTTCCGTCGTGTACTGCAGTTCCTTTTCCCCACAGGAACATCGGTTTTTCGCGAATTTTGACTTTTTCCATTTCTCCGATAAACGTATTTCCCACTCGTTTTATTCCGGGAAATTTTCCGGATTGTCTTTTATCTGTCGATATTACGATATAATCAACCAGCATCGGCCTTGGTTCACCGAAAAATGGTATCGCATATTCACGATTTCCTTTACCAATCATCTCTTTTGATGGAACACCTGTCAACTGTTCCATTGATTTATTCCAAATAATAACAACGCCGGTTTTATCAATAGCAAATACCGGGTTCTCAAGTGTATCAATGGTTTTCGTAAAAATTTTCCACTCATCTTCAGATTCGGTACCAGTGCTGGTTGTCTGAATGGTGGTAACTGCATCTTTCATACCTTTTGCACTGGCGGTATCATGAATCCGGACCGGTGACGGAACTTCCCTCCCCGCAGTCTGATACTCAATAACGTCTCCATCTGCGTTGAAAATTGCACGGTAATTCCATTGGGCCGCAAAGAATGTTCCGTCACGTTTTTTTATTGTATGATCGATGAGTATGCCAGGATTCAAGGGCGACAAGGTGTGTAATTGCTCTACAATTTTCTCGCGCTCTTCCTCCGGTAGTTGTAAAATAAAATTGTTGCCGGCTGACTCTTCCTTTCCGACTCCTGTAATGTTTGCATATGAATCATTAACGAAACGAATCCTCCCCCCGGGAAGAAAACGGCACAGGAGATCGGAACTGCTTTCGATAATTGAATGATAAAATTTTTCGCGCTCCAGTATTTCACGGTCTGCACGGATTTTCCTTACACCCTCTCTGATGAATGCAACAAGAGTTTCGATATCATTAACAATTCCTCCTCCTTTTTGCACATAATAATCTGCACCATTATTCAACGCATCGATGGCTACATGGGCCCGATGCTTACCTGTGATGATAATAAAAAGTCCGGAAAACCCCCGTGCCCGTGTTTCCATGAGTAATTTAATACCATCCATGTCAGGAAGGCCGAAATCCGCAATGACGGCATCAAACTGCTGGGTGGTTAAAAGCCCCAACGCATCTGTTGCAGTTGGACTTGTTCTCACTGAAAATCCGGGTTCGCGTTCAAAAAAATTCTCTAAAATTTCCAATACAATTGGTTCGTCGTCAACGCACAAAATAGAAATTTCTTCTTTATCGGTCAAGGTGATGATAACTCCTGATTTCCACGTACCATCTGCATTTTCCTGCTGCATCAATATTACATGTTATCTATAATATTTTAGCCTCTTAATTTTAAATTTTGTCAGATAGAAAATGAATTTTCAGTATTTAATTTACAATTCACCTTATTTTTTTAAAAAGAAACGACCTATTAAATAAATAATTCCTGGATCTTTATCACTTCACTACTATCTTTTGCACCTGAGTAGAGATCAAGCGGCTCTTTGTTTACTTCCAGAAAGCGAATACCCCAGCTGACCTTTAAAAGAATTTCAGTAGCCCTATCCTTTTCCCCAATAATATAGAGTGTCGCCGCAAGCGCCTCAACGGATGATAGCACGCAGGGTTTACCAAAATTAACCGGATTTGCTGCAACCAAAAAAGGAAGCGCCCGGCGGATTCGCCATGAACGTACCTTCCCGGTGTCCAATACCACCCATGAACAATCCAGTACTGTTATTGATTTTGCATACTTATCTGCAGGAGAGAGTGCCTGCTCAGCCGTCGGATCAAGAAGTAATGTATTGCGTGGTATCTGGGAAATTTTATTAAATATTTTTAAAAAACCGTATCTTTCAAGTTTTTTTACCGTACACTTCCTTGGGTCGCAGCTATTATCCCGATATGCAAACAGCTGCAGCGGCATCATTGATCATCTGTGCGTGCACACACTGTATCAATGTACGTTCTCTGCAGCCCATGTATCCTTAATCCAGCGTTACGTGCAAAGGGTATAACGAGACTCTCGGATCTCAATTTGTTCAGGCTGGCAATCGCACGGTGTACACAATTTGATATTGAAATGGTACCGCTGCCGTGTCCGGAGACGTTATACCTTGGTCCTGACAGAAAACCTGGTACTTTTCTTGAAAGACTGAACACTCAGGCATTCGCCAACCTGATGGAAAATCTTGAATTGCACGTGCAGAATATCATAGATGAACGGGGACCCCCGTTCTGTATCATTGGTGTCAACTCTTCCCCAACTTGCGGAGTAACGAGTACCTATTACGGGAGTGAGGATCAACAACTGCCAAAACGTACGGGAAGAGGTGTATTTATCGCACGGTTTCCGGAAATCAAAGCAATAGACGTGAAGATATTCGGACAATACCGCGTGTATCTGGCAGCCCCCCTTTTTTCAGAAGCGGAACGTGCCTTTAACATATCGATTGCCAGGTATCTAAGAAATAATTTTTTTGATGTATACCTTCCACAGGAAGCAGGTGACGATTCTCCTGCAAGGAACAAAAAAGAACAGGCCCGGATTTTTTCAGAAAATCTCAAAGCTCTTGAAAATGCCGATACAATCGTTGCCATTATTGATGGTGCCGATGCAGATTCGGGGACAGCGTGGGAGATGGGATATGCGTATGCACACGGGAAAACGGTAATAGGACTAAGAACGGATTTCCGAAGGGCCGGAATACAAGAGCTTGTAAACCTGATGCTGGAGAAATCCTCTGTCGTTGTGGGAAGTAAAGAGGAAATTTTACAATTACTTGAATCGGAGGTTTCTGGAATCGGGAAGAAAAATCATGGAAGTCATTGATAGGGAATCTGAGCCTTATATCGTCCCTATCTCATTTTTTTTAAATAAGTATATTCCTGGTACTGAACCCGATTGTTGTGTAGTATGGTCCTTGAGATATTGTAAAGAATAACCAGAAGCGTCTGCTGCCTGAATATCCCAGGTTACTACGAAATAAACAGTTCCGGTTTCATTCGTGAGACTTTTAAATCCTGATTCATCTGAACTGATCTGCTTAATAATAGTCCTGTCACTTTGGTTTGAATAATAAAATTCCAATGGTTGGACCATATAGCCAGGTAACGGAACAATTATATCCCCGGGCTGAGTTATTTTTTGCAGTTTTTCTGAAAAACCTCGCCAATCTTCTTTGTGAGAATCTGAGTAATATGCAGACAATGGCGCAATTGAGAGAAGTATAATGAGGACTAATGCAATGTAAACTCCCTTTTTTTTATTAAAGATCTCCACAATCCGTTCAATTCCGATCCCAACGATTGCAAGGAACAATGTTATGAGGTACATATGATAACGAACATTGAATGGTATCGAACTTGACATGTACATACTGATAATCATCGGTATGAACAGGAACAACCCCAGGGTAATTGCTGTATATTTATTCAAACGCCACGTCTGCCAGAATCCGACAATCATGAGAATAATAAATAAAATCGCTATTATCTCATTTGAAACAGAAAAGGCTGTGAATGTCGCAAAGGGGATACTCCAAAAACTTAAACCCCAATTGAATGTGCCGACCAAAAAATACCTGCTTTGATTTAAAAAAGAACTAATTATTGGTATTATCAATAAAAACGAGATCACTCCTCCGAATATAAATGATTTAAAATCGGTGGGGATTATTGATTTGACTGAGCCGATTGTTCCCTTCCATTTCGAAAAATCAAATTCTTTGAATCTTATGATAAAATAACCAATAAACAATGTAATTGTTACGAATCCGGTGTAAAAATGCGAATAGAATGCTGCAGCACAAGCGACACCGAACAGTGTCCAGTCATACCACTGATGGCTTTTTGAGGCTTTAAAAAANGCATAATAGGAAATTGCAACAAAAAGGACTGCAAATGCGTACATTCTCGCCTCCTGTGAATAATATATATGAAATGGTGAGACTGCGAGAAGTAAAGCAGAAATTAAACCGACCTTTTGATTTGCAATTTCCCGGGCAAGGAAGAAGATGACAATAATCGTAGCAATTCCAGCACAGGCTGAAGGAAACCTAAGCCAGAACTCGTTTGATCCAAATAATCTCACTGCCCAGAGTGTGATAAAGTGCAGCGGCGGGTGGTGGTCATTGAATGCAGAAGTCCATACGTTTCCTATGCTTGTTTGGTTTGATATAAGATAGCTGACAGCCTCATCAAGCCAGAGCGATTCCTTTCCTAGATCAAAGAACCTTAGTAAAAGGCCTAATAGAACAATTGCTGAAAGAACAATATATTCCCCTTTTTTTTGAAAAAAGTCTGTTTTCGGGAGTGATTCTTCATTATCCCTCTCGATTCTGTTATCAGATATCTTTTTTGACGATCCTCGTTTACCCATGGAATTTCTTCCCGTCCATCATGGTGCAGTAAAATTTATAATCATTCCTGTTTCGCGGATTCCAATGATGTCCTGATCCTGTGAAGAACAACATAATTTCTTCCTCTTTTCTCTCATGAATCTGGTAACCGGGTGTCTTGAGTTTTTCTGGAAATATTCCAAGAATAATCCAATATGTCAATTTGGTACGGATAATTCCACATAAGATAGAGCAGGATTAGAGAAAACTATTGTCTCAGCGG
>JGI20214J51088_10003647_pt1 | contig 10128 bp, 5 predicted proteins | sample WetSurMetagenome_FD_51088 | JGI IMG/M metagenome (IMG submission 51088) | reverse complement strand
AGACTCCGGAGAGTCCCTTTTGTAATCTTTGAGTTTGCCGGGACATTGAACTCGAGAACTTCTGCATCAGTACCTGTCATACATTTAACCTGTGTCACATTTGGATTAGTTGTGTGGCGGAATATCCTGCTGGCTGCAGAAATCTTTTTATTAATAATGGTGTCGATACCTGTGTTCTCGGCAAGGTTTATATATTCCATGTTCTCAACTTCTGCAATAGTCTTTCTTACTCCAAGTTTTTTTGCAAGAAGACACGACAAAATATTTGTTTCTGAATTTCCGGTTACAGCTACAAATGCATCCATTCTGGAAATACCCTCCTGTTCAAGGAGATCAACATTTCTGCCATCACCATTAATAATGAGGGTGTTATCAAGGATTTCAGCCAGATCCTCACACCTGTTCACATTTGAATCGATTAACTTAACTTCACAGGTTTTCTGCATATACATAGCAATATGCTTCCCGATTCTGCTTCCTCCGAGTATCATAATACTCTTGGTCTCAAAATTCTCCTTCCCCGATGTCTTCATCATTTCATCAATTCCCTCATGAGTAGAGATTACATAAACCTTATCTCCGATCTGGAATCGTTCATTTCCCCTCGGAATAATGGTTTTTCCTGCCCGCTTGATAGCTACGGCCCTGTACTTGTCAGTCCTGTTACTGACGGATACTTCCTGCAGACTCTTATTCAGTATAAGCGCTTTCTCGTCAAGTTTTTGTACATACATGGCAAGCTTCCCGGCAGAAAACTCCATAAAATCAGTGGCTCCGGTCTCATGGAGAAGACCCAGTACTTCACGCGCCGCAATCAGTTCAGGATAAATAAGAGAATCAATTCCGATCGATTTGAAGAATTCCAGTGTGGAATGATCAAGAAAGTCAATATTGTCAATTCGGGCTATTGTCTTGATAGCCCCAAATCTTTTAGCCAGGATCGACGAAGTTATATTTGTATCCTCAGAATGAGTCACTGCAATAAACAGATCTGTTTTTTTCAGGAGTGATTCCTTTAAAATCTTAACAGATGTGGCAGATCCCTCATGGGTCAGAACATCCAGCGAACTATCTATGGGCTTCAGACGATCCTCCTCCGGATCAATTAAAATAATTTCATGATTTTCATTCGATAACATCTTCGCAAGATGTGTTCCCACTTCACCGGCTCCGGCAATAATTATTCTCATTGAAAATTTTATTGAAAAAACATGACAAAATAAGAGATAAATAGCTTAATACTCAAGTTTTTTATGACTTTTATTTATAAACCGGTCATATCCTTGTTATGAACGCACCTGACTTCCTCACATAGCGAACCGTCTTTAACCGGGAATAATCAATCTGTTGTGGAAGACGAAAACCCGGAGCTGCTTCAGATGTAATAATCAATGTGCCTGTGAATTGTCCTGATGAAAAGTTATTCTCAATTTCCGGATGTAAGCCGGCGAGAATGACAATATCAGGCCTGAAGTTTTGTAAAATATATTTGTTCAGGTAGTTGCAGATCATGATTTTGTTTTCGCCTGCTCTGAAACAGTACTTATTATTACTGAGAACATTTATTGATATCTTAAGGCCCAATGCAGAACAATGTCTTCTTATTTCAGGTCCGGCGGCAAGAGTATCAGAATATAAATTAAGGATCTTTCCGGTTTTTATTCCGATTGCAGTTGATCCGGGGATATCATATACTATCAGTTCATTTGTGGTTCTGGCAGAAATTTCCTTAATTGCTCCGGCCATGACAAAAAGGGTAAGTGCACCAACAGGATAAAGAATTGAATAAGTTTTTTTCTTCAGCAGGAAATAACTGAATAGAAATATTGTTCCTGTCAACAGAAAACATTCAGCACTTATCATCCCAATGTTTTCAATAGTTGACCATGGGAGGGAAGATGCCTGTTTGGTAAGCAACTCAGTGAGAGCTGTCTGATAATCGAGAAGCAAAGCCAGAAACCGGGATAAAAAATGAATGGGGAAAGTCATCGGCACAAGACATCCAGTAATTATCAGAAGTGAAGAAAGCGGAACTATTATTATATTTGAAAGGATGAAGTAGGTAGGAAACCTGTTGAAAAGCATAATCGTAAGAGGAAGCGTACCAGCCTGAGCTACAATAGTTACTACAGCCGATTGCCATATTTTGTCAAGAAAGCTGTTTTTAAACTGAATCTTCAGATAAAAATCCTTGTAAAAGCATATTATGTAAATCACTGCAGAATATGAAAGCAGGAATCCGGCATCGAATATTACGGAGGGTCTTATGAGGATCAGAACAAATGCTGAAGCGAGCACAGAGTTAATCCCATTAACGCGTCTTTTCATAAGGTTGCCTGCCTGAAGGAATGAGAACATAAGGGTTGCCCGTAACACCGATGGGGTGAGACCTGTCACAAAAGCAAATGACCAGAGGATAAGAACTGTAATCAATATCCTGACAATATTGAATCTTCGCTTCAGAAAGAACAGCAGATTAAAAACAAACAAGCTGAGAATTACCGCATGAAGCCCCGAAACNGCCATAATATGCATTATTCCGGCTTTCATAAAATGCTGTTTCTGCTCCGGATCCAGCATATTTTTCTGTCCAAGAGTTATTGCAGCCACAAGTGCCAGTCTCTCGCCTGTTATACCCCTTTCTTTGTACATCCAGATGATTTTTTCCCTGATAATCAATGCTCTGTGCACAATCTTTCTGTGTTTGGGAACTTCATGTCTTATAATGTCTTCTGAACGGGTAAATGCATAATACTTAATATTGTGGTTTTCCATAAAGAATCTGTAATCAAACTCATACGGATTTCCTTTGTTGGTTATTTCAACCGGTTTACATTTTATAATCAGAATATCCCCGGGGAGTAATGAATAGTGCGATGAATCCTTCTTAATATATATTATCATCGATCCTTTTACATGTTCTCTTTCTTTTCCGGCAATTATACTATTAAGCTTAACTGTTGCCATATAACTGTTTTCTTTTTCTGCAGGATAGTCAGAGATTTCACAGGCAAAAAGTGTCTCTTCCGGTTTAAGTTTTGAGATACTGTTTTTCTCATTTGTGTAGAGAAACAATCCCAGTGTGAAAAGTGATATTGTAAGTACGAAACCAAATAACTGGTTGATCTGGGATTTATTAAAGAACAAGCTGATCATAAACCCGGAAACGATAACAATAGCAGCAGCTAACAGGAAAACGATATCCGGTTTGAAGTACAGGCCTGAAATAATTCCGGCACATAGTGGCAGGCCGATACGAAGAAATGGAATTTCTTTATGTAGCACAGTCTGCAGCTGATGAGACTGTATAAAGTTATGAAAAAGTTTGGAGTGAGCTAGAGTTTAGAGTGACTAAAGTTGAAAACTTTATTTAAGAAAGCCCCCGCATGTGATGAACGGGGGCTGAAAACGATATGTTATTTTACAATCCAGTCTGTATAGACGGTGGAATAGTCGATAAACAAATTACTTGTATCCCCTAAAGAATCCTGTAACTTTTTTGAAGCAGCCTCGGCTTCAGGGGTTGGTTTATCCTCAGAGGGGTAGTATTTATTTCTTACCTGTACCGATTCAAAAACTTCCATAATTGCAACCTTGAATTTACTCTCTCCCCTGTCGCCGCTAAGCAAAAACAATTTGGTTCCGGGAAAGCATTTCTCAGATGCAGGAATGTATTTATTGATTAAAAAGTCCATAGCCTGATTCATTGTTGCATTCGGATTGAGAGTCATATTAACAACATGAAATCCTATAACAGCGCCTTTCGGAATTGTTTGTCCCGAAAGCTGTGTTAAACCAAAGCCTAAAAAAACACAAAGCAATAAAAAAGTTTTTGTTTTCATAATTGGAAGAATTTAGTTTTTATTGAGAAAATAGAGCAAATTTTTAAATAATCAGGATTACCTAAAAGTTAGAAGGTTAATTATTTAATAAAATTATGCATTACCTGAATACAAGTCAAATTTATTTTAGATGACTTCTTCCTAAAATGATTGACACTGTAATATTATGATATTTTGCCAGCCGGTACAGACCGCTTTTTATCCTGATGGAGATTCTTTATGACCTTAAAAGAAATTTTAAGACCTGATTATTTGCTTAGCGCCTATGAGACTTAGTAAAGATATGAAAAAGTTTGGATTGAGCTAGAGTTTGGAGTGACCAAAGTTGAAGAGAAGTTTGAAGTGAGATGGAGTTTGCTTTACCCAACGAAGCTTTAGCGAAGGTGGGGAGTGCCTCGAGTTATGAAATAGTTTAAAGTGACATGAGTTGAAAAGCTTAATAGTTGAATAGTTGAAAAGGTTGAAGATTAAAAAGTTCCCTTCCCTGGAGTAGCTAAACCCTTTATGCACATCCGTATTGCCCAGATATACAGAGTTTTAAAATTTTTTATTCTTGAAATTTAGAAGGTATTTACTGTACTTGTTTCATATTTAAATAATAAGAGCAAGTGTTTTCGATTTAAGGATGACTCACGCAAAAATCTCTTTATAACTTAGAAATATCAAAACCAATTACGTTACAGTATAGTCCGGAATATTCAACATTACCCATTGCAACTCTGAAAGAGCCAGATATGAATAACCACTTGTACTTTGTGTTTTTTCCTTAATAGAAAACAAATTCCATTTTATTACCCAGGGTTTATGAGCATACACATTATCATACTCTTCTGAAGGGGCTACCAGGTCATCACCATTCCATTCTGTCCAATCTACTAAATTATAGGAGCATGCAAATCTTTCAAAAGCTCCAGGTTGCCAATATGCACCAAAATAAAACATAATTTAGACATCATTAAACTTTGCTATTTGTGCGTCACCGCATATTCCTTTATGTTTGGTTACTACAGGGTTATTGCCATAGCCAGCCTGTAAATTGTATTTAATTAGTTTGAGTGGCCCCATTAATCCTGAAGGTTTTAAAGGCAAATCTTTTTTAAGTGCGTTTGATGTACTCCAGATGTTTTTTATCTTTCCAAACTGATTCCAATCGCCTATGAACCGGTTGCGGCATACATCGGCAACGGTTATTTCCAGTTTGTTCTCATCTTTCAACAGACCTGAAACGACCAGCTCTGTATTGGGCATCCATGCATACGCCAGCAATTTTCCGTTTAAATGGACTTCTGCAGTGGCGTCTATGTTACCAAGGTCTAAAACAACCGAATCGTTTTCAGAGATAGAGCTGTCAGGAGTCTTAAATGTGATCGTGTATTTGGCTTTTCCTGCAAAATACCGGATGGCCGGATCGTCAAATTCGGTCAGCGATTTCAATTTGGTAATCTCCACCGGCTGAATCACTTCATCCGATATAGGGAAGAATTCAATTGTTGCTTTAAAATTGTCAATTTGCATTACTTTAGTTTGAACCAAATCCGCTTTGACTATTCTGTTGTCGTTGATTGTGAATGAATAGTTTCCGCTTTGATTGGTTATAAAACCGAATTCGTTTTTACAATATGTTGCCTGTGGAATTGAAAAAGTGGTGTCAGACAATTGTTGCTGCGGAAAGATCTGTTTCCCTGCCAACGAAACATTTGTAATGAATTGATCGGCGGCGCCATTTTTAAATACAAATATTTTAGATTCGTGTGGTTTAAAACTAACCGGTATTCGGGTTTGATTCTTCACAATGGAAAAGACTGCAGGTTTTGTAACAGAACCATTTTCAGGATTCCAGATTTCGGGAGTTTTACCTGCCACACGGAAAATCAATTCACGGTTAAGGCTTTTAGCTTGCTGGTTAAAAACAAAATAAACATCTGTATCTCCCAGTTTTTTATGGATGAACATAATCTCCATCGGATCGGTGCTGTTAGTCGTAAAATCGGGAACAATATTAAGCTGTTTTAATACTTCGCCAATTGATTTTCCTGAAATCACTTTTCCTTTTCCATATCTATTTTCGCCTGAATTGCCCCAAAGTGAATTGGCCAGCTGATTAAATTCAGCGTTATGGGTTTTGATATCCGAAACCGATATCATTTCAAGAGGCTTGGGTCCTAAAACGACAACTCCTTCTTTAACTAATTCTGCAATCCGCTTTAAAGTGATAAAATCCATAATAGTAAGCTCAGGTATGGTAAGAATAGGGAACGTCTGCTTGCCCCCAAAGGAGAGTTTGCCATCAACGACTTTCGCTTCTGTCAGCATATCGAAATGACAGGCATTGGCCTGAAATCCAAAGGGTAAATCGTTGGCAATGCTATTGTTAAAACTGTAATACTGCGGAAATTGATCGCCAACATAAAACAGCACATCAACAACAGGCTCTCCTTTTTGCAGTACATACTGAACACGTGCCTGATAAGTCATCCAGCCTTGTGCAAATTCCCACCACGGATTATTCCGGTTGAAAGTGCTACCAAACCCACTTAAGGTTGCACCGGGTTTTTTATCTAATGGCTGATGCACATAACTATGCAGGATCAGCTGATTAATTCCAGAACAATAAGCAGCGTCGCCAAAAGGTTTTAAGTTGGCTGGCGAATCAGAATAATCTGCATATCCGGTATAAGCTTCCGACCCGATAATCTGTTTTTTGCAGGCCAGGGCAGCATAAGTTGGAAAGTAAGCAGTCGGTCTGATAGCAGGTTGATATTCAGGAAATCCGTTCGAATTCGGATCGGCCCAAAATTCAATCATAGGCAGATCAACATACTTATTCGATTTTAAAACATCTAGAGGAGGATACATGGCACGGTTACCATAGATGATTTCGGCATGCAGTTCCAATTGGTTTCTATGGCATAAATCACTAAACTGTTTGTAATAATTTTGACCAATCAGGTCGGAAATGGTTTTGCGGAAGTCGTGAAGAAACGCATCTGACAACTGCGGGTTTCCAACAAATTCGCCACATAAAACCGGAATCCATGGAATGATGTTGTAACCCCTGCGATTTTTGAACTCTTCAGGAAATTTTTTAGTCCAGTTTTGAAACTCACATTCCCAACTGTCAATCAGTATAAATTTGAATGTGTTGCCTTTGTACATCCCTGCCGAATGGAGTAGTTTACCGGAAAAACTGTTAAAATGTAGATTTAGAGCGGTGGTATCCATCTTGTCCACTTCCAATCCAATTCCTTCGGAAGTTGCAGGAGAATTGGTAACTCCGGTGGTGGTATAACCGAACCGGATGATCTGCCAGCGACCTTTGGGCGCTTTCCAATTCAGAATTCCATCAAACGACATATAACCTGTGAGATCGATGACCGAATTTTCAGNNATACCCTTTCCATTGTTTTTTACGGGGATATCAAAAGCGCTTTCATTAGCAGGAGTAAGGGAAGCTGTTTTTTCGAGCAAAAACGAAACCTGGGGCGAATAAGCTGGTATTTCGTTGGCCCCTAGGATTTCAACCTCTGCCACATCATAATTACCTTTTTTGCATTCTAACTGAAAGTATTTTGCCCTGGTAGCGGGGAAAGTAACTGTATTTATTTTATTTACACCAGTAAATTCCATATCAGCTATTTTAGTATATTCTTTTCGGTCAGTGGAGGATGAAAGGACAAATTGACTTGATATCTTGTCCAGATTTCCCCATGTAAATACTATAGATGTAAACAGAACTACTTTATTGGCAGCGATGTCAGATTCAAACGTAAAATTAATCAGGTCGCCTTTTCTAATTGCGATTTTGCTTTTCGGATCACCATCAGTAAGTATTGTTCCGGCAGATATCTTGTTGATTTCAATATCTACCTTAGCTTTCTGAAATATATTTTGTTTTTCTTCAATAGGATAAGCTACGACTGCCACATCGCGGTAAAAATTATTTATTGCCAGAGGTTGAGTCAGATGTGTGTTTATAACTTTACCGCCTTCAACGATTGATTTTGACCATACATACTGTTTCATCGACAATTCCGGAGTAATCCACGGACCTCCGCTTGTACTCCATCCATCACAATTGTGAACACCAATTTTTATATCTAACCGGTTGGCTTCTTTTAATGCCCATTGAAACATTTCGTACCATTCCGGAGAATTAAATTTCACTTCTGTGGGAACATAAGTTTTGGGATTAAACCAAGTTGTCTGGTCTCCAATATTCAGAATCGTTGCCTGTGAAACGCCTTGTTGTTTCATCGACTCCAGATCCTTTGTAATACCTTCTTTGCTGATGTTTCCGGCAATCCAATGCCACCAGGTATTTACTTTGGTTGAGTTTGGAGGAGTTTGAAATTCAGAGGTACTTAAATTGTTCTGGGCGAAAGTGCCAGAGATAAAAAGGAATAAAAACAGGAACAGGATACAGCTTCGCAATGGTTTCATACATTTTATTTTAGTTAATTTTTTCAGTTTTGATTCTCTCCTTCTTAAAAATTGTTTTTCAATCATCTGTTCTAAATGGAACACCTGGAATACCTTCTTTGGTATAATACATCTTTTCAAAAGGAATGCATCGCTTTTATATATCCCGTATCATTTTCAATTGCAGCAACATCCGCCACTTCAGTATACAAATACCTTGCCCTTACCGTATGTCCCCCAATTTGTTTCTGATCTTTTACCGGCACGCTGTTTTGACAATAATCCTGATTCCCCAATTCTTTCCCGTGACTGGAAAAAACAGTCATAAAGACCACCCTTCACCGTTTTTGAAAGACCATGCTTAACCGGGTGTAAAAGACCACCTTTAAGTTAACATCCTTTTTTGCTTTAAATTTACCATAATTTACGGGGTGATTTTACAAAGGTATTTTTTTGTCTGTTTCTACAAGTTCGTACTAATTAAAAAATTTATTCCTATTATTACGATGTGAAAAAAACCTAAAATGAAGGAGGGAATTGTTTTCAGTATCGAGGAGTTTGCAATTCATGATGGACCGGGAATTCGTACTACGGTTTTTTTAAAAGGATGTCCCTTGAATTGTGAATGGTGTCATAACCCTGAAGGAATTTCATTTGAGCCCCAAAGTATGGTGAAAAATGGGGAGACCTCCATTTGTGGTAAACGGATAAGCTCAACAGACCTTTCTNATATCATACTGAAAAATAAGGATTTATTTGAATTATATGGAGGTGGGGTAACTCTAACTGGAGGTGAACCATTGGCACAGCCTGGTTTTGTTATTGATTTTCTTAAGCGAGTAAAATCGGTTCATAAAGTAATAGAAACCAGTGGACATGCTCCATTATCAGTTTTCAAAGAAGTAGTTTCCCTCGTTGATCTGGTCCTTATTGACATCAAGCATATGAATTCAGAAATACATGAAAAATATACAGGGGTGAGCAATAAGTTAATTCAAGACAATATAAAGTACCTGATTTCTTCAGGTAAGGAATTTATTGTTAGAGTACCCTTGATTCCGGGAGTTAACGATACNGAAGAAAATATGCTNGANATACTATCTCTGATAANGGATGCNAAATCNNTGGTAAGAATTGAGTTGATGCCTTACCATAGAACTGCCGGAGCAAAGTATAAAATGATCGGGAAGACGTATAGCCCCTCATTTGATCCTTCAATGGTTCCAAATGTATACAATGTGTTTGAAGAGCACAATATTGTAAATTTAGTACTATGAATACACGTATAAGAGAGTTGAGAGATTACATTTTTGACAAAAAGCACCATCAGTACAGAAGATCTTTGGAAGAGCTGAATTTAGTCGCAGTAAATAAACTATTTTCTCAAGATGGGTTAAGTGATGTTGAAAGATCACAGCGGCGCTTGGACATGCTTTTAGAAAAGGAAGTACCTGTTATTTTGAAGGGGGAAAAAATCGTTGCAACCAGAACCATTTCAGATGTTCCACCTATTTATACTGAAGAGGAATGGACTAATATTACTCAGAACTATTTTATTCATGAAAGAGGCACTGTTTCTAATATTTGTCCAAATTACGAGGATACCATTAAGAGTGGGTTTACAAAACGGAAAACTGAAATTCAGGAGAGATTGAAAGATTATTCTCTATCTAAAGATGAAACGACATTTTTAAATGCAGTTTATAAAAGTATAGAGTCAGTTCAACAATTTATTGATGTTTATGCTGATTATGCAGCGTCAGTCGGAGAACAGGAAACAAGTGAAGTTCTTCGAAACATTAAGGTGAAAGGTGCAAGTACATTTAGAGAAGCTTTGCAATTATTGAGGATTCTACATTTTACATTG
>JGI20214J51088_10003646_pt1 | contig 10129 bp, 10 predicted proteins | sample WetSurMetagenome_FD_51088 | JGI IMG/M metagenome (IMG submission 51088) | reverse complement strand
TGACTGCCTAACCGCCTCGTATGGCCAATCGTCTCTTGAACACTGCGGGCGCTCTGTATGCGTGAGATCAGCGATCGGGATATCCTGAAAATCTGTTATCTCTATTACAGAGAGGAACAAACCCAGGAAGAAATCTCCGCGCTCCTGGGCTACAGCCGTTTCAAAATCAGCCGAATCCTCAAAGAGGCCAGGAAAAGGGGTCTGGTCACGGTCACTATCCATGATCCCATGATCCACGTCACCGAGACCGAAATGGAACTGGTCAAGAGGTTCGGTCTGGACAAGGCGATCGTCGTGAGAGTCAACGAGTTTGGCAGCCAGTCCGGTCTGGATCAAGTCGGGCAGGCCGGCGCACAGTATCTCAGGGAGATATTGAACCGCTATCACATTTTCGGGGTGACCTGGGGCCACACGGTCTACCACGTGGTCAGAGAGCTCGAGCCCCTAGAAGCCAGGAACCTGAGTCTGGTGCAGATCGGAGGCGGACTCGGCACCATCGAGGGCACCGACAACAATATGCTCACCATGACGCTTGGCCAGAAGCTCGGAGCAAAGGCCTATCTCATTCCCGCTCCCGTGATTGTGAGGAACCGGGCGCTGAGGAACACCCTCTTCAAGGAAAAAAAGATCCAGGAGACCTTAGGGCTGGCGAGAAAGGCGGACCTCGTGCTTTTCGGCGTGGGCTTGATCGGTGCTGAAGGATTGTTGTGGAAATCCGGTTTCCTGAGCAAATATGATACGCTAAAGCTCAAGNACGCGGGAGCCGTNGGTGCGATCTGCGGCCGTTTCTTTGATGCCAACGGGCAGGAATGCTGGCATGAGCTGGATGATCGCACGATTGGTTTGACCCTGGATGAACTCAGAAAGATCAAACACAAGATCGGTNTCGGCGTGGGAGAGGACAAGGTGGATGGGATCTTCGGGGCGTTGAAGGGCAACCTCCTCAATGTTCTCGTAACCGATGAGGAGACAGCCACTAGNCTCCTGGTCAAGTCGCCTTCAAGGGGAGAGAGAGCTTCAGAGATAGGGAGGAGGTGATTCTCAACACAGTCGCGGGATGTTTCGCGTTTCACAGTCCTTTTTTTTGTCAACCCAAAGGAGGGATAGGATGATGAAAAGATTGGCATTTCTCGTTGTTGTTTTGGGTCTCTGTGTTCTGTTTGCGCACGCAGCCCTTGCTGCGGAGGCACAGCCTAAAGTGTTCAAACTCGGTTTCATCTCCAGCTTGAGCGGGCCCCTGGCCCAGTCTGCAGAGACGCAGAAACAAGCCGTGGAGCTCTTTGTGGAGCAGATCAATGCCCAGGGAGGTCTCAATATGCCCTGGGGGAAAGTCAAGGTGGAGATGCTCGTCAAGGATGACGAGATGAAACTGGATGTGGGAGTTCGCCGGTTCAGAGAGCTCGTGGAAGCAGGCTGTCAAGCCGTGACCGGGAGCATTTACAACCCCATGTCCGCGGCACTGAACGAAGAGTGCAAGGTGACCGGCACCGTGTATATGCCCGGTTGTGTTCCTGCATTGGACGCCTTCAAGAAGGGCGCCCCTGCGCCGGCCACCTATTCGGTCGCCTTCACTCCCTGGAGCATCGGTTATCTCCTCGGCGATGCCCTGATCAAAGGATTGAACAAGAAGACCTTTTTCTGGGAAGGAAGACCGGATTCCTGGGGAACGACGATGCTCGACGGCTTGAAAGCGGCCTCCAAGGAACTGGGAGGTCAGGTCGTGGGCTCAGAAGAAACTCAGAGAGGAACCCCTGACCACTCGCCGGTGATCAACAAGGCTCTGGCAGCCAAGGCGGACGTGTTCATCACCAATCACTTTGGCGGTGATGCGGTGTCCAACCTGAAACAGGCCTATGACATGGGCCTCCACAAGACAAGCATGCTGGTGAGCGCGTGGACGACCTATGAGGTAGCCATGGGTATTCCTGAAGCAGCGGCCCAGGACCTCTATGCCCTCACCTACTATTATTGGAACGTCGAGAGTTTCAGTAAAGAACTCGCAGCGAAGGGCAAACCTCTGGTCGAAGGGTATACGAAGAAGTTCGGTTTTCCGCCTGATGCTTATGCCGTGCTGATTTACGATGCCTGTGACATTCTGTTCCAGGCTATCCAGAAGTCAGGCAGCGTGGANTCCAAGAAAATCGGCGAAGTCCTGGCCAAAGAAACCTTCAGCACAGCTAAAGGCCCTGGTAAATTCAGGGTAGATCACCAGATGACCGGCGACTACCTCGCCTTCTTCGTAAAGGGAAAAACGGCGGCAGAGAAGAAAGACAAATATGATGTTTTCAAAGTCATCGGCGCCTACGGCGGTGACAAAGCGCTGCCCCCTCTTTCGATGCTTGGCTACTAACCCTTGACCCCCTCCCGGCGCCTTCCTCTGCCAAGGAGGCCGGGGAGTCCGTCCGACGTCTACCAACTCCCCTCCCCCTCGACGGGGGAGGGCAAGGGTGGGGGTGGAAAAGGCTGGAATTACTCGTCGGCCCTTTGTCCCCTCCCCTTAATCCCCTCCCGCCAGGGGAGGGGATGTTAATTCTTGCACGGGATTCCGGGAGGGTTTTGAAAGATATTCCATCTTGAGAGGTTCCTTATGAGCGCCCAACCGGTGTTGGTCACCAAAGGTGTGACNAAACGCTTTGGAGATTTCGTTGCTGTCAACAACGTGGATTTTGAATTGATCGAAAAGGAAACCTTGGGAATTATCGGACCCAACGGCGCCGGAAAAACCACGTTCATCAATCTCCTGACCGGATACTACACCCCTGAACAAGGTCAGGTCTTCTATCAAGGGGAGGACATCACCCATCTGTCCCCCGCAAAAAGAGTCAAACTCGGCATCGTGAGGACGTTTCAACTGGTTCATGTCTTCGACAATCTCACGGTGGCGGACAACCTCGGCCTTGCGTACTTCCGGAAAAAAGAAGAGAAGCCTTACTCCTTCCGGATGTTCTACACCTCTTTGAGACAAACGGAATTCGCCCCCCGAATTCAGGAGACCCTGGACATGATGGAATTGACCTCCATGCGAAACGAGCTGGCGGCCAATCTCTCGCTGGGGAGCAAGAAACGACTCGAGCTGGCCATGTCCTTCATTTCAGATCCTAAGGTGGTGGTTTTTGATGAGCCTTTCTCAGGTCTCGGTGATCAGGAAATCGACGAGGTCGTCCAGGTCCTGAAGAAATACACCCACAACAGGACGATCCTCCTCATTGAGCACAAGGTTTCAAAGCTTGAAGATTTTGTGGACCGCCTGGCCGTGATGCACGAAGGACAGATGATCTGCTGCGGTGAATGCCAGGCCACCCTCAATGACCCTGAGGTCAGGCGATGTTACTGGAAACTGGAATGCTAATTTGAAAAAGGGATAGAGCTAAGNGCTATGACAGAAAATAACCGAGTTCTGAAAGTTCAAGATCTCAACGTNTCTTACCAGAAGTTGCATGTACTCTTCGATGTTTCCATCGAAATCAGTGCCGGAGAGGTAGTCGTTGTGGTCGGTCGAAATGGTGCGGGAAAGACCACTCTTTTCCGGACCATCTGCGGATTCCTGAAACAAGACAAGGGAACCATTCTCTTCAAAGGGGAAGACATCGGCGCTCTGCCCCCTTATGAGGTTGCGCTCAAGGGATTGAAGTACATCCAGCAGGACAAGCATGTTTTTGCGGATCTCACGGTGCACGAAAACCTCGAACTCGGGAGTTACGCCACCAAAGACTATGAGTGGGACCGCGTCCTTGAACACTTCCCGAAGCTGAGGACCCTGATGGATCGAAAAGGCGGCAACCTCAGCGGAGGAGAGCGGCAGATGCTCCTCATGGCGCAATCCCTGCTGGGTAAACCGGACCTTGTCTTAATGGACGAGCCCACGGAAGGACTGGCTCCCCACGTGATCGATGATCTGAAAGTGGTCTTTAAAAAGCTCAGAGCGCAGACCACGCTCGTGATCATCGAACAGAACCTTCCGCTAACGGCACAGGTAGCGGATAGGGTCTATGCGATGAAGGAAGGGAAAATCGTCGCCGAGATCGTGGACCATCAAGAGATCAAAGACCTGAAGTTCGAAAAATATTTGTGAAAAACTGTTTCGGAGGTTCATTGCCCCATGAACAGGACCGTTGAGTACCTTCGAGGGCCCTTCATTCTGATCGTTCTCATCGTCATCAGTCGGTATCTGTTCCCGTCCAAGATGACTTTCCTGGTCGAGATCACGACCTTCTCGATTTACATTATCGCTAATGACATCCTCTACGGATACATGGGCATGGTCTCCTTCGGGCAGCCTTTTTATCTGGGCGTCGGCGCCTACACGGCCGCGATTTACCTTGCCCACATCGGGAACAACCCTTTGGTCGCCATTATGCTTGCCCTGTTCGCCGGGCTCTTGGCCGGAGTCATTCTGGGGCCGGCCTACATCCGGCTTCGCGGGGATTACTTCGCCCTCATCAATGCGGCCTCTTGCGGCCTGGGGCTTTTTCTGGTGGAAAAAACTTTTCTGGCTTTCACGAGAGGCGATGACGGTCTTTGGTATCGCTCCCGGATGCAGGCGACCCCTTTCCTTGACTTGAGAAAGCCCAGCGAGTTTTTCTGGTTTGCCATGATCGTTCTTTTCCTCGTCCTGGTCTGGTACACCTGGCTCAACCGCTCCACCCTGGGCGCCTCCTTTCGTGCCATCAAGGTCAACGAGAGCAAGATGAAATTTCTCGGGTACAACACCTTTGTCATCCGGTGGACGGGTTTCACGCTCAACTGCATTTTGGCTGCTCTTGCCGGGGCCATGTTCGCGGTCAACTACGGATTCGTGAACCCCAGCATCACGGCCCCGGACCGTGCTGCGGAAGTTCTGGTCGCTACCCTGCTCGGAGGGCCGGGAAGCATTTACGGTCCCTTCTTCGGCACTGTGGCATTCATAGGACTTCGTGATGTGGTCAGCACCTTCGTCTCCCGATGGGAGCTGGCCATGGGGATACTTACGATTATTGTCTGTTTCAAGTTCCGTGGAGGCGTCTGGGGGACGATTCAAATCATCGGCAATCAGCTCAAGAGCTTGAAAGGGAAATCTTCTGCTCAAAACGTTTGAAACCCGCATTGGGGAGCTCTGAACAAAGGAAGGAAATCGAACCATGTTAGAACTGTACATCTCCTCTGTCATCTTAGGATTGTGCATCAGCGGGATCCTGTTGCTGGTCTCCATTGGTCTTTCCATTGGTTTTGGACTGATGCGAATCATCAACATGGAGCAGATGGTCTACTACACCTTTGGAGCCTATCTGACCTACGCGCTTGTCGCCTGGGCCGGAAGCTTCTGGCTGGGGCTTCTGGCCGGCACCCTGGTGGCAGGGGCCGCGGGATTCCTTGTGGAGACCCAGTTGCTGCGCAGGGTTTACGGCAAGGAACTGATGTTCACCATGGTGGTCACCTTCAGCGTCTTCATGATCGGCATCGGCCTCATTCAATACGTCTTCGGCCTGGCGAGCAAGCCGGTGGGCCAGCCCTTCGCAGCCAGCCTCTCCCTCTTCGGAACGAAAGTTCCGGTTTACCGCCTCGTCGTGATCGTCATCAGCCTTGTGGTTTACGTTCTCATCCAGCTTTTCCTCAACAAAACCATTTTCGGCAAAGCCATCCGCGCCGGCATTGAGAACCCGGACCAGGTGCAAGGCCTGGGAATCAACATCCGCCGCATTTTCACCATTACCTTTGTCGTTGCCAGCGGCCTTGCCGGATTCGGAGGGTGCCTGCATTCCCCTTTGGTCGGGGTGAGACCCTACATGGGCTTTGACATGCTTCTCCTGGCCTTTATCACCGTGATTCTCGGCGGTTTGGGGAGCTTGAAAGGAACCCTGATTTCCGCAGCCATCCTCGGCCAGGTGATTTCCGTAGGCGGCACCATTTACAGCCCCCTCTCCTCTGTGGGGCCCTTTATCGTCATGTTCATCGTGATCCTTCTCAAACCTACCGGGCTTTACGGCATCAAAGGAAAGGCTTTCGGTTTCGAGGAATAGTAACAGTTTAGCTTTTTGAAATGGATGGCTCAGGCCATGGGAGTCTCTCTCAAAACAGAACAACGAAGAAGCCACACCTCAGTCTCAAGCTTTAGGTCATGGGTGAGGCGGGCGGAGGGCTACTGGAGAACTTGCCAGATAAAACCCTGCATGGAAGTGCCGGTGAAACCTCGCCGCCCGCCTTCGCTGCCTCTTATCTGCGTATTATTCCCCGATCACTCTTCGTTTTCTGTTTTGAGAGAGACTCTCATGGCCTTTTCCTGTGACTATTTCAAAAAGCTAAACTGTTATAAAAACTAAAGGAGATGAAAGAGATGACTGCACCNTACAANAAACTCTCGGACGTGGAGTGGGAAGACCATTTCATGACCGACAAGGGAAAGATTCGGTGGATTTACACAAGAGAAAAAGATGAGTCGCCCATTACCGTCATGCAGATCCGACTGGACAAGGGAGTGACTCTGCCTGATCACGTGCACAGGGATCAGCCCGACCTGATTTATGTGATCGAGGGCAAGGCGACCATGTTCATCGACGGAGTCGGCCTGTTCCCGGTGGAGCCCGGAATGGTGATCCAGGTCCCGCCGAACACCAAGCACGCCATTCGAAACGTGGAGCAGGACCTCCTGATCTACAATGTCTTTGCTCCTGCGATGAAATACATGAAGGGCGGCAAATAGCGTTTGCCGGGGCATGACGTCATCGTGATCGGTGCCGGCATCGTGGGCACCATGATTGCCCGGGAGCTTTCAAAGCTAAAGGGCCGAGTCGCCTTGATCGAAAAGGAACCGTTTCCGTGCTTTGGCGTTTCCAAAGCAGGACTCTCCCAGATCCATCTTCCTGACTTCTGCCCGCCCGGGTCTTTAAAGGGAAAACTCTGCGCAGACGCGCCCAGCCGCTTCAAAGCCCTGAGCCGGGAACTGGATGTGACCTACCGCGAGGTGGGTGAACTGTGGCTTGCATTGGAACCAAGCCACANGGCCAGCCTCGAAGCCGCCAGGATGAGAGGCGAAGCCCACGGAGCCAAAGGCTTTGAAATGATCGGCCCTGATAAGATCCGTGAGCTGGAGCCACACGTGACCCCCAAGGCCGTTGCGGCTCTCTATGCAAAGGGGCTTGGGGTGGTGTATGTGCCGGAGTGGGGATTCGCCCTTGCCGAGAATGCGATTCAAAACGGGGTTCATGTCCATCTGAACACGGAAGTTCACGGTATCACGAGTGATGAGGAGGGAGCCTACCGGCTTTCGACGTCCAGGGGGACGTTCAAAGCCAGATATCTCATCAATGCCGCCGGTCTTCATGCGGATGAAATCGCCGGAATGGTCGGCGACAGGGACGTTCACCTCGACCTGCGGAAAGGGACCATGGTGATCTTTGACAAATCCGTGTCCTACCTNGCGCAGAATATGATCTATGGCACTTTCGGCGAATCACACAGCCAGGACATCACACCGACCNCTCACGGCAACCTGATTCTNGGCGTTCACTATGTGAAACCAAAGCACAAGGCCGATACCAAGGTGAGCCGTGAGAACATACGGGAGACGGTCAAGCTGGGACAGGAGCTTATCCCTGCCCTCTCGGAGAAGGACGTGATCACGGGATTCTCAGGCATTCTGCAAAACAACAGCAGGGCAGCCGGCGGTGACTTCTTTATCGGACCGTCCACTCATTCCCCAGGCGTGATCCACGTCCTTGCAGGAGCCCCAGGGCTCACGGCAGCTCCGGGGATCGCTGATCTGGTCATCAAGATGCTCACCGACCTGGGGATGCAGGCCGAGGAGAAGAAGGATTTTCAAAAGAAGAGGATGGGATGGCCTCGTTTCGAGCCTGCCTCTCTCGAGGAAAAGCAGGACATGGTTTCATCCGATTCCAAGTATGGAAACATCGTGTGCCGGTGCGAGCACGTCACAGAGGCCGAGATCCTTGAGGCCATTCGGAAAGGCGCAGACACCATGGACGGAGTCAAGCACCTCACCCGTGCAGGCATGGGACGATGCCAGGGCGGGTTCTGCGGGATTCGTGTCCTGAATCATCTGGCCGGACAGTTGGGAATCAGCGCGACCCAGGTGACCAAGAAAGGCGAAGGCTCTCATCAGATTGTTGGGTTTACGAAGCAGCGGGCTTCGTTCGGCGCAAGGACTTATGGTTCAGAAAACCCACATTGATCTGGCGATCATCGGCGCTGGGCCGGCAGGTCTTGCGGCGGCTGTGGAAGCCAAACGCCTCGGGCTCAGGGACCTGATGGTTCTTGACAGGGACGAAAAACCCGGAGGCATTCTGCGCCAGTGCATTCATGCAGGCTTCGGCCTGGAGAAATTCCAGGAAGAACTCACCGGGCCCGAATACGCCCATCGTTACCTCAAGCTGGCCCAAGCCGAAGGGGTAGACTTTGCCCTCGACACGACCGTTCTTGAAATGGACAAAGATCGCGTTCTCACGGTGGTGAGCGCGCACGGCGGGCTCAGGCAATATGAGTGCGGCTCCATCATTCTGGCCATGGGATGCCGGGAAAGACCAAGAGGCGCCATCGGCATTCCCGGTACTCGGCCTGCAGGGATCTTCACCGCCGGTCATGCCCAGAGGCTGATCAACATCGAAGGGTACATGCCGGGAAGAACCGTTGTCGTGCTGGGCTCAGGCGACATCGGCTTGATCATGGCACGCCGCCTCACACTGGAAGGGGCCGAAGTCAAGGCCGTAGCCGAGATTCTCCCCTATCCCAGCGGCCTCGTGCGCAATGTGGTTCAGTGCCTTCATGATTTTCACATTCCCCTCCTCCTCGGTCACACCGTGGCAGAGGTTCACGGGGACAAACGTGTCGAAGGAGTCACCTTGGTGCGGGTGGACGACCGGTGGAATCCCGTCCCCGGCACCGAGCAGCGGATCGAGTGCGACACACTTCTCCTGTCTGTGGGTCTCATTCCTGAAAACGAGCTGTCCAAGTCTGCAGGCGTGGCCATGGATGAGAGAACGGGCGGGGCAAGGGTGAATGATTTCTTTGAAACCACCCTGCCGGGTGTCTTTTCCTGCGGAAACGTTCTTCACGTGAACGATGTGGTGGACAACGTATCGTCCGAGGGTGAAACCGCGGCCCATGGTGCTTATCTTCGTCTCAAGGGCCGGATGCCGGATGGGACGTCTATGGTGCCGATTCAAGCAGACGAGACCATCGGCCAGATCGTCCCGCACTGTGTGTCGGCTCAGAACGACGCCACCCTGCACATCCGGGTCAAGAGGCCGCTGAAAAAGGTAACCCTTCGAGTCGGTGAGGGTTTTGAAAAAAAGCTTCCCTTTGCACGACCGAGTGAAATGATTTGGGTAACGGTCCCCAGGGAAGTCTTTCGCGGCACAAGCGGCCCGGTCATGGTTCGGTGTGAGGGAAAGTAGCGGATGAAAGAAGCTAAGAAACTTATCTGCATCACCTGCCCCAAGGGTTGTGAGGCCGCGGTTTGGGCTGAAGAGGGAGAGGTCAAACTCAAGGGGAAGATCTGCAAAAAGGGAAAGAGTTATCTGGAGCAGGAGTTCAGGGAACCCAAGAGAACCCTGACGACCACCGTCCTTACCCGGGACAGCCGGCTGAAGAGGTTCCCTGTTCGTACCTCCGGGTCTATCCCGAAGAAAGACCTGTTCAGAGCCATGGAATTTTTGGCAAGTGTAGAGGTGAGCCCCCCTGTCAAAGCGAGCGACGTGATTATTCGCGACCTGCTTCACACGGGGATTGATGTGATCGCCTGCGATGACCTGTTGGAATGAGGGCACCGCGCGAAACAAATTAGGCTCTCAATATGCAGACTCTTTTCAAGTTGTGGTGGAGTCTTAAATTCGAACTTCGAAGCACGAAACACGAAACAATATCCAATGCTCGAAGTTCAAATGACCAAAACTGTATGCTACACGCTTCGTGTTTTGAACATTGGAGCATTTGTGCTTCGAATTCTTGCCCGCCTAGGCGGGTGAATTTCGAGTTTCGGATTTCGAGATTCGTGCTTTCTCACTGCTTCCTGTTAACCATAAGAATGTTTATCCCTTAAGGAGGTTTTGTCATGGCAACAAAGAGTGTGGTTGAAAAACTGTGGGAGGTCAATCCCGAGGCGGAGATCTGGTGGGATTCGTCTCCCCTCATTTTTGAT
>JGI20214J51088_10003645_pt1 | contig 10130 bp, 7 predicted proteins | sample WetSurMetagenome_FD_51088 | JGI IMG/M metagenome (IMG submission 51088) | reverse complement strand
CATATTCCGTGGCCTGAGTGGTGCGGAATCTGGATTTGACAGAGTAAAAGGCGACCAGATGGGTATGCTTGCAACAATTATTAACAGCCTGGCTCTTGAGAGTGCAATATCCAGGCAGGGAAGAAAAGCAAAGGTATTCACCTCTATCAGGATGGAGCCGGTAGGTGAACTCTATAACAGGGACAGAGTATTGGATGCAATGAAAAATGAAACTGTTTGCATTCTCTCAGGAGGAACCGGTAATCCCTTTTTTACCACAGACACAGCAGCAGCCCTAAGGGCCGTGGAGATCGGGGCAGATGTACTTCTTAAAGGTACAAGGGTTGATGGTGTATATTCCGCTGATCCTGAAAAAGATCCAAAGGCTGAAAAATTTGAAACTATCTCTTTTGAAGAGGTAATTAACATGAGATTGAAAGTGATGGATTCAACTGCATTCACAATGTGCAGGGAAAACGATATGCCTGTAATAGTCTTTGACATGAATAAATCAGGAAATCTGAAAGACCTTGTTGAAGGAGAAAAAGTCGGGACTCTAGTAAGTAATTGAAAGAATAATTGCTATTCCGGCTAATTTATTATTTTTGTTATGCCTGTGACAAGAATCAAGCCTATTTATTAAACAGGAACTTAGTTAACAGTTATAATTATCTAACCTTAAACCTATGAACGAAGAAGTTGAACTGATAACAGAAGAGACCAGAGAAAGGATGGAAAAAGCTCTTGAACATCTCGAACATGAACTTGCCAGGCTTCGGGCCGGAAGATCTAATCCTGCATTGCTCGATGGTGTCACAGTTGACTATTATGGTGTAAACTCCCCCCTGTCGCAGGTTTCGAATATTAATACTCCTGATCCGAAAACAATTCTGATACAACCCTGGGAAAAAAATATGCTTGGGACAATAGAAAAAGCCATAATGGCAGCTAATATCGGACTTACTCCGGTTAATAACGGTGAAGTTATCCGTATAAATATACCTCCTCTTACGGAAGAGAGGCGACATCAGCTTGTCAAGCAGGTNCGTAATGAAGGAGAAACAGCTAAAATCAGTATCCGTACTGCCCGCAAATGGGCTAATGATGAATTGAAACAATTACTCAAAGACGGACTGCCTGAAGATCTCGAAAAAGATGCCGTCGAAATAGTTCAGGAGATGACTCATTCCTATAACACTAAGATTGACAAAGTAATGGCATTGAAGGAAAAGGATGTAATGACTGTTTAAGGTAAATTCAATATTTTACTCCTCTGAGCCCTGAAGTACAATTTCTGCATATATCTATCATGTGCCGCCCAGACAGGATGCTCTTTCTGAACATCCTGTATTTAGGTCCTTCCCATATATCCCTGAATGAATCGGCATTAAGATCTCCCATGACATGATCTCCATTCTTATCGAAACAACAGGGAATTACTTTACCATCCCATGTTATAACCGGATTAAACCAAAGCCGGGCACAACGATCCGGCAAAGCACTCTTTGTTAAGTATTCCCCATTCTTTAGCCTGTACCTTCTGAATCTCCTGTTCATTGGCATCCACGATCCGATATCATCTTTATCAATAATCTGCATCGATTTTAATTGCAGTGGAACATTGACGCTCTTTGCCAATTTGCGGATCTGAACAATCTCATGTTCATTAACCCTGCTGACAAGAAATTGTATTTCAATTTTCAGGGATGAATTGTGCCTTTTCTTTGCGTTCGTAATATTTTTTATCCCGTCTATAACAGTAGCCACATTCCCGTTTATCCTGTATGCAGAATAAGTACCCTGATCGATACCGTCAAGTGATATTATCAATTTACTCAAACCTGATTTCACTATCTCTTCCGAATTCTCTTCTGATAAAAAATGCCCGTTTGTTGAAACTGTAGTATGTATTCCCAGGCTACTGCTGATAAAAGATAAAAATAAAGGATGCAGCATCGGTTCTCCCTGAAAATAGAGATTGATATTATAAAGGAAAGGGGTAAGTTCTCCAATAATCTTTTTGAATAGCTCAATATCCATATAACCGCGATCTCTCAGCATTTTACCTGAACCTGACAAACACTCAGGGCAATTAAGATTACAATTATTCGTCAGTTCAGCCCCAATTGATATTGGCATGCCAGTAATTGTTGCCTTTCCTGTTATGGAACTTTTCAGATAAGAATATCCTGCCAGAAAAAAATTAAAAGGTTTAAGAAGACGCTGGTTCATTAATTTTAAGAAAAGTATGTAACTATGACAGTTTCAAACAATTTATAAGGTAATACTTCTTTAAGCCCGACTGAACATCGATCAGGCCTGGATTTAACAAAGTTTCACTAAGATTCTGAATTATCATTTGTAAGATAAGAAAATATTTATCATGATAATTGTAGGGTATAATATCAGCTCACTGGTCATAGAGTTGAAATGAGAATAATGGATATCCGAAAATTAAATGAAGTACAATTTTAACTTAAATAAATTAATGCCATGAAAACTTTTAAACACATTTCGCTTATTGCAGTAGTTCTTCTGGTGGCATTCACAGCCCAGACTGCAACTGCCGGCAATTTTCTGAATAAGAAAAAAAATGACCAGCAGAATTTCGTCACAATTAAAGGAAAAGTTGTTGATGCTGAAACTAAAGCTCCACTGGTGTTTGCAACCGTTGCTGTCAAGGAATCAAACGTAGCAATTGTAACAAACATCGATGGGGAGTTCACACTTAAAATTGGTGATCCGGCCACTTCAAAAACTCTCGAAGTCTCTTTTTTGGGATACAAAAACAAAATTGTTCCATTAAGCGATCTGCGGGAAAATGGTTATAAGAATGTAATTTCACTGGAAACAGCGCCTATACCGATAAGAGAAATTATTGTCAAACCTCTTGATCCGGTGGAAATAGTGGCACAGGCTATCAGCCGTATAGGCAAGAACTATGAGGCAGTACCAAACCTTATGACAGCATTTTACAGGGAGACAATAAGAAAAAATCGTACCTATATATCTATAGGAGAAGCTGTTGTAGAGATTTTCAAAGCGCCATATGCCAATGATATCCGCTTTGACGGTGCCAGGATCTATAAAGGGAGAAAAAGCTCCGATGTGCAAAAAATGGACACAGTATTATTTAAACTTCAGGGTGGACCAGTAAGCGTTTTACAGCTTGATATCGTTAAAAACACTGAATCAATACTGACCAAAGAAGCAATGGAGTATTATAACTATTCTCTCTCAGGTGTTATAGAGATTGATAATAAACCTCATTATGTAATTGACTTCATCCAGAAACCTTCAGTTGATATGCCTTTGTTCATGGGTAGTCTGTTCATTCAAATTGAGACCTATGCAATAACAGAGGCTGAGTTTGGGTTCAACCTGGCTAATAAGGATGCTGCTGCTTCAATTTTTATCAGGAAGAAACCCCTTGGGATGAAAATAATTCCTGAAATTGCAACATACAGGACTAAATACCGTGAACAGAATGGCAAATTGCACTTTGTTTACTCAAGGGCAGAAGTAAAATTTAAAGTCGACTGGAATAAAAAATTCTTCAATACCTATTATACCACCATGTCAGAAATAGCCGTAACAGACCGTACTGACCAGGAAGTTATTAAATTTGCAGGGAAAGAAAAGATTAAATACACAGATGTGTTCTCTGAAAAAGTCAGTGCCTTTACTGATAAGGAATTCTGGGGCGAGTACAACGTTATTGAACCCGATCAGAGTATTGAATCAGCAATCCGCAGACTGAGCAGGAAGCTTAAATTCAGCGACAGGGAAGAAAATAAATAAGGTATATCTATGATCAGGGATTCGGAGATAGCTGGGAGGATCAGAGAAGGCGATGTAAGACAGTTTGAAGCGCTTTTCAGATCCTCCTATGTTTCCCTGGTAAGGTACGCCAAGACTCTGATAAAAGATCATGATACTGCAGAAGAAATAGTACAGGATCTGTTTTTCAGAATCTGGCAGGACAAGGAAAATATTAAAATCGAAAGTTCTTTAAATGGTTATCTCTTCAGAGCGGTCCACAACAGATGTCTTCATCATATAGAACATCTAAGAGTAGTGGAACGACATGCCGAAGAAATGTCATACAGACAAACTGAAACTCAGGAAAGCCCTTCTGATATCCTTCATTATAAGGAGCTTCAGTCAAGAATAGCAAGAATACTTGATAGACTTCCTGAAAGATGCGGAAAGATTTTCTATATGAGCAGGTTTGAAGGACTGAAATATACCGAGATCGCCAAAAAATTGTCTGTCTCGGTAAAAACAGTAGAATCGAATATGGGCAGGGCACTTAAAGAATTCCGAAAAGAATTAACAGAACAATGAAACAGATGAGTAAGACAGAGAAGTTTAATGAGAAGGAGTGGGAAGAACTGGCTTCGCTACTTTCAGATGAAAAGACTGAAGAGACAGATCTTCTCAGCCGGTTTATGGCTGAGGATGTCAATAATACCGCAAAGCAATGGAAAGAATTAGCGAATATGAGTAGCGAAAAGGAAATAAATGTAGATAAAGCCTGGAATAATGTCTATAACCGGCTCACTGAGAATGAACTCATTACAGACAACGGCCCTGCCAGAGTCCGTTTCATGAAAAATACCTTTATAAGAGTAGCAGCAGCTGTACTTATTATTATTGGCCTCAGCGTAACAGCAGTTTACATGAATAACAGCGGAGCCTTCAGTAAGAGAATCATTATGGCTACCAATTCTGATCAGAAGAATCTCCGGTTCACACTTCCCGATGGAAGCTCAGTTACTCTGAACCGCAATTCAGAACTCAGTTATCGTCAAATCCTGGGAAAACACAGAAGAGATGTCAGACTTGCCGGAGAAGCTTTTTTTGAAATAGCCCCTGATGCCTCGAAACCATTCATTATAGATGCAGGAAAGGCGAAAGTAAAGGTTGTCGGAACAACATTTAATGTTATCACTAAAAACAGTGAATCGGCAGTTGAGGTTTATGTGAAAACAGGGAAAGTGATGCTGACGGATAATTCAGGATCAAAATCCCTGCTTCTTGATCCGGAATTTGTTGGCACGATGGATTCAAATATTTCAGGAAAGAGTATAAATAATAATCCAAATTATATGTCATGGAATACGGGCCTGCTAGTATATAACGGCCAAAAACTTGATGTTGTATTCAAAGATCTTAAGAGAGTTTATAATATGGATATTGTAGCTGATGATCCGGCGATATTGGATAATAAGTGGACTTCACCCATCGATAACCAGCCACAGGATACGATAATTCGCTTAATTTGTGCTAGCTTTAACCTGAGTTATACCAAAGCTGGTACAGTTTACCATCTCGCTAGAAAATAACTCACACATTTATAATGGCTTCACTTAATAGCATTATATTAAGGCGATTCCCGGCCATTGCATTTTTTATTTTAATCCTTCTTCCTAAGGAAATATATTGTCAGGTCACTATTCTTGATTCTATATTTACCTTCAGGGCAGGTAGCATAAAAACTGGCAATGCTCTCAATATTATTGCCAAAGAAACAGGTTTCAATTTTACATATGACAGCCGTCTTATTGATGAAGAAAAGAAGACGAATCTGAATTTTAAAGAGGTGAAACTTGGAGTTATCCTTGATAGCCTTCTTGTTAATGACTCTCTCACTTTTTCAGTTATTGATAAATATATTATAATTTCTCATGAGGAGAAGCTTCCATCACCACCCCCTGATTCGCTTTCACCTGGGGAGGTAAATTATATAACCGGCCTGATTGTTGATAATGAGACTCTTGAACCGCTGCCTTATGCTACTGTTGCATTTAAGAATAAAGGAAGAGGTACTGTATCAAATAATAACGGAGAATTCGGACTCAAGATAACTTCAGATCTTGTTAATGACACACTCTCTTTTTCATATCTTGGTTATATAGGAAGAGAGATGCTGGTGAAACAAGCCCTGGGCAATAACTTCACAATTTCGATGAAGAGAGAGTTTATTTCAATCCCGGAGATAATAATAAGAAATCAGATCCCACAGGAGATCATTTCAAAGGCACGGCTGTCCATACCTCACAATTATGGTAAAACACCCGCCCTGATGACAGGTTTTTACAGAGAGGGCGTGTTGAAAAAGAATCAACTTCAGACATATTCTGAAGCAATATTACAGATATATAAAAGTGCATATTCCGGAACACTATTTGGTGACCAGATAAAAGTTTACAAAAGCAGGAAAATTGAAAACTCTAATCGAAGTGATACACTTACTGTCAGACTTAAAGCTGGTCTGAGCACCTGTCTGGATCTTGACGGGGCAAAAAACATTTTTGATTTCCTGACACCCGGAAGTATGCCCGATTATAGCTACAGGATGACTGATATTGTAACATTCGATGATGAAACAGCCTATGCAATTGAGTTTGAGCAACGGGAGGATGTTGATATGCCTCTTTATAAAGGAACTATTTACATCAATACAGTTGACTATGGGATTCTTCATGCTGAATTTGAACTCAACCAGTCATTAATCCATAAGATGAAAGATTCATTTATTTCAAATTCCACACGCGGATATAATACATGGCCTGTCTCGGTAAAGTATTCAGTAAGTTACAGGAAAATGAACGACAGGTATTTCTTAAACCATGTCAGAGGCGACCTGGTATTCTCCTCTAATCAGAAGAAGATCTTTTTTCATACACAGTTCAGGGTTTTCTTTGAACTTGCAATTACTGAATCTGAATTAAATAATGTCAGCCGGTTTGAAAGGGAGGAACTTGCTCCTATTCATTCAATATTCTCAAAAACCATAACAAATTATGATCCCCATTTCTGGGGAAATCAGGATTTCCTCCGGCCTGAAGATAACCTCCTCCAGTCACTTAAGAACATGAATGTAAGATTGCAGGAATTCTCAAAATAGAGAACTATTAACCACGGAGTTACGCCGGGTAACACTGTTTAATAATCGTATATCGGAGAATTCATATCAGGTAAGGAATTTAATCCATTACAAACCCGTGGAACTCCGTGAAAATCCGTGGTAAAATTGTGATAAGGTTAAATGAAAATATATTATTACAGCAGGTCAGGGGGAACTGATTTTATAGAACTAATATTTATTTATCAGATTATACAGCTCCGTAAGATCCGGGGTCAGAATGATTTCAGTCCTTCTGTTCTTCTGACGTGCATCCTGTGTATTACGCTCATCAACAGGCAGGTATTCACTTCTTCCCGATGCAGTTAACCTTTTGGCATCGATTCTTGAGCCTTCAAGCAGTACTCTTACAACTGTGGTTGCCCTCTTTACACTTAAATCCCAGTTATCTTTCAGCTGGCTGCTTCCCGGGTTGTATGGAACATTATCAGTATGCCCCTCGATTGTAATCTGGATATCAGGATTTTTTTCCAGAACACCTGCAAGCTTTCGTAAAGCATTTTTCCCATTGGCATCAATATCCCAGCTGGCTGATTTAAAAAGCAGTTTCTCATCAAGAGAAACATATACTTTACCATTCTTCATAGTTACAGTCAGCCCGTTATTTTCAAAGCCGAGAAGAGCTTCTGAAACTTTACTCTTGAGGTCCTGAACAATCTTTTTCTGTGCATCAAGTATCTTCTCAAGTTCAGCCAACCTGGCTTTCCTTTTTTCAAGCTCAAAAGTAAGCTCATCAAGTGAAGCTTTTTTGGAATCCAGGTTTTGTCCCAGCTGACGCAGAAGGTCTTCTTTCTTTTGAAGATTTTCCTGAGCTGCCTGAAGTTCAGAAAGTAATTTTTGTGTCTCCTTTACATTTCCTCTTACAAGGTCTTCCTGTGCATTTTGCAGCTCATTGTATTTCGATGAAATCTTATTATAATCTTCAACTGCTTTATCGCGCTCACTTTGAGCAGATGCAATATCCTGCTTTGCAGTTCCCACCTCCGTCTCAAGATTGGCAAGTTTTGCCTTCAGCTCTTTGTTCTCCATCTCAAGACCTATGTTGTCAGTCTTAAAAGCGTCCCTCTCATTCATGAACTGCCTGCTTGTACCCTGCAAATCACTGTACTTTTTTCCTGAAACACATGACACAGAAGATATTACTAATAAGATAATACCAAGTATGGGAAAAATCGATTTATTCATGATCTCAATTTAATTTATTATATAACACCCTACATTCCAAAAAATTGTTGTCTGAATGGTGAATTTCTGAACAAAAATAAGAAAATCCCGGGGAAGGTTAAGCAAACACCCGGGAATAATAATTGTTATATTTGCAGGCTATTTGTAATAATCATTACTTAATGGACAAGGAAGAGAATTTACTCTCTAAAATTTCATCACCGGAAGATCTCAGGAAACTGGATCCCGCCGATCTTTACCAGGTTTGTTCAGAACTGCGTCAGTTCATTATAGATGTTGTTTGCAACAACCCCGGTCATTTCGGAGCCAGTCTTGGCGTTATTGAATTAACTGTAGCTCTTCATTATGTGTTTAATACACCATACGATAAAATTATCTGGGATGTCGGGCACCAGGCTTACGGACATAAAATTCTTACCGGGAGACGCGATAATTTTTCCACTAACAGAAAATATAAAGGGATAAGCGGTTTCCCTAAAATGGCTGAAAGTGAATATGATGCATTTGGTACAGGTCATTCTTCCACATCCATTTCAGCAGCCCTGGGCATGGCACAAGCTGCACACAGCAAAGGAGAAAAGAGACATGTTGTCGCTGTAATCGGCGATGGGGCAATGACGGCAGGTCAGGCATTCGAAGGACTCAATAATGCCGGTTTTGGTAAGTCAGATATCCTTGTGATTCTCAACGATAACAATATGGCAATAGACCCTAATGTTGGTGCACTTAAGGAATATCTGCTCGATATAACAACAAGTAAAACATATAACAGATTCAAGGATAAAATCTGGAATATTCTGGGGGTATTCGGGAAACTGGGACCAAATGCAAGAACTCTTGCTGCCCAGCTTGAATCAGGCTTCAAAAGCACTATCCTTGAAAGAAGTAATCTTTTCGAAGGACTTAATTTCAGGTATTTCGGACCGATAGATGGTCACGATTTACAGCATCTCACTAAAGTTCTCGAAGATCTTAAGAGGATTCCCGGGCCTAAACTGCTTCATTGCATTACTGTAAAAGGAAAAGGCTTTAAGCAGGCTGAAGAAGACCAGATTACCTTCCATGCTCCCGGAAAATTCAATAAAAAAACCGGAGAGTTGATTATTTCTTCAAAAGAAGATTCCCCTCCTACTTACCAGGAGGTTTTTGGAAAGACTATTCTTGAACTTGCTGAACTGAATAACAAAATAACGGGTATAACTCCTGCCATGCCTACGGGCTGTTCACTTAACATAATGATGAAGGAGATGCCTGAAAGAACTTTTGATGTTGGAATTGCTGAACAGCATGCCGTTACATTTTCTGCGGGGCTTGCTTCACAAGGGATGATTCCTTATTGCAATATCTATTCTTCATTCATCCAAAGAGCCTACGATCAGATAATCCACGATGTAGCCCTTCAGAATCTTCATGTAGTATTCTGTATTGACAGGGGTGGTCTTGTTGGCGCTGACGGAGCCACACACCATGGCTTTTTCGATATGGCTTTTATGCGAAGTATCCCCAATATGATCGTCTCGGCTCCTATGGACGAGATTGAACTCAGGAACCTGCTATATACTGCTCAGCTTGAAAAAATCAAATCACCATTCTCAATCCGCTATCCCAGGGGACATGGGAAACATGTTGACTGGAGAAAACCATTTCAGGAAATAGAAATAGGACAAGCAAGACAGATAAGCGAAGGAAATGAACTTGCCATCTTAACAATAGGTCTCCCTGGAAATACAGTTGCTTCAGTGGTCAATAAACTGTCAACAGAAAATATTTCAATTGCTCACTACGACATGCGATTTGTTGCTCCTCTCGACAATAATGTTCTTCACTCCGTTTTTAAAAATTTCAAACATATTATTACTGTTGAGGACGGCATTCTTAAAGGAGGATTCGGAAGTGCTATTGTTGAATTCATGTCTGACAATGGTTATAACTCAGAAGTCAGACGCCTTGGTATTCCCGACTATTTCGTTGAACAGGGAACGCAGGATGAGCTTTACAGGGAATGTGGATTTGATGCAGAAGGGATTGAAATCGC
>JGI20214J51088_10003644_pt1 | contig 10131 bp, 6 predicted proteins | sample WetSurMetagenome_FD_51088 | JGI IMG/M metagenome (IMG submission 51088) | reverse complement strand
GGGCAGTCGGCGGCCGGTCATTTGGCGCTCATGGGATATCCGGTTCGACTCTACGACCTTTTTCCCAAAACCGTAGACACCATCAACGAGCAGGGCGGGATCCGGATCGAGGGCGTCGTGCAGGGATTCGGAAAACTCGAATTCGCTACGACCGTCATCGGCAAGGCCGTACAAGGGGCGGATGTGGTCATGGTGATGGCGCCGGCCTCCGCCCACGGCGACATGGCGAGAGACTGCGCCCCGCATCTTGCCGAGTGGCAGATGGTGGTCCTGCACCCCGGCGCCACCTGCGGCGCCCTTGAATTCAAGGAGGTCCTGCGGAAAAACGGGTGCACCGCAGAGGTCCCCATTGCGGAAACGAACCGTCTCATCTACACCTGCACAAGCCCAAGGCCGGGCCATGTCGAGATCCTGGGAATCAGAGAAGATTTGACGGCGGCCGCTCTCCCGGCCAGGAGCAACGACCTGGTCCTGGAGAGGCTCCAGGAGGCATTCCCCCGGATCAAGGGCGGCAGAAACGTCATCGAAACCAGCCTCGCCAATGTCAATGCCATCATGCATCCGGCCCCCAGCATCCTCAACCTTTCCCTGATCGAATCGCGGCACGAGTGGCTGTACTATCACGACGGCATCACGCCCACCGTGGGCGCTTTTGTGGAAGACCTTGACCGCGAGCGCGTGGCCCTCGGAAAATCCTTCGGCCTTGACCTGCTTCCCGTCCGCGAGTGGTTCCGCCTGGCATGCGGTGGTGAGGGCGACAGCCTGTGCGAAGTTTGCCGCAGGAACCCGGCCTATGAAAAGATCAAGGGGCAGAAGGAGTTGCGCACCCGGTACCTGCTCGAAGACATTCCCTACGGTCTGGTGCCGATGATCGAACTGGGGAGAATGCAGGGCATGGCCATGGAACGTATGGATTTAATGGCGAGGCTGGGGCAGCACCTGCTGCGCGACGATTCATTCATAGCCAGGGGGCGCACTCTTAAAAGCCAGGGGGTGGCCCAGATGAGCTCGGATCAATTTACCCGTTTCCTTGAAACAGGGGAACGATAGCGCTTAAAGGTCCAAGGTGAAGAAAGGTTTTTTTGTTTTTGGACTGCTTCTCTGCTAGATTGAGGCTCTCAGCAGAGGATCATAGGTTATGGCGATAAGAGTGGCGGTCATCGGGGCAGGGCCGGGTGGCTACGTGGCGGCCATACGCGCCGCGCAACTGGGCGCGGAGGTCACCGTCGTCGAGCGGGACAATGTCGGGGGAACCTGTCTCAACTGGGGGTGCATCCCGTCCAAAGTCATGATCGCCACGGCCGAGATGCTGGAAAAATGTCACCGGGCCCTGGAGTTCGGCCTGAAGCTCGAGGGGAAGGTCACCCCTGACATGCAGCGCCTGATGGCGCGAAAAGCCAAAGTCATTCAGGACCAATCCAAGGGAATCCTCGACCTCTTCAGCCACCATAAGATTCGCTACCTGCGCGGTGAAGGCGCCGTCGATAAGTCGGGACTGGCTGTTGTTCGTCCGGAACACGGTGAAGCGGTCGAGATCCCCTGGGACAAGCTGATCCTGGCCCCGGGCACCCAGCCCTTCGCTTTCCCGGCCTTTCCCTTCGACGGCGAACAAATCCTCTCCAGCAACGATGCCCTGTGCCTTCAGGAAGTCCCCGCCTCGATCATGGTCCTCGGGGGCGGTGTCATTGGCTGTGAATTCGCTTTCCTACTTTCCGCCCTCGGTTCCCGGGTGACGGTGGTCGAAGCGCTCGACCGCCCCCTACCCCTTCCCTCAATCGATGAAGCCTGTTCGAGGGTGATCGAACGGGAGATGAAGAAGCGCAAAATCAAGTTCCTGCTGCGACGAACCGCCGAGAGGGTGGAGCGCAACGGGGGGAAGCTCCGCGTGACACTGGGTCCGTCGCCGCTCTTGCCCGACCTCATGGCCGGAGAACCCCTCGAAGTGGAGGTTGACAAGCTGCTGGTGTCCATCGGGCGCCGGCCCAACACCGGAGGGATGGGCCTCGACAAGCTGGGTGTGAACCTCGATGCCAGAGGGTGGATCGAAGTCGATGAACGGATGGAGACCAATGTTCACGACGTTTATGCCATAGGGGATGTGCTCGGGCCGTCAAAAATCATGCTGGCCCACGTGGCGTCCGTCGAGGGCCGGGTGGCCGCCGAAAATGCCGTCGGCAGCGGCGCCGTCATGGATTACAGGGTGGTGCCCGGGGCCATCTTCACCATGCCCGAAGTGGCCAATGTGGGGCTTTCGGAAGCTCAGGCCGGGGAGCGTGGGTTCATCATCCGTGCTGACACGGTATTGTTTCGGACCATGGGGAAGCCTCAGGTGATGGGAGAAATTGCGGGTGAGGCCAAGATCGTCTCCGATGCCGAGACGGGCAGGATTTTGGGAGTCCATCTGGTGGGGCCTCATGCCACGGACCTGATCGCCGAAGGGGCGCTGGCGGTGAAGCTGGGCGCCACCGTGAAAGATCTGGCGGAAACCATTCATGCGCACCCCACTTTACCGGAAGTGATGATGGAGGTATCCTACAAGGCCCTGGGCAGGTCCTTGTGCGGGTGATCCGGTCTCCGAGCCGAGTCCAACCGGTAAGCGGTATGTCCAAAAATGACTTGCTCTTGCATTGACCTTATTTCAATCCACGAAGGACACGAAGAGGGCGAAGAGCAGGAAGAAATCGCGTCGTGTTGACCGGGGAGAAGGAGGAAAAGGAGCCATGAAGGAAATCAGCGAATTGAATTTTCCGGATGATGTCCGCTATTCCGATGATCATGAATGGGCCAGACGGGTTGACGGGGGCAGGGTGCGCGTGGGGATCTCCGACTACGCCCAGGACCAGCTCGGCGACATTGTTTTTGTGGAGGTGCCCGAGGTGGGCGCAACCTTTGCCCGGGGAGAGGAATTCGGGACCCTGGAGTCGGTCAAGGCCGTGGCTCAGGCGCTTATCCCCGTCGGCGGGGAAGTGGCTGCCGTGAATGGAGCGCTCGAGGAATCCCCGCAGCTGGTCAATCAAGACCCGTACCACAACGGCTGGATAATCGAAGTGATCCCCTCCGACCCCTTGGAGTGGGACGGGCTCATGACCGGGGACGCTTATCTTGAGATGCTGAAAGGCCTAAACCCATGAGATACCTGCCGCATACCCGTGAAGACATTGCTGAGATGCTCGAGGTGGTGGGCGCGAACAGCCTCGAAGATCTCTTTTCGACCATTCCCGAGGACTGCCTGCGCAGGACCGAGCTCATCCTGCCCGAGCCGCTGACGGAGTGGGAATTGAACGATCACATGGCTGCTCTGGCGAGCACGATGGCGGCCTCCCCGGAGTACAAGGTGTTCCTGGGAGCGGGCTCCTACGAGCACTACATCCCGGCCTCGGTCTCTTACCTGCTGGGCCGCTCCGAATTTTCGACCTCATATACCCCGTATCAGCCGGAAATCAGCCAGGGGACCTTGCAGGCAATCTTTGAATATCAGAGCTTTTTGGTCAATCTCCTGGGCATGGATGTGGCCAATGCCTCCATGTACGACGGCGCTTCGGCCCTCGCAGAGTCGCTGCTCATGGCCGTGCGGGCCAGCCGGTTCAGGAAAGTCGCGGTCTCCGGCCTGGTTCATCCCTTTTACCGGCGGGTCATCCGCACCTATCTGGAGCCCCCCGGCTATGAGATCGTCGAGCTGCCCTATCTCGAGAACGGTCGCACCGATCTCCAGGCCCTGGGAGGGATGGACGATCTGGCGGCCATCGCCGTGCAGTCTCCCAACTTTTTCGGGTGCATCGAGGACCTGGCGGCCGTCGGGAGCCTCACCCGCGACACCAAGACCCTCTTCGTTGCCTCCTTTACCGAACCCCTTGCCTACGGGCTCCTCAAAGACCCGGGCAGCCAGGGGGCCGACATCGCCTGCGGGGAGGGTCAGAGCTTCGGCATTCCCCAGAGCTTTGGCGGGCCGGGGCTCGGCATGCTCGCCTGTCGCAAGGAATACATGCGCACCATGCCGGGCCGCCTGGTGGGGAAAACCAGGGACCGAAACGGCAAAACCGGGTTCGTCCTGACCCTTTCCACCCGCGAACAGCATATCCGGCGGGAAAAGGCGACTTCCAACATCTGTACCAACAGCGGGCTCTGCGCCGTAACGGCGGCCATGTACATGGCTTCCTTGGGTGGGACCGGCCTGCGGGAACTGGCGCAGTTGAATCATGACAAGAGCGAATACCTCAAGGGGGAAATGGCTCGGGCGGGGTTCGCCATTCCCTTTGCCGCTCCCACCTTCAATGAATTCGTCGTGCGCTTGCCGTCCGGCTCCGAGGCAACCCACCAGCGATTGTTGGAGCAGAAGATGTTGGCCGGCCTGCCCCTGGCGCCCTACTACCCGGAATTGCCCGACCACTATCTCCTGTGCGTGACGGAAACCAAGACCAGAACCGATATGGACAACCTGGTCCGGCTGCTGCGCGGCTGAATAATAGAGAAAGGTTGAGTTATGAAAGAATCCTTAGGTACAAGCGGCTTGATACTCAATGAACCGCTTCTCCTGGAAAAGGGCAAAAAGGGACGACGCGCTTTTTCCCTGCCCCGGCAGGACGTTGAACCTCATCCTCTGGACCCTGCCCTGACGGGCGAAGGCCCGAATTTTCCCGATCTCAGCGAAGTGGAAGTGGTGCGCCACTACACCCGGCTTTCCACGTGGAATTTCGGGGTGGACACGGGCATGTACCCGCTGGGTTCGTGCACCATGAAGTACAACCCCAAGACCAATGAACGGCAGGCGGCTCTGCCCGGATTTGCCGGGGCCCACCCGCTGCTTCCCGGCTCCCTGTCCCAGGGGGTGCTCAGAATGATGGCGGAACTCGAGTGCCTCCTGGCGGAAATCACCGGCATGGATGCCGTCACCCTGCAGCCCGCCGCGGGGGCCCACGGGGAACTCGCCGGCATGCTCCTCTTCCATGCCTATCACCGGAGCAAAGGCTCCAACCGTTCCAAGATCATCGTCCCGGACACGGCCCACGGCACCAACCCGGCCAGCGCCGCCCTGTGCGGTTACCGGGCGGTCAATATCAAATCCAATGAGCGCGGTGTTCTTTCGGCGGAAACCATCGCCGAGGTGATGGATGAAGAGACCGCCGGGATCATGGTCACCAACCCCAATACGCTTGGGCTTTTTGAGGAAAACATCAGGAACATCACCGAAATCGTACACGCCAAAGGCGGCCTGGTCTACGCCGACGGGGCCAACATGAACGCCATCATGGGCATCGTCAGTGCGGGCGATATCGGCGTGGACGTGCTCCACCTGAACCTTCACAAGACCTTCTCAACCCCCCATGGGGGCGGCGGACCCGGCGCCGGCCCGGTTTGCGTGAGAAAGCACCTGGAACCCTTTCTGCCGGTCCCCCGGGTGGTCGAAAAGACCGGACAGTACGTTCTTTCCGAAGATTTCCCGCAGTCGCTCGGCAAACTGCACAGCTTCTACGGCAATGTGGGGATCCTGATCCGGGCTTACAGCTATATTCTGAGTCTCGGACGGGAATTGAAAACGGCCAGCCAACTGGCGGTGCTCAATGCCAACTATATTCGGGAAAAACTCAAAGACGTCCTGCACCTGCCCTTTGACCGGCCGTGCATGCACGAGTGCGTCTTCAGCGACAAGAACCAGGCGGCGCAGAAGGTGACCACCCTCGACATGGTGAAAAGGCTCATGGACTTCGGTTTTCACCCGCCCACCATCTATTTTCCCCTNGTCGTTCACGGGGCCATCATGATCGAGCCGACGGAGACGGAATCCAAGGAGGACCTCGACCTTTTCATTGAAGCGTTTCGGGAGGTGGTCAAAGAGGCCGGGGAGAATCCCGAAGAGCTCTTCTCGGCGCCCCATCGGCCCAAAGTGACGCGGCTCGATGAGGTGGAAGCGGCGCGGCATCCCTGCCTGACGTGCTGATAGCGGAGCGCAGCCGTTAGCCCCAAACCAATGAGGCATTTACCGCAGAGACGCAAAGGACGCAGAGGATTCGTTGTTATTCTCCGTAGAGGACCAGTAAGGGCAATCACAAGCTAAAGGAGGGCGGGTTTTCCATTCCGCCCGGAAAAAAGGGCGGACAGGAATGTCCGCCCTCCGTGACAGTCCCCTCGCTCAATCTTTCACCGGGGTACCTGCCGAGGTGATCCGCTTTTCATAGATCCGCGCCAGACCACCGGTGGACGTTTCCCGGTAAGGGGAGGCCATGGCCTGTCCCGTTTCCAGGAGGACCGTCACGGCGGCGTCGAACGAGATGCGATGGAGTCCATCGGAGAGCAGGGCAAAATGGCAGCAACTGAGGGCCCGCGTGGCAGCGTGAGCGTTGCGCTCGATGCAGGGGATCTGCACCAGACCGTGCACCGGGTCGCAGGTCAGACCCAGGTGATGTTCCAGTCCCATCTCCGCCGCATACTCAATCTGCCTCAGACTCCCTCCCAGCAGTTGCGTCGCCGCTGCCGCAGCCATTGCGCAGGCAACTCCCACTTCGCCCTGGCAGCCCACGGCGGCGCCGGAAATGGACCCGTTCTCTTTGACCATGTTGCCGAACAGCCCGGCGGTTGCCAACGCCCGCAGAATGTCCATGCGATTGCAGTCCAGCTTGGTCTTGAGATGGTAGAGCACCGCCGGAAGGACGCCGCTGGCCCCGCAGGTCGGCGCCGTGACAACGTGGCCGCCGGAGGCGTTCTCTTCGGCTACGGCGTAAGCATAAGCTGCGAGCAGGGCTTCGGTGCGAATATCGTTGCCCAGGATGGTGCTCTTGCGGAAGAGCGACCGGGCTTTCCGGAAGAGGCCCAAATCGCCGGGAAGGACCCCTTCGGAATCCAGGCCTCTTTCCACGCATTCGCACATGGCCGCCCAGATTCTGTTGAGAAAGTTCCAGACATCTTCCCCTTCGAAGCGCTGGACATACTCCCAGAAACTCGCCCCACTCTTTTCACAATCAATGAGAATCTCGGTGAACGTCTCGGCCGGGTAGGTCTCCTCGGATAGATCGTCGGAGAGCAGGGCACCGCCGCCGACACTGTACTCCACGCCGCCGCCGATCACTTCTCCGCTCTCCCCCAGGGCTTCGAAGAGCATGCCGTTGGGATGGAGCGGCAACTCCTCGTGCGGTTTCCAGATGATGTGAACTTCGCGGTTGGAAAGCGCGGCCCTAATGGCAACATCGGTGAGGTGACCTTTTCCGGTGGCGGCAAGGCTCGCGTAAAGAGTAACGCGAAACGTTGGAGCGTCGAGATGCGCCTTCAGGAAATTGGCGGCGGCCCGATACGGACCCATGGTATGGGAACTCGAGGGACCGCTTCCTATGCGATAAAGTTCCTTCAGTGTCTTCATGGTTACCAGCCTCATATAAGGATAATATAGTATTGTCCAAACAGGCTGAAAAGAGTGCCGGTTTTTCAGGACGGTCGCGGCGGCCTTCTGCGGAAGGGCCTGTTGCTTTGAAGGTCCTCCCCGGGCTGTTGACCGCCGCTGGTCGTCACCCAGCCCACACCCTGCAAGCAGGTTGCGTGCCAATGAACCTCACTCGTCGCTCGTTCCCAAGCTCCAGCTTGGGCACGCAATCCCGAAGCTCCTGCTTCCAGTGCTCGAATCACGCCAAGCTGGAGCTTGGCTCGTGGGGGTTCCCAAGCCAGAGCTTGGGAACCAGCAGCCAGCAGAACCCTGGACCCCCGCTAATAATATGCGGAGGTGCCGGTTTGGGGATTTCATATAGAGCAACCGCAAAATCGCTCCCTACGTTCCAGGGCATCTGGCACGTTATGTGCTTAGCGAGAATGTACGCGCGAGGTTTGTCAGGCTAATCCCACAAATCAAGGAGAAGAGAGATGATCGTAGGAATTCTTAAAGAAATCAAAGTACAGGAAAACCGTGTTTCCATGACTCCGGCCGGAGTTGAGGTGATGAAGCTGAACGGGCACACGCTTCTGGTCGAAAAGAATGCCGGGGCCGGGAGCGGGTTCGAGGATGAGGCCTACGCTCAGGCGGGCGCCGAGATTGTTGGGACGCCGAAGGAGATCTTTGCCCGAGCGGACATGGTGATGCACGTGAAAGAGCCTCAGCCCTCCGAGTATGACCTGATCCGGAAGGATCAGATCGTCTGGACCTATNTGCACCTGGCCGCGGATAAAGCGCAGACGGATGCGCTCATCAAATCCAATGCGATCTGCATTGCCTATGAAACCGTCCAAAAGGCCGACGGGTCTTTGCCCCTGCTCATCCCCATGAGCGAAGTGGCCGGGCGGATGGCCATTCAGCAGGGAGCCAAGTATCTGGAAATGGCCCAGGGCGGTCATGGCGTGCTGCTTGGCGGCGTTCCGGGGGTTGATCCCGGCATGGTGGTCGTCATCGGCGGCGGCGTCGTCGGCACCCATGCCGCGAAGATGGCCTGCGGTCTGGGCGCGAAAGTGTACATTCTGGATATGAGCCTCGATCGCCTGCGCTATTTGAGCGACGTTATGCCGGCCAACTGCTTCATGCTCTTTGCCAGTCCGGCGACCACGCGAGACCTGGTCTCGAGGGCCGACGTCGTCGTGGGCGCCGTGCTCGTTCCGGGCACCAAGGCTCCCAAGCTGGTCACCCGCGAGATGGTGAAGACCATGAAGAAGGGTTCCGTGTTGGTTGACGTGGCCATCGACCAAGGCGGCTGCTTCGAGACTTCCAAGGCCACCACTCATACCGACCCCACTTTCGTCGTGGATGGCGTGGTCCACTACTGCGTCGCCAACATGCCCGGTGCGGTTGCCAAGACCTCTACTCTGGCTTTGACCAATGCCACTCTGCCCTACACGGTGCAGCTCGCCAACAAGGGCTGGAAACGGGCCATGAAGGAGAACAACGAACTCAAGCTGGGGGCCAACGTGATCAACGGCAAAATCACTTATAAGGGCGTGGCCGACGCCTTCGGCATGGAACTGACTCCAATCGACAAACTCCTCTAAGACAAAATAAGGGGGGCGGGACGGTGTTCGCCGTCTCGCCTTTTCCACCAGGCTATCCCACGCTCCCACACAGGGGGATTAAGAGGAGAGGAAACATGATTGTCGGACTATTAAAGGAAAGAAAGACGGGCGAATATCGGGTCGCCATGACCCCGGCGGGGGTGGAAATCATGAAGCACCATGGGCACACCGTCCTGGTGGAGAAAGGCGCCGGCAGGGCCAGTGGTTTTGAGGATGCCGACTATGCCGGGATGGGCGCTGAGATTGTGGGCGCCACTGAGGGATCGGAAGCTCCCGAGGATATTTTCCATCGTTCCGAGATGATCCTCCGGGTGAAGGAGCCTCAGCCTTCCGAGTATCGATTCCTGCGGGCGGACCAGATCTATTTTTCCTATCTGCACCTGGTGACCTCGGAAGAGCTGACTCGCGCCCTGATGCGGATCGGCTCGGCAAACATCGCCTACGAGACCGTGCAGAAGGCCGACGGAAGGCTGCCGTTACTGACCCCGATGAGTGAAGTGGCAGGGGCGATGGCCGTTCAGGAGGGTGCCAAATACCTCGAGATGGCCCAAGGCGGCCAGGGGGTGCTGCTTGGCGGCGTGCCGGGTGTTGACCCCGGAATGGTCGTCATCCTCGGCGGCGGGGTGGTCGGCAACAGGGCGGCCAGGACGGCCTGCGGGTGGGGCGCCAAGGTCTACGTGCTGGATGTGAACCAGGAGCGGATGCGTTATTTGAACGACGTCCTGCCGCCCAGTTGCTTTGTGGTGATGTCGAGCCCTGCGATGATCCGCGATCTGATCACGAGAGCCGACATCGTCATCGGCGCCACCCTCGTCCCGGGAGGCAAATGCCCCATACTGGTGACCCGTGATATGGTCAAAACCATGAAAAAGGGTGCGGTGCTGGTGGATGTTGCCATCGATCAGGGAGGGTGCTTCGAGACCTCGAAAGAGACCACCAACGAAGCCCCGACCTACATCGTCGACGACGTGGTGCACTATGCGGTGAGCAATATGCCGGGGGCGCTTCCGAGGAGCTCCACCATCGCCCTGACCAATGCCACCCTGTCCTACGCGCTTCAGCTTGCCGACAAGGGATGGAAACGCGCTCTCAAGGAGAATGCTGAACTGAAGCGCGGTGCTAATGTGGTCGGGGGCAAGGTGACCTGCAAGGGCG
>JGI20214J51088_10003639_pt1 | contig 10139 bp, 9 predicted proteins | sample WetSurMetagenome_FD_51088 | JGI IMG/M metagenome (IMG submission 51088) | reverse complement strand
TCTTTGAAGATGTTCTGGTTGAGGGGATCGAGACCCGAAAACGGTTCATCGAGAACGACAAAGGAGGGATCATGGAGCACCGCCCCGATGAACTGGACTTTCTGCTGATTTCCTTTGGAGAGCTCCTCGATTTTGCGGTGGGCCGAATCCCGCAGGCCGAGCCGTTCGAGCCATGCCATAACTGCCACCCTCGCTTTGGACCGCTGCAATCCACGAAGTTCGGCAAGGTAGAGGAGGGTATCGATGAGCCGGCTTTTCTTGTAGAGTCCGCGCTCCTCCGGCAGGTAGCCGAGAGTGTCACGGGTCGCCTCGGTGAAACCGGCTCCGTTGTAGGTTACGGTGCCGCTGTCCGGTTCGAGGATGCGTAGGATCATCCGGATCGTTGTGGTCTTCCCCGCACCGTTCGGTCCGAGAAGGCCGAAAATCGATCCGGCAGGAACGTCGAACGAGACATCGTCCACCGCCAGGACGGAAGTGAATTGTTTTCTCAATAGTTGTACAGAGAGCATGCAATCTCCTTATGGAGTTAGCCGATAGATCATGCGAGGGAAAGGAATGGCCTCCCTCAGATGCTCGAGCCCGCAGATCCATGATACCGTACGTTCGACTCCCAGCCCGAATCCGGCATGGGGCACGCTGCCGAACCGGCGGAGGTCAAGATACCAGTCGAAAGCTTCTTGCGGGAGGTTGTGTTCTTTAATGCGCGCGATCAGCACGTCGTAATCGTCTTCACGCTGGCTTCCCCCGATAATCTCCCCGTACCCCTCGGGAGCCAGCACGTCGACTGCGAGGGCGACCTTGGGATTCTGCGGATCGCGTTTCATATAGAACGCTTTCACCTCCGACGGATAGCGATGGACCATCACCGGGCGATCGAACTGTTCGGACACCACCGTTTCATCCGTGCCCCCGAGATCATTTCCCCATTCGAACGGCAGACCCTTGCTGTGGAGGATGTCGACAGCCTGGTCGTAGGTAATGCGCGGGAAGGGACGTTTCACCTTTTCAAGCTTTGCAGTATCCCGTTCCAGCGTCTTCAACTCCGCTGCACGGTTCTTGAGGACGGTTTGCACGATATGTTCGAGAAACTCCTCGGCCAGATCCATGTTGTCGTCCAGATCGTTGAAGGCCACTTCGGGTTCAACCATCCAGAATTCCGTGAGATGGCGGCGGGTTTTTGATTTCTCTGCGCGGAATGTCGGTCCGAATACATAGATCTTCCCGAAGGCCATTGCTCCCGCCTCGCCGTACAGCTGACCGGACTGCGTGAGGTAGGCCTTGCCCAGATCAAAGTAGTTCGTTTCGAACAAGGTCGAGGTGCCTTCGCATGCAGCCGGTGTGAAAATCGGCGCATCCATGAGCACGAATCCCCGGCTATCGAAAAAATCGCGGATTGCGCGGATGACCTCATGCCGGATGCGGAGGATCGCATGCTGCCGGCTCGAACGAAGCCAGAGGTGGCGGCGATCCATGAGAAACTCGGTTCCATGCTCTTTCGGCGTTATGGGATACTCATGGGCGACGTGGATGATCTGGATATCGGTTACATCCAGCTCGAAGCCACCCGGGGCACGCTGCTCCTGGCGGACCTTCCCGGTCATCGAGAATGAAGATTCCTGTGTAAGCTGATCAAAGCGGTTGAACACGTCTTCGGACACCGCTGCTTTTACGACCACTCCCTGGACGAGGCCGGAACCATCGCGCATGACGAGGAACCGGATCTTGCCGCTCGAGCGCTTGTTGTACAGCCAGCCGTGAAGCGTGAGAGTTTCACCGATATGGTGCTGCAATTCTTCGATGCAAATGCGTTTCATAGGATCGCCTTTGAACGAAACGGAGGAAAAATGCGGAAAGCGAGCGTAATATATGCAATACTTACGACAGTGGCAATCAGCTCATCGCCAGCATGCGTTGTATGGGGGCAAGGGCACGTTCACGCAGCACCGGGTCAAGTTCGATCCGCGGCGAGCGCTCCTTCATGCAGCGATAGAGCTTCTCCAGAGTGTTCAGCTTCATATATGGGCAGTTGTTGCAGGCACAGTTTGCCTCCGGGGGGGCAGGTATGAACTCTTTCGCCGGCGCGGCCTTTTTCATTTGATGAATGATGCCAGGTTCGGTGGCAACGATGAAGCGCCTGCCGATGGACTGCGTCACGTATTTCAAGAGCGCGGAGGTGGAGCCGATGAATGCCGCCCGGGCGAGAATGGGTTCTTCGCACTCGGGGTGCGCGATGATGTCGGCGTCGGGGTATTCAATTTTCAACGCGAGAAGTTTCTTGATGCTGAATGTCTCATGGACGATGCACGAACCGTTCCACAGGAGCATGTCTCTCCCCGTCTTCTTGCTCAGATAGCGGCCAAGGTTTCTATCGGGAGCGAAAAAAATCGGCTTCTCCGGAGGAATCTGGTGAATGATCTTCTCGGCATTGCTCGAGGTACAGATAATATCGCTCTCTGCTTTCACTTCAGCTGAGCAGTTGATATAGGTGATGGATACATGGTCAGGATGCAGCCTGCGCATTTCCCGAAACGCGTCGGCCGGGCAGCCCTCGGCGAGCGAGCAACCTGCATTCGCATCCGGGATGAGCACCTGCTTCGTCGGGCTGAGGATTTTGGCAGTCTCAGCCATGAAATTTACACCCGCGAAGACGATGACATCGGCGCCCGTGGAGGCAGCCCGCCTTGAGAGGTCCAGGCTATCCCCAATGAAATCGGCCACATCCTGAATTTCCGGCTCCTGGTAGTAGTGGGCCAGCACCACGGCATTCATCTCGCGCTTCAGATTCGCGATCTCAAGTCTGTATTCGTTTCCGGTCATGTCGGCTTCCTTGCTCCCCTTCTAAGATCGGTGCTCCCGGAGCATCTCCCGTGCCGCCACCACCATATCTTCAACAGTGACGTCTCCGGTATCTCCCGCAGCACACCTTCTACAACGATTTCTTGGCCCTGGAGGTGCCCATGTACACGGGTTGGCGTGGCTAAACACGAGAGAACAGGAGTGCCTGCTGCTGCCTAGATATGCCTTGCGCCGATATCTATCAAACCCGGGAAAAAACAACCGATCCAAAGAGTGAAGCAATCTCTCTAATTGTCCTTTTTTCAATAAGATGGCACAAGGCTCTTAACATGTTCACGAGGTCATTGGACAACTCCCCGTCGACCAGAACCTTGATGATGTAATGGTTCGGCCAAAGCGACTCCACAGTTCGGTGATGACCTGTGAGTACGAATTGTCGGGCCAGAGCTTCAGTGCTTTGCTGGCCCCCGGATGAAAAGCCACGACAGGCCTGCTCCCGGCAGACGTCGNTGTTTCTGAGTGTCTGATGNCTTTCGGGAGCATTCTTCAGCCCAGGGGAAAAACNCTGCTACGATTTCGGGGGCGGGTTGGGCGGAGTCTTTGAAGAAGGCGTCAGGTCTTCGAACTCGGCATCCTTGATGTTGTTGGGGGAAAAGTCGTCTGGACCGCGACGCTGGACGGGATTCGTATCCGTCCCGCTTCCCGACTCCCGCTCACCCGGGCCGTGCTTGATGTTCATGAATACTCTCACCATCCGCAGGACAAGCCAGCCGACAACAAACACCAGCAGAAGCCGTAGTAGTGACATGTGTTTTGCCCTTTCAGCCTGGTCGCCGGGGATTGTAGTACTCCACTGGCGCACGCGTCGGCCGGAAGATCTCCCGCACGAGGTCTTCGTAGTGCTCCTGATTCCCCACAAAATCGATCTCTGTTGAGTTCACAATGAGCAGAGGAGTCGCTTTATACCGGAAAAAGAAATAGTTATACGCTTCCGCAAGATCTTTGATATAGTGTTCGGTCATGTACGATTCGAATGACCGGGCCCGGTTGCGGATGTTCTGCATCAGCCGTTCCACGTTGGATTGCAGATAGACGACAAGATCCGGAGTAGTGATGCTATGCTCGATACTGCCGACGAGCGTTTCATAGAGCTTCAGCTCTTCGTCCTGGAGGTTCAGGTACGCAAAGATCTTGTCCTTTTCAAAGATGTAGTCAGTCACCAGGATTTGCTGGAAGAGGTCGCCCTGATAGAGGTTGCGTTGTTGTTTGTAGCGCGTGAGGAGAAAGAAGATCTGTGTTTGGAACGCATACCGGTCTGGATCACGGTAGAAGTCCTTGAGGAAGGGGTTCTCTTCGAACTGTTCAAGAACGACACGGCCGCCGATTGTGTGCCCCAGTTTTGTCGCCAGGGTGGTTTTACCTGCACCAATCACGCCTTCCACGGCAATGTAGTGCAGATCGCTGTGTGCCACAAGCTCTTCTATGGATTCCTGCTTAGCCACGGGCGGTCCCTACCCTGATGATATCCTAAAGGAGATGGAATGAAGTTTTCACGACGCGGCCTTGATCGGCGCATGCGGCGGCGAGCTCGGTGATCGTCAGTCCATTCACAGGATGGACGACATCGGGAGCGATTTCGCGCAGCGGCACCAGGGCGAAGCGTCGGTGCTCCAGATCAACATGCGGCACAGTCACAAGGTCATCGCTATAGCGCAGACCGTCGTAGAGGAGAATATCCAGATCGATTTCCCGCGGCCCCCACCGTTCATGGCTGGAGCGCCCGAGCTTCTGTTCGATGGACTTGAGCTCCGGAAGAAGTTCGGAGGGGTTGAGAGTCGTCGTAATTTCGGCGGCAGCATTCAGAAATTTCGGCTGTTCGGCCTTTCCCCACGGTTCCGCTTCGTACACGGGCGAAAACCAGACGAGCGACGACTCACGCAAAGACCGCAATTCCCCTGCGGCTTTCAGCAGGTATGCGAAGCGGTCGCCCATGTTCGCACCGAGTCCGATGAAGACGCGGTATGACTTCTTCATCGTTGCTCCGTAATCTCGACTTCTACGTAGTCGATTACGCCGCGGACTGGAGGATGGGGTTTGCGAATACGCACGGTAACCGCCTCAACATTGAAGAACTCGCGCAGAAGTCCGCGGGCGATGACATGCGCTAGAGCCTCAAGGAGGTGGTACTTCTTCTCAAGAACAGTCGCACGAACGAACGCGTAGACTTTTTCGTAGTCCACCGTTTTCTTCAACGAATCTGATTCCGCAGCCGGCAGGAAATCTCCNTACAAATCCAGATCCAGCTCGAATTTGCCCCCCAGGTTCTGTTCATCGTCCTGAACGCCATGATACGCATAGAAGGCTGCATTCTTGATCCGGACGATTTGCATCCCGGCAACGCGCTCCTGAAGTTTACGGTCATTAAATATAGACATCGCGACTCCGAGAATCAAACAAGGGCCTGAAGTGCCCGTTCCAGACGCCGAACACACGTTTCCTTCCCCAGCACCTCCATCAGCTCGAACAGTCCCGGACCTGTGGATTTACCCGTTGTTGCCAGCCGCACTGGATGAATGAGTTTGCCCGGGCCTACACCCAGCTGTTCAGCGGTTTTTCTCACAACCCCCTCGACTGCTGCGGCGGAAAAGCCGTCGACAGACCGGAGCGCCGCAAGAACCGCAGCCACATATTTTGGGCTCTCCGCTTTCCAGTTCTTCACGCGGGCCTCTTCATCATAGCGCACAGGATCGGCAAAGAAAAAGTGGCCCGTCTCCGCAAAGTCACACAGCGTGGTCACCCGCTCCTTCGTGAGACGCACAACATGAGCGAGGTAGTCATCGCTAAATCCTGTGATCCCCTTCTCCTCCAGGATCGGGCGCACGACGAGAACCAGCTCCTCATCTGTCTTTGTCCGCAGGTACTGTTTGTTCACGGAGTTCAGCTTGTCCATGTTGAACACCGCCCCGGACTTTCCCACGCGTTCGAGACTGAATTCCTTCGTCAGCTCNTCCAACGTGAAGATCTCCCGCTCGTCCCCGGGGTTCCAACCCAGCAACGCGATGAAGTTCACCAGGGCGTCCGGAAGATAACCCTTCTTCTGGTAGTCTTCAACAGCCACGTCTCCCTGTCGCTTGGAGAGTTTCGTCCGGTCAGGGTTCAAGAGAAGGGGCAGATGGGCAAACACGGGCTTCTGCCATCCAAAGTAGTCGTAGAGCAGCACGTGCTTGGGAGTGCTCGGGAGCCACTCTTCCCCCCGGATGACATGAGTAACTCCCATGAAGTGGTCGTCCACGACATTTGCCAGATGATAGGTCGGATAGCCGTCGGATTTGAGAATCACCTGATCATTGACAAGATCGCTCGCGAATTCCACGTGGCCCCGGATGACGTCGTCAAAGGCGATGGTGACGCCGTCGGGCACCTTCATGCGAACCGCGGCCGGTTCACCGGCTTCGAGCCTGCGACGGACTTCGTCGTTCCCGAGGAAGTTTGCACGCCGCGTTATCTTGGGTTGATCGGCGGCCGCCTCCCCGCTTTTTTCCTGCTCGTCATCGTCTTCCTGGTTCACGAAATCATAGTACGCCTTTCCACTGCGGATCAACTCCTCAGCACATTCTTTGTACCGCGCCAGTCGTTCCGATTGAGTATACGGCCCGCAGGGACCTCCTGTGACAGGCCCCTCGTCGTACTCCAATCCCGCCCACCCGAGTGTCCGGAGGAGGTTGTCAACTGCGCCGGGAACATAGCGGTTGCGATCTGTATCCTCAATGCGCAGGATGAACACGCCACCATGCTTTCTTGCGAAGAGGTAGTTATACAGAGCGGTGCGCAGACCACCGACGTGGAGGAATCCAGTGGGACTCGGAGCAAACCGGACGCGAATTGTCGACAATGCCCGTGGATCAGGTAGTGGGAGAAAATGCCGGCCATGACGACAGCCGTTCTTAATTGATTAATTTAGAGAAAACGGATGAGAGTTGCCACCTCCCTTTACCTGAGGCGCTTCGCCTGCATGAGATCGGGTACTTCATCGAGAACCTGGCCATGTTCGCTGACGACCTGGAGGCTCAGCCTTCCGGCATCAGCACGTATCATGACGGCGTGGGCGAGAGGGGTGAAACATACCACGCTCTTGCTCCAGGGCGCTTCTTGCCGGGTGTAGTACGGTGCGCCGGCGCCTCCAGAAATGACAAACCAGGTTGGAAATGCAAAAGCCGGATCGGGGGAGATCCTGCCGTCATCCAGCTTGCCGTTGCCATTCAGATCATCGGCAAGGATGCCGACACGGGTGGTGTCGGTAATGAGCATCCGGTGATAATTGTGTTCGTCAGAAGCAAAGACCACAGCAACCTTCGGCGTTTGCGCGATTTTCCCCCACAGCCTGTTCCGTACGTCAAGGATCCCCTGGGTGAAGGGAACCATGACCCCCTTTTCGCTCAACCTATACGCCCGAACGTTGTTGTCACCGTTGTGCCACATCGCATCTCCGAGATGCCCTCCACCGGGGAACGAGGGCTCGTGCCCGAGCAGAATGATGTATTTCACAAGGGGATCCGCCTGGCCGTCATCAAGTTCGTTTTCGATCCACACAAGCTGATTCGGAAGCAGGTACCCTTCGGGAGAGCCGCCGCACTCAGGAATCCGATTGTGTGATGACCACCAGTAGTTTGTATTGAAGACGATGATCTTGATGGGGCCATAGTGGAACGAGAAGACATTTTCGGAGTACGGGGGGAATCCCGGAATCGGCGAGGGAGCATTCATGGGGTGGATGAACTCCTGCGCAAACACCGCCTCGGAACTCACGGAATCGTAGGGCCAACGGTCCATTCCAGTACCGTACTTGCTCCCATCGTCAAAGATGTGGAGCAGAGCCTCGTGGTTTCCCATCGCAGAGTAGATAGGGCGACTGTGAACAAATGGTGCGATCCCCTGCTTGAAGGCCTTGCTCTGAAACCGGTATCCGTCAGGCGAGTTGGTGTGACCCGACATCACATCACCGCCAAAGAGGAAGAATTCGGCGCCCATGCGGTAGGCCACTGCCGCGAGATTGCCAAGCACCCGCCTGTTGACCCCGAGGGCACTGAAGTCGCCGCCGCCTGCAGCTGCCCGGGCATCTCCACCGTAGGCAAAACACACGGGAACGTTTCCCTTACCGGGAGCGGTGCGAAAACCGATCCATGGCGTCGCTGCCGTATCCCCCCCGCTCACGGCAAGGAAGCGGTATCGATACTTGTGCGAAGGCGTCAACCGCTTGATGACGATCTCATGCCGAAGTCCCGGTGAGGTGCTCTCGAACTTTCCGTGACCTTCCACTTCAACAGACGCAGACGAGGGACGGTCGGTTTCTCCGGCTATCACGATCCAATCGGGATGATCGCTCACGATCAGACCAACCGTGGGACCTTCGATGATTGAGACGATGGGGCGGATGCCGCCAGGGCTTACACGAAACCAGACCCGGGAATCGAAATAGCCCGCGAGCACAGGCTTCGTCCCCTTCATTTGTACCAGGTCCAACCTGTACGCAAGCACGCCCGCATCGGTCCAGTTGTTGGCATTCATCACCTGTGCCGGATCGAAATACGGGCGGACAGGAAGGATCCCTTTTCCCCCCTCGATCTCAACGGTCTGGCGATATCGTGGTTCGAGGTAGTCGGAATGCGTTGGATCGAAAAAGGCCGGACCTGCATGAAGTTTTCCAAACAACGTCGAATCGTGAAGGTCGATGAGGAAGGCATCCCCTTTCTGATCGGGACGGAACATCTCCTGAGGTTGAAACTGCGCCCACTGCAGCGCTGCCAGCGCCCGTTCACCTCTCAGGGAGATGCCCGTTCCCGCGGGAGGTTTCACCGGAAGCCGGAGCTGCGCAGGTGCAGAGTACACCACGACAAGAACGATCAGGAATAGTGAGAGCAGTACACGGGCGGCAGGTTTCATAGGTTTACCGTTTGAATAGGAAGAGACTCGGACCCCGTTCAGCCACGAACGTTTTCTTCAGTGTCCCGGTGCGCGTAAAGATGGAGACTTCACCGGCGGAGGCAAACGACTTTGCATCTCCAAGATACAGATCCCCGGTCGCATCATCAATCCCCGCTCCATAATAGGTCCCCGGAATATAGTTCATCATGATCGTGTGGGAAGATATGGCGATTCTATGGATCGGGCCGCCGAAGTAGCTCGCTGAAGCGCCGATAACGTAAAGGTATCCATCGGAGCTGGCAATGATCGTCCCACCCAGCGTTTCTGCAAATGCGACGGAATCGAGAAGCTCGTTTGTTGAGGGATCTATGTGGTACACACCGCCAGGAATCGCCGGCGTACCAAACGCGTTTCCCGCGCACGAAACCCAGAGTTGCCCGTCAGATCCCGGAACAATGCCTGATGGGCCCGCGCCGACCCGGATCGTTTTCACAACAGAACGGGTGCCGGGATTGATCACCGTAACGCTGTTATCCGCCCCGTATCCGGAGTTGCACACAAAGAGCCTGCCGTTGACAAGCGCCATGTCCTGCGGGTTCTGACCAACGGATATGGAGTCCGTCACCTGCAGGGTCTGCAGGTTCACGAACAGAACGCTGTTCTTGAACAGCCGGGTAAGGTAGATCAGGTTTCGCGTCGAGTCGATGAGCATCGAATGCGGAGTTGACCCGGGGTAGAATGCATCCTGAAGTATGTGGTGATCCGTTGCGGAGAGTATCACCAGCCGTTCGGAGCCGCTCATGAGCACAAAGACCTTTCCACGGAACAAAGCACAATCATCGCCGGTGCTTCCCAGGTGCGCCCCTCCGTTGGCCTCCTCAACAATACTGCGGTAGACCGTGTCGGTAGTCGGGATGTACAGGGAGAGTCTTGCCCCCGCGACGTCGCCGTAGTTACCCTCGTTGAGGACGTACACCCCGGCAACCGCTGGTATCGAGGTGTTGCCGGAGTCGGGTTCCGACGGACTCTTGACGCATCCCACCAGCAGCAGGAGAACGGACAAGACGGCCATAGGGAGGCATTTCATGTCAGAATCCTTTCGTTTGTTTAATAGGAAAGTGTGAGTGCAAGTTTGTAGGAGCGCGACGGCATCGGGTATCCCGGCATGATGGCATACGATTCGTCGAGCAGGTTTCGGATATCCACCCGGAGAGCTGCGCGTGCGCCGAAGCACTCCAGGCCCAACGTCACGTCTGAGTTGTACAGCATAGACGACGGCAAAAATGAGGTGTTGTCTTCAGTCGAGAATCTGAAACCGACGCGGGAGGCGCTGAACGTGACGTCACATCTCCTCAACGGACCCACGTCAAGATCTTCGCCCCATGAGAGCATGCCTGAGAGAAGTTCCTGCGGCACATAGG
>JGI20214J51088_10003637_pt1 | contig 10142 bp, 4 predicted proteins | sample WetSurMetagenome_FD_51088 | JGI IMG/M metagenome (IMG submission 51088) | reverse complement strand
AATGAAGTGAAAAAGCAAACCGGTGTAAATTTCCTTTATAATGCTCAATCTTTTCAGGAAGATGATAAGGTGACAATAAAGGCTGCAAATGAATCACTGGAAACGATTTTGAAACAAGTGCTTGATTCAAGAGGTTTGACTTACAAGGAAGAAAATGGAGTTGTTGCAATTCGTAAAAAAGATGTTTATAAGCATTCCGGTAAATCTGTAAGCGGTATCGTTTTGGATGAACAGGGACAACCGATTATTGGAGCATCAATTTTAGTGAAAGGTACTTCCACTGGCGCCATGAGCGACATGGACGGTAAGTTCGCACTGAATGCAGCTGAAGGAAAAACATTGGTTATTTCATACGTAGGTTATGAGCGTCAAGAATTGAAAGCTCGTTCAGGCATGACAATTAATATGAAGAGCACTGCACAGAATGTCGGTGAAGTAGTTGTCACCGGTATGTCTAAGATGGATAAACGATTGTTTACCGGTGCAACAGATAAAGTTAATGCCGATGCTCTTATTGACGGTTTGCCTGATATTAGTCGTTCTCTTGAAGGTCGCGCAGCCGGTGTTTCGGTTCAGAATGTATCCGGGACGTTCGGTACAGCTCCAAAGATTCGTGTACGTGGTGCCACATCTATTTATGGTAGTTCAAAACCGTTGTGGGTAGTTGATGGCGTGATTATGGAAGACGTTGTTAATGTTAGTGCCGATGATCTTTCATCTGGTGATGCCGAAACATTGATCAGCTCTGCAATCGCCGGATTGAATCCGGACGATATAGAAAGTTTTCAAATATTGAAAGACGGTTCGGCAACTTCAATATATGGAGCACGTGCAATGGCAGGTGTAATAGTAGTCACTACTAAGAAAGGTAAGGCAGGCCAAAACCACATTAATTATACAGGAGAGTTTACATCTCGTCTAATCCCATCATACAGTAATTTCAACATTTTGAATTCTCAGGATCAAATGAGTATTTATGAAGAAATGAGAGAGAAAGGGTGGTTGAATTTTTCGGATGTATTGAACGGTAAGGATTATGGTGTTTATGGCAAGATGTATGATATGATCAACACTTATGATTCCACAACAGGACAGTTCGAATTGGCTAATACGGAAGAAGCACAAAAAGAATATTTGAAAAATTGTGAGATGCGTAATACAAATTGGTTTAGCAAGTTGTTTAGCAGTAACATTATGCAAACTCATGCTGTTAGTTTAACCGGAGGCACTGAGAAGTCAAATTATTATGTATCAATGAGTGCTATGATGGATCCCGGATGGTACAAATCAAGTAATGTAAATAGGTATACCGCAGATGTTAATGCAACGTATCATATCTTTAATAATTTATCATTGAATATGATATCAAGTGCATCTTATCGTAAACAAAAAGCACCCGGAACGTTAAGCCAGGATGTGGATGCTGTAACAGGAAAAGTAAAACGCGATTTTGATATCAATCCATATTCATTTGCATTAAATTCGTCACGTGCATTGGATGCTAATACTTATTATGTAGCAAATTATGCAGCGTTTAATGAACTTCATGAATTAGAGACAAACTATATTGATATTAATATGGTAGATACTAAGTTCCAGGCCGAGCTGAATTGGAAACCTATTCCCGAATTGGAACTCTCGGTTTTGGGAGCATTAAAATATACATCAACTTCGCAAGAACATAAAATAAAGGATGATTCAAACGAAGCTGAAGCGTACCGCGCAATGGGAAGCGGAACAATACGAGACAGCAACACATTATTGTATACTGATCCTGACGATAGTGAAGCATTACCTGTTTCAATTTTACCACAAGGTGGTATTTATCAGCGTACGGATAATAACATGCTAAGTTATAATTTCCGTGCAACAGCTAACTGGTCGCATACTTTCAATAAAGAACATATAGTTAATTTGTTTGGAGGGATGGAAACAAATAAAGTCAATCGTAATCAAACATGGTTTAATGGATGGGGGTTGCAATATTCTTCAGGTGAAACTCCTTTTTATATATACCAATTCTTTAAGAAGAGTGTAGAAGACGGTGAAGATTATTATTCTGTAAATAATACAAATGAACGTAGTGTCGCGTTTTTTGCCAATGGTACTTATTCATATAAAGGTAAATATACATTGAATAGTACTGTACGTTATGAAGGCACTAATAGATTAGGAAAATCTCGTTCTGCACGTTGGTTGCCTACATGGAACATTGCAGGAGCATGGAATGTTCATGAAGAAAATTTCTTCAAAGCTATTGAACCTACGATGTCACACTTGACTTTGAGAGCATCTTACAGTTTAACTGGTGACCGGGGGCCTGACGACGTGATCAATTCTACTGAAATTATAAAAGCATATAATCCATATCGTCTTATTTCAAGCGATAAAGAAACAGGCATGTATATACAGTATTTGGAAAACAAGAATTTAACATATGAGAAGAAGCATGAATTGAATCTCGGGCTGGATGCCGGACTTTTTAACAATCGCATTAATTTAACGTTTGATTGGTATCGTCGTAATAACTATGATTTGATTGGACCGGTAAATACTGAAGGTGTAGGCGGACAAGTCATCGAATATGCCAATATGGCAAGCATGAAGTCACATGGTGAGGAATTAAGCATTTCAACTAAGAATATCAAGACAAGAGATTTTGGATGGACGACAGACTTTATTTTCTCACATAATAAAAATACGGTTACAAAATTGTTAGCTCAAGCTGAAACAATGGATTTGATTAATGGTTCCGGTTTTGCTAAAAAAGGTTATCCTGTACGTTCGTTATTTTCTATACCATTTAAGGGTTTAACGAATAAAGGTTATCCTACATTCCTTACAGAAAATGGTAACGTTACTTCTTATGATATTGATTTTCAAAGTCTTAATACCAATTATTTAAAGTATGAAGGGTCTACTGACCCTACTGTTACGGGAAGTTTTGGTAATATTTTCACATACAAAGGGTTTCGTTTGAATTTATATGTTACATATTCGTATGGTAATAAAATTCGTTTGGATCCTAAATATGCTGGGTATTACAATGATTTGACTTCAATGACAAAAGATTTCAGAAATAGGTGGGAAATGTCAGGTGACGAAACAAAAACGAATATTCCTGTTATTTTAAGTTATAGGCAATATAATGAAAATAGTGAATTAGGTTATGGCTATAACGCATATAATTATTCTGATGTACGGGTTGCAAAAGGAGATTTTATTCGTATGAAAGAAATTTCATTGGGTTATGATTTCCCGAAAAGTTGGTTGAGAAATTCACATTTAAGCAATTTGTCATTGCAACTGCAAGCAACCAATTTGTTCCTGATATATGCCGATTCAAAGTTGAACGGTCAGGATCCTGAATTCTTCAATTCTGGTGGCGTAGCAGCTCCTGTACCAAAGCAATTTACATTAACTCTAAGGGCAGGTCTATAAATAAGAAAGGAGATTAAAATGAAAAATATAAATAAATATATAGGAATATCAATATTGGGAATAGCATTGACATGTATTATGTCGTCTTGCAATAATTATCTTGATACATTGCCAGATAACAGAACTGAATTAACCAACCCATCCGATGTAAGCAAATTATTGGTATCGGCATATTCCACAAGTTATCCGGCGTATCTAACTGAGATGGAATCTGATAATACAGATGATAATGTTAATTCTAATTGGACAGAGTCCGATCGTTTTCAGAGGCAGGCTTATGAGTGGGGTGATATCACCGAAACTAGTGACAATGAAACGCCACAAAAAATATGGGAAAGATATTACACAGTGTTTTCCACAGCCAATACTGCTCTTGAATTTATTCGTAGTCAAAGTGATACTACCAAATATGAAGCACAAATTGGGGAAGCGCTTATGTGCAGAGCATATGCCGGATTTATGTTGAGTACTGTTTTCTGTAATGCTTATGATGCGACTACGGCTTCATCGGAATATGGCTTGCCATATCCTGTTAAAACTGAAACATCTGTTGGTGAAAAATATGTAAGAGGTACATTGGCTCAACTGTATCAAAAAATAGCAACTGATATTGAAGAAGCATTGCCTTTAATTTCAAATAATTATGATGAACCTAAGTTTCATTTTACAAAAACAGCAGCTTATGCTTTTGCAACACGATTTTATCTATATTATCGGCAATATGACAAAGCAATAGCTTATGCTACCAAAGCATTGGGAGTTGATCCAACCATAAAATTAAGAGATTGGGCTACATGGAATGCGTTGACTGAGAATTATCAAACTCGACCTAATGCTTATGTGAGTTCCGATATAGCCGCAAACTTTTTATTGATATCTGCATATTCACAATGGGGAGGAATAGGAGGACCGTATTTACATGGGTGTAAGTATGCCCATGGTATACCTATTGCACAATATGAAACTGTTGCTGCTTCCGGTCCGTGGGGTTCTTATTCTACATTAAATTATGATTATTTTTTTAACTCATCCCTTTCTCAGGTTTGTGTAAGAAAAATAGGTTATGATTTTGAGTATACAGACAGAACTGATGGTATTGGTTACGCGCATTCTATTTTTTCAGCTTTTAATGCAGAGGAGACATTACTTTGCCGTGCTGAAGCTTATGCATTAGAACATAAATATGATTCATCGTTAAAAGATATCAATACAATAATGTCAAAATTTAATCATTACTGCACCAGTGCTCCTTCTTCTTATACTCCTTTGACTTTGGATTCTATACATAATTTTTATAACAGTATTGATTACTATACTCCAACATCTCCTACTGTGAAGAAGAAATTTCATACATCTTTTGCAATAGAATCTATTACTGAAGAGCCATTGCTACAATGCATTATGCAATTGCGCCGATTGTTAACTATTCACGAAGGACTGCGTTGGCAGGATATAAAGCGTTATGGTATTGTGATTTATCGCCGTCAAGTAACAAATGGTTCTGTAACAGCTGTAACCGATACTCTTACAGTGGATGATCCACGCCGAGCTATTCAATTACCGCAAAATATAATATCAGCCGGAATGGAAGCTAATTTGAGAAATAAATAATAAACGTAAATTAAAAGAAAATGAAGAAATATATTATATTTTTATTTGCGTTGATACTTACAGTATCGTTTACATCTTGCAACAATGATGATCCAAGTTCCACTAGTATTTTTAATGCTACTACATCTAAAGATTCATTGGATTTGTGGCTTTTAAAGAACTATACAAATCCGTATAATGTGTCTTTTAAATATAAATGGGAAGATATAGAATCTGATTTAACTTATAATCTTGTACCGGCAGATTCAGCAAAAGCTGCTAAGTTAGCAATATTGGTCAAATATTTATGGTTTGACGCATATTCTGAAGTTGCAGGAGAAGATTTTGTCAAAAGTAATGTTCCTCGTATAATTTTTTGTGTAGGGTCTGCTGCATGGAATAGTGACCATACTGAGTTACTTGGGACAGCAGAAGGAGGATTGAAAATAACTTTATATAATGTTAATAGTTTGACTGATGTGATGTTGGAAAATTATTCTACGATGAATGAATATTATTTTCATACCATGCATCATGAATTTACCCATATTTTAAATCAAAAAAAGCCATATAATACTGCCTTTAATCAAATAACTGAATCAGGGTATGTAAGTGGAAATTGGTACCAATATGGTAGTTGGGGGGCACACCAAGCTGGTTTTATAACTCCTTATGCTATGGATGAAGGAAAAGAGGATTTCGCTGAAATGCTATCCACTTACGTGACAACTTCAGAAAGTGATTGGGATGCAATACTGAACGATGCCGGAACTAACGGGGCAGCATTGATAACTGAAAAATTGGATATTGTACGCTCTTATATGAAAGATTCTTGGAACATTGATATTGATGATGTACGTGATGTCGTTTTGCGCCGTGCAAGTGAAATAAGTAAATTGGATTTGAATCGTTTAAATTGAAAGAATTATGAAGAAAGTAATATATAGTTTATTGCTGTTGCTTGTTGCATTTGGTTTTCAATCATGTTCGCATGATGAGAATAATATATTTAGCGAGAATGCTTCAGAAAGGATAGAAAAAGCAGTTACTGTAGATCAACAAATACTTGAATCCGCATCTAATGGTTGGAAACTTAATTACTATCCTGGTGAAGGTTATTCAAAAGGGGGGTATGCATACATAGTGAAATTTAAAAATGGTAAAGTAACGATAGCTACGGAATTAGCTGGATCAGATTCAACATTCACTTCAGATTATGCAATGGTTAAGGATCAAGGTCCGGTTCTTACATTCAATACATATAATCCTTTTTTGCATTGCTTTTCTGAAGAATCGATAAGTAATATTGATACTTATCAAGGTGATTATGAATTTGTAGTTAGCAAAGCTACAACAGATTCAATAGTAATGACCGGTAAAAAATGGGGTAACAAAATGATTATGACACGAATGTCTAATAATGTCAAATGGTCAGTTTATTTGGATAGTATTAAAAACTCTATTAATAATATTCTTTGTAATTTAAAATACATGAATGGTAATGATAGTATTGCTCATGTGGTTTTAAATACTGATACTCGTATGGCCACTATAACAACAAGTGAAGGACAATCGTCTATCGCTTTTACACCTACTGTAGATGGTATTTCATTTTGTGAACCATTGAATGTAAGTAATTCTTCTGTACAAAATCTTATGTGGAATGGGAAAGATACATTTTTGCCAACATCTACATCTAAAGCATCATTGACATTTAGTCATTCTGCAGGTTACCATTATATTGACGAAATTACTGGTACATATAATTTGTATTTTAATAGTGGAACAGAGTATTATACATTGACTTTAAAGCCTAATGCTGAAAAGACAGAGTTGATAGCCCATTGTAATGCTTTTCCTTTTAACATTAAATTTACATATTCAAAATCTACAGGTTCAATGTTTCTAAAAGGGCAAGATATTGGCCCTTATAAAATAAATGACGTAACGTATGATATTGAATTAGTACCGGGATATTTAGGTAGTAACCCATATGCATGGAGTGATGGTTATTGTATGAATTTGGTTCCAGTCTCAGGAAAGGATTTTTGTTATAAATTTGTTGATAAAGAAAAATGGTGGGGATTACATACTGATTCATACTTTTTTGAAGCTTGTTTGAATGGCGAAAGAGAAGGTTATATTTTGTCATGGCCTTATGTTACTTATTTAGTAAAGACAAATTAAAATATTTATTGGTTATGAAAAGGGTATATAATATATGTATTATTGTATTATGTTGCTTTGTACTGGCGGCATGTGATAATTATGATTATAAAGAAGGAATTAGTTCTATTAAAGTTGTTTCAGCAGAAACAGATATTCCAGCTGTTGGAGGCACAAAAAGCATTGCGGTTGAATCAGCAAATGCATTTTCAGTTTATGCCAAAGATAATTGGTTAAATGTATCATCAAACAAAGATTCAATCAAATTAATTGCACGTCAAAATAATACCAGATATTCACGCCATACTACTGTAGTTATAAAATCAGGTAAAGATTCTACTACGGTCAATGTATCTCAAAATGGAACAACGTTTTCAATTAATGAAAGCGGTTATGTTTACATTAACAATACAGGTACTACACGTTCGTATAAGATGAAGTGTAATGTACCAATGATATTTAATTCTGACGAAAAATGGATTTCATATAGGTATGATAATGATAGTTTATATGTTACAATTTCTTCTAATACAACAGGTAAACTACGTTATGGATATTTGAAATATTCTTATAGTAATTTTAAAGATTCAATAAAAATTGTGCAGTTTGATACAAAAAATCTTATAGGCAATTGGAACTTAAAATGTTCAAAAAGTACGAGTAATGATAGAAATTCAGTTATAGATACTACTTATCATGTCAATGTAAGGACTAATTCGACTTCTGATTCGTTATATATTGCTATGTATAATGGAGAATTTATACTGCATGCAAAATTTGATGAAGGAAAAATAATATTAAATGCTGGCGATTATCTTGGACGATATGATTCATCTTATGCTTATCTTTCTCTTGTGAATTGGAAATGGGGGCAATATTCTTGGTACTCTTCATATACTTATACAGCAGATTTTAATGAAAATACGAAGTATAATTATTATAAATTTGAAGACGATGGCTCAGTATCAGGGCTTACAATAGATGGTTTGGATATATGTTTATTTTCAGATCAAAGTTTGTCAAATTGTACAACTGAAGGATTCATTTATATGCTTAATCCTGTAATGTATCGAGATAAATGAATAAAGTTTAATATTTTATAACAATCACCAATCTTCAAGCAAATTGAAGGTTGGTGATAATTTTAGTTAATGACTAACGAGAATTTGGCGATAAACAGGTGATTTGTTATTAACGGAATTGCAATAATATTTGTTTTTATGTCGGAATAATAAATAATACAAATTACCGTTATGTTTAGTTGAGATAAAATTACAGAAATATATTGTTTCGTTGATTAAACTTAACCAAAGAAGATGTGGTTAGAATTAAGTGCGGTATTATATGATCAAATTTGTCATTAATAGTAGACCGCTTTTATCCGATAGTAGTGCCAATAATCTCTCCTCAAGAAGTATTGTAAATTCAATAAAACTGAGTTAATATCAGTATATGGTCGCAGACGTGAAGGAAAGACGATCTAATAAGGCAATATTTTGATGATGATTTTGATTCCTATTTTACAAGTTTTTTCGATACTAAGCGAAGCACGCAACTTCGGTTATTTCAAGGCGAGTTGCAAAGTATTCCGGAAAGGATTGGAATAGATCCATAGACTCAACCGCCTGAATGCTCCAGTTTTAATCATTACAGCCGAAAAAACCTATGGATAATGATAGACTGAATGATGAATAGCTCGTTCACTTTCTATGAAATGTAATGAAATACCGTGGATTTTGCATTCTTATTTATTAGATGTATCTTTGCAGAAATTTATATAAAACACTTTTGTGTACAAAATATGAAGGACATATTTAATCGCATTTGTTTGGTATTTATTTGTATTCTTAGCATAACACAAGTCGTTTCTGCTTCGAATTTTTTGCCTGAAGCCAGTAATTACACTATAAAAAATTATAATGCCGGCCATCAGAATTGGGCTTGCGCTCAAGGTGTTGACGGAATGATGTATTTCGGCAATAACAAGGGATTGCTTGTTTATGATGGATTTTCATGGGATTTATTTCCCGTGCCAGGAAACTATATTGTGCGCTCCCTGTATGTTGAAGGTGACAGAGTTTACGTAGGTTCTTTTGAGGAGTTCGGCTATTTTTTGCGTGAACCTACAGGTAGGATGACTTATCACTCATTGAGTTCTGCTCTTAAAAAGTTTCCTTCTCCTAATGATGAAATATGGCGTATAATGCGTATGGGAAAGAAAATTATTTTTCAATCTTTCTCCACATGCTATATTTATGACGGTAAGCGGGTTAGCTATATATACAATCAAAGACTTCATCCTCTATACTTTCACTATTTGTATGGACGGATGTATTCGCAAATGATTGGAAACGGTGTGTATGGATTTGACGGCAAAAACTATTATCCTTTTCTTGATAGAAAAGCTGTTATGAATGATGATGTGGTAGCAATGCTCCCGAGCGATAAAGGAAATATGGTTTTATTGACTGTCGATAACGGACTTTTCAGCTTCAACAATGGAAAGATTAGTCCTATTCATACCGATGTGGACGTTGAACTGAAACGTGCCAAAGGTAACAGGGCTGTTTTAATGAACGATTCCACTATTGCTGTTGGTACACTTCTTGACGGAATTTTTATTATTAATAAGAATGGACACTGCGTCTGGCATTTCAACAGGAATAATCTTCTAAAAAATAATTCCGTATTGGGACTTTGTTGCGATAATGAAGGAAACTTGTGGGCTGCTTTGGATGACGGAATTTCATATATACGCACCAATTCTTCCATTACGTTGCTTGAGCCGTCGGTAAACGACGTTGAAATAGGAATGGTTTATGATGTTGAACGTTTTGGCAATGCCCTTTTTATGGCTACAAACCAAGGAGTGTACCAATACAATTTCATTAACGGATTTTTTAAGTCCATTCCTAACACGCATGGACAAAACTGGTATGTGAAGA
>JGI20214J51088_10003636_pt1 | contig 10142 bp, 5 predicted proteins | sample WetSurMetagenome_FD_51088 | JGI IMG/M metagenome (IMG submission 51088) | reverse complement strand
CAGTCAAGATTAAAGCCCCGGTCCTTCACCAAATTGGTCAAGTATCGTATGCAATGTTTGCCTCATACCGGGACCCGGCATTGAGAATCCATCGAAATCGANCAACGCTGTTCGGGCCGCTCCATGGTTGGGATAGAAAATATGCCCTACNGATTCGCCATAATCTTCTGGCGCTGCACCATCGATATCAAGGCCTTTGGTGTATAGCACTACTGCACTATCCCTAAAGGCGAAGATATTTTCGGCATAATCCACCTGAGTACCATTTTTAGCCACATCGATTTTCATGGAATCTGGTAATCCGGCTAAATTGCCGGTATTAATAGCCCATGTAAAATCAGACCAGTAATCCCAGCCCAAAGTGGAATCGATACCAAACCAGTCATATTCGAAATCGCCCGCTGCTGGGGGATTGGTATTGTAGATCCACTGAAGTATGTTGGCGCCAATAGCCAGTAAATGCCCGCCATGTTCCATGTAATAGCGCAACACGCCGCCATCAACATCGCCAACATCATACCACCAGGTCGTTGAAGCATCACCGACATTACTATCAGATGCAAAGATCACCGTTGAGAAGTTGGTTATATATGATGAATCCGGCATACCTTGAGCGGCAATGTCCCATTCGGCAAATGCGTAACCTGTCAGGGCATCGCGGTAGAAACCTTTCTGTTCGCGTTCCTTAGCCTCATCGGTATTACCAAACGAATCCAACCAGAGATAGTCGTCAACATAAAGGATCGTAGCGNCATGGATAATAAAACTGACTGAATCTGGAATAGATTCATTTCCTATGAGATCCTTTGCTTTGACCGTAAATATGGCCGGATTTGCAGCANCAACATTATTGAANCTGACCGTGCGAGCTGGAACCCAATCCGAGGTAACACCGGCAAATGAATATTGATAGAGCAAGTAGTCCTGCCCGCTCGTGGCGTCATCACCCTCCCAGGAAAATGAGATTATCCCGCCGGTAGCCACGAATGAGTTTTCCGCGGGCCCGCCGGTTATTGCCACTGTTGGATTGGTGTTAGGCTCAGGGATTACCACAAACGTCGCAGTTATTTCGCTCGTCGCATTAACCGCGTCAATCGCTCTAACTGAAAAATTGTGAGCGCCTAATGCAAGATCGCGGATTGTGTTTACCGCATCCTTGGACAAGGATGACCAATCACCTGCATCAAGTTTGTATTGATACTGAATTGTGCCTTGGCCGCCGCTATATGTCCATGTGAAAGTGATCACACTGCCTATGGGAACCGATAACGAATCTGATGGCCCCGAAATGAGAGTCACCACCAGCGGTGCGTTCGGATTTGTTGCCCACGGCTTTTCAGTTGAACAGCCAGAGAAGATGATGGCGAGCACCGTCACCAATCCGGCAATCAACCACATTAAAGGAGTCTTTTTTATCATCTTCATTTCTCCTTATTGCTCGCCAAAGTAATGGGTTAAGATGTAATCAAAATCAGCCGCCATTGGCGCANGAGTAAAGCGATACGGCCTGCCGGCGATAAATCCAAACTTACCCTTGCCCGTTGGCTGAACCATTATTCCGCCAATGGCAGTCGGATAGTCTGGAGTATCGAACAGCTTGGTTACCGCGGCATCGCTTGANGGCGCAAGCAAATCCGATAATGACCAGCTTCCTGTTCCGGTAATATTGACGAGTCCCTCAACTGCCGCAACCAAACCGCCAGTCCTGTGATTTACGCCGATTTGATCGAAAGTCAGGGAATTCCCTGCTGAAAGCCCGTATGTTGCCAGATCGCCCTTAACGAAATCAGCTCCGAAACGGGTTGCCAAAAGAATATTTCCGCCGCCATTGAGATAAGACATTAACAGTGGAAACATCGAGTTAAATTGCTCAAGATCGCTGGGTCCGCTATTGGCATATTCGTTCATGATCATTATCATTGAACTGTAATGCCCCAACGTATCTCCCGGAATCAATCCCGCGCCAATATAAGCGGAATCGAGATTGGCAGGATAATAACTGCTGGCGCCTTCAAACAAATCCCAGAAATCGATAGAGTGGCTTCCGTATGGTCCGTGATCCTGATACATGGGGCCGCATTCGGCACCATACTGCGTCCAATCAATTCCATTGACCAATAGAATACCGCGATCGCCGGTTAGCTGTCCCACTCCAAAGTCCGCTTCGAAGAAAGAACTGTGCCCGGCTTGATCCATGGCTTCAAGATAGAAATGATGACCCCCAGCAACTAATCCCGTTACAGTCGCTGTTGAAGGGGTTTGCCAGGCAGACCGGTTAGAGGTATCATCGATAGCATAACGGTATTGAAGGCTGCTAAAATACCAGGTGGCATCTCCAAACCAGGCGGTATTCAGATCAACCGTTGTTCCGCCCTGCGGTAAGAAATAAAACGCGTTGGGGATGATACCTGATACGAGTGCCAGATCTGGGCGAAGGTAATCAACCACGACAAAACTAATGCTCAGTGGCGACTCATCTATATTACCCATATTGTCGATTGCCCGCACATAAACAATGTGAGGTCCAAGCGCAAGACCGGTGATGTCGAGTTCCAGAGTTGACGCCTGGTTGAGAATGACGGTGGCTGGAACAGTAGTCCAGGTCGCAGTATTGTCAACTGCATACTCAAACTCGGGAATCAAACCATCGATATCTGTCGCATTAATGATAAAATGCACACCGGAAGAAGTCAGTCCCCCGGGATACGGTATCGCCGAACCCACGGTTTGCGGACCGAAAACCGATCCATGCCGGACATCAGCCATATCAATTCTGATTGTGGCTGGTGTGGAATCCCACACACCTTCGTTATCACGAGCCTGAACGTTGAAATCATAAACATCGGCTGCTGTAGCAAAATTGAGCCTGATGATTGCGAAAGCATCCGTTGAGGTTGTCTTCAGGGTATCGTCAACGACGAGTGCCCCTACCCAGTAACGGTATAATTCGGCCTGGCCATCGGCATCCGATGCCCTCCAATATACCGTCACCGAAAAGTAAGTTGCCGAATCCGGCAACGTATTAATCCCATAAGTGGTGATTATCGTATTGGGTTCGATATCTTGACTTGGCGCTTTCGGTTTATCTGTACAACCGGGCATCACAAGCAAAGCCAACGCCAACAATCCCACCACTATCAGGATTGGATTTCTAAGTAATTTCACCTTTAATCCTCCTTAATTGGCGTTGCGTTAAAATGATACGTCAAAGGAGCCACGATGCACTCCCTGTAACAGACCTAAATTACTGTAGGCATAATCGAAATAGGTACCGGTAAGAAATGGAACCTTCACACCCAGGCCGGCCGTAAAGCCGCCCTCATCGGCGTTGACCTTCCATCCACCGCGGACCGCCAGTAAATCCATGAACCAATACTCGCCGCCGAAATTATAGCGCTCCTTATTATCGGAAGGATGCATGAGCTCAGCGGAAACAGTGGCCTTGGAGTTGGCTGTCTGAAGCACTTCAAATGCTACACCGGCTCTGAAGGTCAGAGGTAGCGGCACAGCCTTTGAGGCTACGTTATTATCGATAATACCATCATGATTGTTATCAAGGCCGTCAGGATGCCCGTTATAGGGCGGCGCAATTGGCACGCCATCGTAGTTCTTGACGTCATAATGCATGTCAGGCCCGAAATTCAGGATTGCCAGGCCGATACGCAACGATTTGAAACCGGTATCGTAATAAGTTCCGATATCAACCGCCCAGCCTGTTTTATCCCAATCGGCCAGCTTCTCACGCAAAACCTTGACATTGGTTCCGAATGCGAAACGGTCTGTGAGGTAACGGGCATACGTTACTCCCGCTGCCCAATCCTCAAAAGAGAATGTACCGCTGGTGTTGCCATCCGGATCGCGAAAAGTAGTGCGATTCATATTTCCGGTGTTTAGAGCGGTAAACGATAAGCCAAGATGTCCGAAGTTGGTTTTTTTGGCAATAGCCGCCGAATAAAGATTGATGTCGGCCGGCCAATTAGTGTAACCAGCGAAGAAATCGCCGTTTTTAATATTAGCAATTCCCGCCGGGTTCCAGAAAATGGCCGAGGCATCGTTGGCGACCGCCGCATAAGCCTCACCCATGGCAAGGCCTCTGGCGCCGACGCCNATATCCAGGAATTTCATTCCCACGGTGCCCACCTTGGCGAATTGGGCTTGTGCTGGAAGGCAGAGGCCCAATACGACCATAAGGACCGCAGGTAAAAGAATCTTTCTCATATTATTTGCCTCCACTTCCTAACGAACGACCATAAATTTCCCGATGAAATCCTTAAATCCAGGAGCATCGGATTCGACCACGTACATGTAAACGCCGGCTACGACTTTCTGCCGCGACTTGGTGATTAAATCCCAGTCAACGGTTCTCGACGCCGGATCGGCCTTTCGGAGCTTTATGATTTCATCGCCGGTAAGGGAGAAAATGGTGACCGTAGCACTGGCGTTTGCCGGCAGATTAACAAAAAGTATTCTCTCCAGGGCCGGGTTTTCGTTCGTCGGTGCGAAACCAAATCCTTCAGGCGATGCCAGAACGAACGGGTTGGGCACTACATGAATGCCTGATTGCGCTTCGCCCTGAGTCCCGACTTTCAAGCCCGGCTCAACGTTGGTCGCTCCCGATCTGCCCGATTCAAACGATTCAATGCCGGCCGCAGGATTGCCCCTGTCGTACGCAGTGACTACATAATAATACTGGAATCCATTGGCAACATCGGTATCCAAAAATTCGTGGATTAAACCGGTGTTAAGACCGATATCATCGATTAAATCGCTTTCGAGCATTAATGTCCAGCTGCCATTGGCGCCGGTCTTTCTCCATAACCTGTAACCTTCAAAATCGTATTCACCGGTTGCAGGATCCGCAGCGTTNTCNGCCGCGCTATCCCAGGTGATCCTTACCTGGCGATCGCCTGGATCGAGATGGAAGATCGGCGATTGTGGAGCCGATGGGCCCAGCCATCTGTAACCAAAAGCCGGATCTATGCTATGTTGGAAAAGCAGATTCGCCCATTCCATGTTAGCCCTTAAACCCGCTAANCCTTCGCCAATACCAAACGCAAATACGATTCTCACCGAATCATGCCCGGCGATATCGAATGGCCCCAGCTTCTGTAAGAAACGATAATCATGAATCGATGGCGGCGGAGCAAGCCACTGCCCATCGCTCATAAGACGCATCCAATCGGCATCGGTTCCAGGATCTGAATTCCAGTCCCACCAGCCATGACCCGATTGTACACCAGTTTCTGTTTGACCGACAATAGCCGGGCAGGAAAGCAGCCTGGAGCCGATATAACCCGTAGATTCCTTCGGAATCTTATTGCCACCGACATCGTTTCCAGCAATGGCCGGGTTATCGCCGTCATACATATAAGAGATGTATTCCTTGGTAACATCATCGCGATAATAATTCGGAAGATCATCGCGTGACCAGGCCTGAGCGCCCGAACCACCTTCCGGCGTTGAGACGTCGCAATCAGCATGCAAGGCCATAAAAACCGATGTCAGCGGAGTCTCGTTGAGGTTGATGAACCAGTAATCGTAAATTATAAAATTAGCACGATACGATTCTGACCAGGCATACGAATGGCAACGAGCCCTGATGCCTATATAATCGTTTGAGCCCACCAGTGCGGATGAATCCGATATCTCAAAGTAGGTGTCGAACAAACTGACCGCTGTGGCATCAGTATTGGTCGATTTTACAGTAACGCCCGGTGATGTATCTGTCGAAAAATGAACCAGCTTATTGCCGATTCCCACGCGGAAGCTCGCAAAATAAAGATAATCGTTGAAAGAGGCATAATTGGATGGAATCTGCCATCTCATCGATGGCAACCCCCCCGAATCATCGCCCAAAAGGATTGTCCAATCGTTGATACCGGATCTTTTCTCAACTGTGGAATTTGAAACACGGTTGAATACGTTCCCGGAGTTGCAGACAACCTCCTGGCTAACCTCAGGCTTGGCTAATCCGTTTTGCCCTAAGAGGGGATTTTCGGCCACTTGCCTGTTCATGGCCAGGGCTGGCATACTGAGGATCGAGATCAAGCCAAGGATCAACAAGACCCTGCCCGTTCCCCTGTATATTTCACTTCGCATATTTATTCTCCTGCTTTTACAAGTCTCAAATCTCAATGGACCACACTAAAACTCAAGTTGAATACCGGCCAGAATTCGTCTCGGGGCAGTCCAGAATGAAGGATCGCCAAATTGCCCGGCCGGATCACCGGAGGTTTCATAGTAAAGGGTGTTGAAGTTATCATCGTTCACGTTGTTCAGATTAATATTAGCCCTATTAGTCAGGTTCTGAACTTCAATGAACCCATCGAGATTCAGGCTCTTGTAAAAGTTTATGCCTTTATCAATGCGCAGATCGATTGTCCAGGAGCTGGGGAACCTCTTGCTGTTTACGTCCGGAAGAAGGGGAGGTGGAGGATTGGAAGTCCCCGTAAACGGCCGCCCGGATCCATAGGAGAATACAAAATCAAACCCAAAATCGCCCAGAGCCGGGCCGAGATCCTTTGGGCTTCTCCAATTCAGATTGGCCTTGGCNGTATGACGCTGATCCCAATCCAGTGGGAAATCCTCGGTCCTGGGCATCCAGTTATAGTAATCATCGAGGAATACCTGATCTTTTCCGGAGGCCTTGCCTCTGGCAATCTGATAGGTGTAGGTCAGTATTCCGGAGAAGTTATGCCACGGTCTCTGGCTAAAGGTGATCTCAAAACCCTTTACTCTCGCGTAATCCGAGTTGCTGTTGATCCAGAAAACCTGGCTGGTGAGTGTATCCGTAAACTTCTTGTGGTTGACCAGGTCGGAAATATCTTTGAAGAAACCGGTTACTGCCAGCTTCAGATAATCGTTGAAACCGTGCTCTATGCCGGCTTCATACGAAATCGTTTTTTCCTCTGAAAGATTAGGGTTGCCGATATACTTGAAGGCACCCCTAAGATCAAAAGCATGGTTGGTGTAGAAATCGTCGAAAACCGGCAATTGGAAGTAATGGCCGTATGTGACATGCAACACGTCCTTATCGGTCACAGGAAAGCTTAGGCCGACGCGCGGTGAAAGCTGTTGTTTCTTCTTAGCCGGAATAGGATTCTTCAACCTGGCAGCGAGGTTGCTGGTTTCACCATACAATGGGCTATTGACATTATCGTACCCTGCGTTGAGCGGCTGGAGGAAATTGTATGGTACGATAGTCTTCGGATCGAAATAATCGTAACGTAAACCAACATTGACTATCATGCCCTGAGTTTCGATCTTATCCTGGGCGTACATGCCAAGCTGCACTGGTTTTTCATGGTATTGTGAATTGTATTCATTGTTTCCGGACGCTTTGGAACGGTAATCATAAAGCAAATTAAACCATTTCCCTTCGGCTCCGAATTTAATGAAGTTGTAGTTGTTAACCTGGCTCGAAAAATCGCCTTTAAAAGTATGCGTTATGGTCTGATCATCCTGCGTATAACGCGATATATACATCGGGTTACCGCGCAAAATCGAACCATACAAACTAGTGACGCTCGGTGAAAATCTCTGTTCACCAAGTTCATCGGCGGAAAGCGGATGGCCGTCCCAGGGATCATAAACTCGCGCCCGTTGAGCGCTAAGGAATCTGGAATAGCTAAGATTGTAAAAACTCTTGGCGCTGAGATTATTTGTAAAATTGAGCGAAAACTCATTTGACCAGGTTTCCGGATGGCCCAGAGTGTTGGCCATATCATACTCGGTATAACTTCTGGCCCAGCCTGTGCTGTTGACACTATCGCGAGCGCCGAATAGCAAGGCTGTATCAGGCACCAAAGCATATTGGCCGAACAAAGATGAAGAATCAGGACCCGCTCCGATTTTCCGGAGCCAGCGCAGATTGCCCGTATGGTGATACATATATGTGAAAAATGCCGTATCTGCCTGATCCTCGACATGCCCCGGACCTACAATCCAGCTATAAGGCGTATAGGCCTGATCCACTACTTCACGCGCATTGGTCGCGGTATTGAGTGGATAGGTATGGAAGAATGACGGCTCACCCCAGGTGAAATGGAAATACCTTTCCCTATCCCAGGGAAGGCTCTTGTTGGTTGATTTTAAGCCTGAGATGTAAAGTTTCTTGGATGCCGAAATCTCGTAGGTCAGCTTGCCCATAATCGATTGGGATCGATTCCAGCTTCTTTGATCCTGGTAACCGCGCGTGTAAGTATAAATGCCCGACGAGAAAAATGACAACTTGCCGGGTATATCGATTGCTGAAATCGGTACCGGGCCGCCAAGTGAAAACTCATGCTGGCGCATGTCATAGAANTTGGAACGATTGTGNTTATCCACCTTGTTGAGTTTGGATGTGCCATCTCTGTAGGTTGTATCACTGCCAACAATGAATGGCATATGATAAAAATGGTCGGTTGCAAGATTGTCGGTGTTAAAAAGCACTTCGGGCGACGATTTAGATTTAACCTTACCCGATATTTTCTCGCCACCATCTTTGGTGACCATGTTGACGATTGCCGATTGGACATTGGGATACTCGGCGCTAAATCCACCGGTTAAAACCTCGGCCTCGGCGATGGCCTCGTTAGGAACGTAGGTGGCCATGGCTGTGCTGGAACCGGAGCCGGGATTTCTGCCCACTCGCGATTCGCCCAGAGGATTTGAGAGGTTTACGCCGTCAAGCATGTAAATGACCTCTCCCTGATTGACTCTACCGCCGCGGAATGAACCCAGAACGGAGCCGGCGGAAAGGTTGGCTCGCGCCACAATACCATCAACAGCCGAATTTGTCAGCTGGGATGGTGTAATGGTGGTTCTTGATGAGGTGAGATCTTTTTCAATCAACGGTCTTGTGGCCTCGACCGTGACGGTGCCCATCTCGATCGTTTGCGTGCTCAGTTTAAAATCGATCGGCGTTGTCAGATCGACTGAAACCTGAAGGTTTTTAACCTCAACCGGGCCGTAGCCGATCAACGTGGCCCTGAGCAAATACGTGCCGGGCGGAACGTTGATTATGAAAAACTCACCATGAATGTTTGTGGCTGCGCCGACTGTCGTCCCGACAATCATCACGTTCACCCCTGGTAGGGGCTCGCCGGATTCTTTGTCGGTGACGATGCCTGCAATCTTACCCGTTGTTCCAGCCCAAGCCGAAACAGCAGCCAGCAAGATCAGCATTATCACGGCCAGCCTAAGTGTAGGTTTTACAAACAAACCTCACCCTCCTTGTAAAATGTTTTAGCTTTTCTCTCTTAACGCTTTTACAAAGTCCGGAATGTATTTACTGTTGTTTCCCTCCATTTCATTTATTCTGTTGAGAACGATTGCCTTACCTTATGAAAAGCATGACCAGATCCAAACAATTAAAATGAAAAGAACTCCACGTTTGGGAAAAACTATATCAGCAGTTTTGGCTTTAGTCAAGTTTTTTTGTAGCTATTTTGTACAAGCATTTCGACCCGATCACCTCGTCATCTTCTCCCCCCAAGGGATATTTCGGTTGAAATTCTATTTTCCCTATATCTAATTACAGCATTCGCCTAATAATATTCCATAAAATTACAATTATTTTACATTGTTGTTTAATAGCCATTAAACCCATAATGTGCTGTTATAAATTGGCTTACGGTTATTTAACATTAATTTGACACCCTGTTAATAGTAGCCCTTACCATTTTAAACAAGCTTATAGATCACTTTCAGGCCCATCTCAATTCTCCCTCAAAGGAGCGAAATAGCCACTAACCCGTCTGGAACGCTTTTGGGGCCCGGACGCATCTATTTATAATACTATAAAAAAAACGGGGCCCTGGACCTCTCGATCCGTGGTATGGACCCCGTCACAAATCGCGGCTTTTTAGGATACCGGAACTCTTTGGGGAGCGCCGAGGAAAACCGCGGAAAATATACTCTTAATTAGCCTTCTTGAAAGTTTCCATGAACTCGGCTAACTGATTGGCACCATCGAGCGTCATAGCGTTGTAAAGCGATACGCGGATACCGCCCACGCTTCGATGCCCCTTAAGTCCAATGAATCCTTTACCCTTTGCCTCGGCGATGAACTTGGCTTCCAGATCCTCCGAGGGGAGCCTCATAGTAATATTCATCCAACTGCGGCTTTCTCTATCGACCGTGCCTTTGTAATAATCAGG
>JGI20214J51088_10003635_pt1 | contig 10144 bp, 6 predicted proteins | sample WetSurMetagenome_FD_51088 | JGI IMG/M metagenome (IMG submission 51088) | reverse complement strand
GAGATTTTCAACATTTGTAATTGGGCCTATATTCGAAGCACTTACTTTGCAATCTTCATAAAAATTACTAGTGCAATATAAAACGGTTTCTTCAGTAAATCTTTTTAATCCATCTTCCGTAACACCCAAAGCATCAGCGACCTCTTTTACTTTTTCGTTATCAATTTTTTCTGTCTGCTCCATTTTCGAAACAGCTTGCTTTGTTATTCCTAATAGATCACCCAATTCAGTTTGAGTCATTCCCCGGAGGCGGCGTATTCTCTCAATTTTTCTGCCTATGTGTATGGCATTAGTGTATGTATCTGTTTCCATATTCCTGATTTTATTTCCGGCGTTTGATTAGTTTGTTATCTCGTTAATTATTTGTTCTTCAATAATTCAATCTTTTCTCTTTCACTTTGTAGTAAACGTTCGTATAATTCAACAATTTTTTCAATGGGATTAATTTGTAATGCAATTGCAGTTCCCCCATCTGAAATAGTGGCATCTTTATAGTTGTTATTGATATTATATATCGCCCTTTCAACATCAAAGTCTCTAATCACTTCTGAGGATACACCCAACACAACTGCAATTCTAGATAACAATTCATCATCTATTTCATCCTGCTGCTCAATTTTTGAAACAGTATTCTGACTTATACCCAATTCAGAAGCTAAAGCTTCCTGCTTTACTCCCATATATACCCGCACTTTTTGAACATTCAGTCCATCATGCCTTTTTGTTGTTTTTTCCATTGTTTCTGACATAATTAAAAGGATATTTTCCTACGAATATAACAAAAGTCAATCGAATAATTTAAAAGTCAATCAAAAAAGTTTAAAAGGCAAGCTTAAAAGTTGGCCTAACAAAATCGCACAAATTAGTTTTGTCCGCAATAAAACATATAGACCTCTTCACAGATTCTTTTTGCGTAAGGTTTTTAAGCTGTTAGCCATTCAAAGCTATGAAAAATAATATAAAACATACAATTAAGCTGATTGATTTTTATTCCTCTTTCGTGGAAGTTTATTACAACTATATGTTGCTAACTGTCAATTATATACCTAATCCAAAAACCAATCAATATGAAAAAAGTTAATAATAATTCTGAAAAACAAACCCCGCCCGGTCAAGGCCTCAAGCCAGCTGGTTCTGTTTTGCTGAGAGCGCACCGTCACTTACGGCTATTGTGCATAATGTGCCTGGCCGTTTTAGCTTTTGCAACTACGGTGAATGCCCAGACCATCACCGTGTCAGGCGTGGTCACCGAGCTGTCGGGCGCGCCTGTGCCGGGAGTTAACATTATTATCAAAGGAAATCCCTCTGCCGGAACTATAACCGGAACGGATGGTACCTTTACACTGCAAAAGGTACCCTCAGATGCAGTCATTATCTTCTCCTTTATCGGTTACAAACCACAGGAAGTACCTGTTGAGGGAAAAACGCAGATAGACGTTCAACTGGAGGAAGATATTACTGCCTTTCCGGAAATAGTTATTTATGCCGGGTACTATTCGGTAAAAGAACGTGAGCGTACAGGCAGCATTTCAAGTGTCAGCGCCTCTGAGATTGCAAACCGCCCTGTGAGCAACGTGCTATCCGCTGTACAGGGCCAGATGGCAGGGGTAAACATTACACAGAGAAGCGGTGTACCTGGCGGCGGTTATAATATTCAAATCAGGGGAACCAATAGTCTGAGAAGAGCCGGCAATTATCCGATGTATATTATTGACGGGGTTCCTGTAAGTGCCGAAACAAGTTCACCCTTATCAGGTTCTATCATGCCCCTTGGCGAATTTAATCCGCTGAGCGCAATTAATCCTAATGACATAGAAAGCATAGAAATCTTAAAGGACGCTGATGCTACAGCTATATATGGCTCACGGGGAGGCAACGGAGTAATGCTTATTACTACCAAAAAGGGAAAGGCATCAGACAAGACCCACTTCAGCGTCAACAGCAGCTACGGGCTCAGTATGGTAGCAAGTAAAATGGAGCTGATGAACACTGAGCAATACCTTGAGATGCGCCGGCAGGCTTATGCTAACGATGGCATAGCCTCTTACCCGTCCAATGCCTACGACATCAACGGCACCTGGGATCAGACAAGGTTTACCGATTGGCAGAAGGAGCTTATCGGTGGCACAGCAACCAATAAAAATGTGCAACTCTCTGTCAGCGGCGGTAGTGGAAATACCAGTTTCTTAATCAGTGGCAGCCATAACGAACAAACTACTGTCTTTTCAAAGGATTTCAATTACAAAACCAGCAACATTTCAGGAAACATCAGCCATCATTCAACCGATGAAAGGTTTACTCTGGTACTCTCAGGGTTATTTTCTGATCAGTCAAATAATCTTATCCGGGCTGACATTACATCAAAAACGCTTTTACTTAGTCCCAATGCGCCGGTACTGTATAACGATGACGGCAGCCTGAACTGGGAGAACAATACCTTTACAAATCCCGTTGCGGATTATAAAAGTACATATTCAAACGACGGCAAAACTATAAATGCCAACCTTAACCTTGATTACAAACTGCTCTCCTCAGTTCATGTAAAATTTAACGGAGGCATCAATCATCAGTTTCTGGATGAGTTATCGCTATATCCAAGCACAATGTATAATCCTGCTTTTGGCAGTACCCCCGAAGAATCATTTGCTTATAAAAGTCAGACCCAGCGCATTTCGTACCTGGCAGAGCCTCAGATAAGCTTTGAACATAAGTTTAAGGATCATGAAATAAATATTCTTGCGGGTTGGACTTATCAGCAAAGGCAAAATATATCATTGAGGGTGTTAGGTTATGGATTTCAAAGCAATGCACTGATCTCTAACCTGGCAGCAGCAAGTGATATTACAGTTGACAATAATGAGGTGATTGAATACAGGTATGCCGCCGTTTTCGGGAGGATAAACTACCAATACAAAAGCAGGTATATCATCAACCTTACCGGTCGCCGTGATGGTTCCAGCCGCTTTGGCCCTGATAACCGGTTTGCAGATTTCGGAGCCATAGGTGCCGCATGGCTCTTCAGCGAAGAACCTTTCCTTGCAGAGAAGGCATGGTTAACCTTTGGCAAGTTCAGAGCCAGCTATGGCATCACCGGCAGTGACCTTATTGGTGATTACCAGTATCTGGATACATATACCGTCAGCAGCAACGTTTACGGAGGAAGTACAAGCCTGTATTCTTCGCGTTTGTTTAACCCTTATTTCAGCTGGGAGAAGACAACAAAACTTGAAGTGGCTCTTGAGCTTGGCTTTTTAAACGACCGTGTACACCTTAACGCTGCCTGGTACCGCAACCGTTCGGGTAACCAGCTGGTAGGTATCCAGTTGTCTTCAACCACAGGCTTTAGCAGCATACAGGCCAACCTGCCTGCAACGGTGGAAAACACAGGGCTTGAACTGGAAATAAATACTGTTCCTGTTAAAACCGGAAAAATCACATGGAGAAGCAACTTTAACATCAGCTTTCCAAGGAACAAGCTGGTGGAATTCCCCGGTCTGGAGGGCTCTACTTATGCCAACACTTATGTTGTAGGTTATCCTGTCTCCGTTGCAAAAGTCTATAATTATGAGGGCATCGACCCTGTAACGGGCCTCTATACATTTACTGACTACAATGACGATGGCACTATCTCTTCACCGGCAGATAACAAGGTGTTAAAAGACGTCGGCATAAAGTACTTCGGGGGCTGGTCAAACAATTTTTCATACAGGCATTGGGAGTTCTCCTTCCTGTTTCAGTTCGTTAACCAGACTCAGTGGAATTACAACAAGCTTATGTCTTACCCGGGTACTATGAATAACCAGCCCGTAGAAGTGCTGAATGTATGGTCGCCTGAAAATCCAAACGGCCGTTATATGCCTTATACTGCAGGATCTAACTCACAGAAAAATAAACTGCTGGGATATTTCAGGAACAGTTCGGCATCTATAGATGATGCATCTTTTATACGTCTGAAGAACATTCAATTAAGCTATAGGTTACCGGTAAAAAAATATTTAAAGGATATATTGATTTATGCTCAGGGCCAGAATCTTCTGACAATGACAGATTACTTCGGCCTTGACCCGGAGTTTACTTCAACAGGATTTTTGCCTCCATTGAAAACATGGTCTTTTGGAATTCAACTTAATTTTTAACACAATTACTATGAAAAAAATATATGTATTATTCTGCCTGGGACTCTTATTCCTGACAGCATGTGAAAAATTGGTGGAAGTGGATGCCCCGGCAAGCCAATTGGGTACCTCGCAGGTATTCGAAGATGTTCAGACTGCCAATGCCGCCATGGCAGGTCTATATGCCGGGCTGAGAGATCAATCGCTTGCATCGGGTGCGGGATACTACACCATGGGTACTTTATTAGGCTCTTATACAGACGATCTGGATTGTTACTATAATAATACCCAGGCAGTCATGGATATTTATCTGAATCAACAGGATGAAACAAATACAATAATAAAATCGATCTGGAAAACTGCTTACCAGCAGGTTTATTATGCCAATTCGATAATATTTGGCGTAGAAAACTCATCATCACTTTCAGTTAACGATAAAAAGCGAATCAAAGGGGAGGCTATTCTTGTCCGTTCACTGATTTATTTTTACCTACAGCAGATTTTCGGTGATATACCTTACACCACAAGCATTGATTATGAATACAACCGTAACATAAGTAAAACAGATGCTGCCACCGTTCTTGAGAAATTGGAGGCTGATCTTACAGAGGCAGCAGGATTGCTTCAGGACGATTACCGAAATTCTGAACGTATTTATCCTAACCGCAAGACAGCGCAGTTGCTGCTGGCCCGTATATACCTGCTACGTAGTGAATGGTTGCAAGCAGAAAAAATGGCAGACACCGTACTTCTTTCACCCTTATACCAGTTTCAGACAGATATCAATGAGGTCTTTCATAAATTTGGTAAACATATTTTGTGGCAGCTAATGCCTGAAAACAGCGGAGATGCCACTGAAGAAGCACTGTTTTATTATTTCTCCGATGCAACACCAAATAATGTATACACCCTTTCACAGGATCTGGTTAACATTTTTACTGTTGGGGATCTGAGGAAACAGGTATGGATGGCGGAGATAAATTATGATGGCAATACCTGGTACAGGCCATATAAGTATAAAAACCTTTCAGGTACAAACTATAATGAATACTCTGTTGTATTCCGTCTTGAAGAGGCCTATTTTATAAAGGCCGAGGCACTGGCAAGACAGAACTTTTTTGATGAAGCCTTGCCTTATCTGAATGCCACACGTGAAAGAGCAGGTCTGCCTGCATTCACTTCCTTAACAGATGATGATTTTATTACTGAGCTTCTGGCAGAGAAAAGACGTGAATTTTTTTGCGAATCGGGCCACCGCTTCCTTGATCTTAAACGCCTTGGAAGGCTGAATGATCTATCTGCGTTAAAACCCAACTGGGAAGAATACAAACATGTTTGGCCTTTACCACAAGACGAGATGCTACTGGATCAAAATCTATCACCGCAAAATACAGGTTACTAGAATGAGGATAGAGTTACTCTGGTTATTCCTGAGCCTGCCCTTGCTGGCAGGCCGGGAATTAGCGGCACAGTCCGGCTATGATGAACTGCATAAGAATGCAAATAGTTTTTACACTCTTTCTGATCTGAAAATGAGTGAGAATGGCAGATGGCTTACTATCCGGAAGTTCTATGATCTGAATCGTGATACTGTTCTGATCTTTAGTAGTATTAACACTGATCAGCCTGTCTGTTACAGAACAAAAGTGAGCAATGTTGTATTTTTAGACAACGAAAATATTCTGATGCATAGTCCACTGCAGGCAGAGCTATTGAATCCTGTTAAGCAAACAAGTCTGTTCTTTAAAAGTGTAAAACAGATACAGGCTTTTAACAACAACAGCATGTTCGTTTTGCATTACAATAACGAAGAGGATAACAGGCTTGAATTATGTGATAGTAACGGAGGACTTATAAATGCAATAAATAACGTCAGCAGGTTTTACCCCTGCGGCAACGATATTGTTTATGCCATTACTGAAGGTAATGACGGTAAATCCGGAATTGCCAGGCTAAAAGGCAAATCAACTGAAATGATTTATTCGTCATCACAAAAGATATCTTACCTGGGGCCAGAAGCGGGGGAACAGGCGCTCATGATTTATGAGCAGTGCCAGGACAGCACTTTACTGGAAGTGCTGTTCCTGGATTTAACCACAGGAACAGTTTTCCCACTGACCGAATTATTATCAGAGTCGATTCAACAAGCATTCAGGGAGGTGATAAGGGAAGGTGAAATGTATTTTTTAGAGTTATACGTAAAAACGCAGGAAGCAGATGCCTCTCCGGTTGATATATGGTATGGAAATGATAACCGGCTTGATAAGAAGTTTGATTCGCCCGTCCGTGCGGTTTATTATGTGTGGGAACCAAAGAAAAAAAGAGTGTGGCAAATAGGAAATGATAACCTGACAACGGGTATGAACATTGGAAACGGCCGTTATTTTTTAAGCTATGATCCTGATTATTTCAACGACTATATAATTGAAAGCACTCTTTTAAAGATTTATGTCTATGACAGGCAATTGAACCGGTATTCGGTAATGGATACAATTGCTCGCAATTTATACCTGTCAGTTAACGGGGAGTATACTCTGTATCCTGAAAAAAGAGATTGGTGCCTTTACCATATTCCGTCCGGAAGCAGAAAGCATATTCCAGGCAAAGGCCAGAGCAAACCATGGTTTACCGATGACGGAAAGGCAATTCTGTTTGATGGTGACGGGGCATTGTGGAGATATGATCTGAAAAGCGGCGTACTTTCTGAAGCAGCTGTCTTTGAAGGATACCAGACAAGTATTGTAAATGGAAAGTCAGAAGTAATAAGAGCAAGGAAGTCTGAAATTTATAATAGTCAGGTGAATTCTGGAGAGCCACTTATTATAAAGTTATATGACACTCAAAACAATATAACTTCTTACATTTTATGGCGCAATGCAAAGGAGAGGGTAATTATACCTCCAACCCCGAACAGAGTACAGCTTCTCCAATATAACAAGACCTATGAATGGTTCTCCTGGGTGGAGGAGAGTTTTAATCTGCCGCCCCGTATGGTTTTTAAGCCTGAAGGAAAGGCAGGGAAGATATTATACCAGAGCAACAAAGCAGATAAGGCAATATTGTCTTTAAAACAGGAGATAGTTGAATATACCAACAGCGAAGGCATTCCCCTTAAGGGCATTCTTTTCTATCCTGTTAACTATAAGCCTGTAGAAAAATATCCGATGGTAGTGCATATTTACGAAAAGCAGCGCAGCTTATCCAACAAGTACCTCTGCCCATCATTTTATGATCGATGTGGTCTAAATATCCGTTTGCTTCTTGAGAAAGGCTATTTTGTCTATCTGCCCGATATTTTGATGCTGGGTAAAAATGGTCCTGGCATAGAAGCGCTTGATTGTGTAAACAGATCGCTTGATGTTTTAGGTGCGAACCCTTTAATCGATAAACAGAGAATCGGCCTTATCGGCCACTCGTTTGGAGGTTATGAAACCGATTTTATAGCCACACATTCAACCCGCTTTGCAGGATTTGTCTCCGGATCAGGGAAAGGTAATATTACTCAGGGTTATTTTTCTTTTAACTATAACTTTTTAGTACCTGAATATAAGCGTATAGAGTCAGGTCAGTATAGAATGAACGTAGCATTTGCAAATAACAAAATGCTCTATTTTGAAAATAACCCGGTTTATTATGCTGAAAGAGTCTATGCCCCGGTACTGTTGTGGTCAGGCCTGGATGACGAAAATGTAAGCAGCGACCAGACTATGGCTTTCTATAATGCCTTAAGCAGAAACAGTAAAGACGTGATAACACTTTTTTATAAAGGGGAGGGTCATGTATTGCAAACGCGGCAGTCACAGTACGACCTTACCTGCAGGATACTGGATTGGTTCGATTTCTCATTGAAAGGAGAAGAGCCCGCTGAATGGATCAGTAAAGGAATAAGTAAAAGGAGGGCTCGTTAAAGCCCTCCTGATACACTTAGTTAGCAGGCTTGTAGAGCTCAATGGTACATCTTGTTCCATTGAACAGATACAGTGAATGGGTAGTTGACCCATCCTGCCATGTACAAAGATCACCTTGAACATCAGTACACTCTACAGGAGAGCGTTTGCACTCTCCTGTTGTACTGTCTTTGTAGTACCCGGTGACTGTCATGCTGTTTGAGTTTTTTGCTGCATTTGTTGCAAATGCAGCTCCGGCTCCTATCAATACTAAAGCAACCGGAAGAAGAACAATTCTTAACTTTTTCATGCTGATAGAATTTAAACTATTGCCTACTCTGTTCCAGGTTTTCGGCTTTTCCTGTTTCGAAATAGCTTGTCACTGTCTGGCCAAAACGGTAACTAACCATCTCATTGCCACATAGCACATACAGATGTGTGTCTGTGACCAACATCCGGGACATTCTGTTTTTCCCATGGTGAAATATATAGAAACTACCCAGATATTCTTGTTTATCAGTACGGTACATGTCAATTATGCTTGCTTTGCTCCACATTTCTGCATCTTCAAACTTACCCACCAGGTTTGACTCGTTGAACAGCACCCCGCCATGTAAAGCTGCTGTCTTGTTCACCTTCAGCGGAGGTGCTTCCATCTTATGCGATCCGTCGGATAGAGTATACACCCTCACCTGTGCCCTGGTTATGGTGTCAATTGTGTGAAGCTTTCGTAATAGATTAAGCCCGGTGTCAATTACCAGGAACTCGTTGCGGTAGGCATAGATGTATACAAGGTTGCCGGTGACGTCATCGCGCAGCAGCTGCCCGTCAGTGTCAAACATGCCATCCACCTGCATTTCAAGAATTGTATCATTAAGCCTCACCTCAGGCTTGCTCTTCAGGGTGAGCCTCCCCAGTACATTTGCTTTGGTCCTGCTGCTCTGGGCTCTGAAAATAAAGCCGGTGGAGTCAACAGCCTGCAGCTGGGAGAAGTATGAATCTTCAAAACTTATGGTTTGGGCAACCTGCTGGCCTGGTTGACCCCTGTAGATGACCGGAACAAAACCATCATAAACGTAATAATGGGGAGGCTGTACCTGAACAAGAATGGAACGAAACTGATGATCAGTATTATCAGGTTGTATCTTAATGGTTGTCTTTATAGTAAGAGCAGTATCTATAGCTGTCAGCAGGAGGGGAGCAGTGTAGTTTCCCAGGTAAATAATGCTGTCTGCTATGCCGGCAAAGTAGTATGAGTTAACACCCAGGTCAATGACCTTCTCTTCCGTTATGGGATGCTGTGCAAACCTGCGGATGAAGCTGTTCTCCTGTTTGATTATGTGCTCTGACGATAAGAAGAGTCCAGCAACAACACCTGCTGCCGCAATGGAAGGCACAACAGTTTTAAGAGTTATTATAAATGATCTTGTGCCTTTCTCCTTTTCTATAAGCACCACGGCTGCCAGGGCCATGAGTGCAAAGGCAATGTTGAAGATCATGTGTTCTGTCCAGCCCAGCTTTTCAATGATACCGCCGCAGGAGCATGGAACGAAGTCGCTGTAGTTAAGGATAATGAAGATGTAAACTGTGAAGGCTATCATCAGGAACAGTGAGCCATAGAGGCCCGTAAGGCGGGTGGCTTTGAAGCACAACAGGAGTGACAGTAGCAGCTCAGTGGCGATCACTGCCGGTGCTACGAGTCCGGCCCATGCGCTCAACAGGGGCGACTGTGCAAGCTGTATGCGAAAATTCTCGAAGTCGAGCAGCTTGCTAGTGGCAGCATATACGAACAGGATTATATATAAACAACATACAACCGGGATCATTATCTTCCGGAACTTTAAATTGATCTTTTTCATGATCATAAATTTTATGGTATTTTTATCAGACTTTCTTCAACAACGTTACATCAATGTCAATGCAGGCGCATTGTTTAATATCATCAAACATAACTCCAAAGCGGGTTTTACCTTTGCGGTCTATTAGCAAACCTTCGTAACCTGTCAGCGGTCCCCTTATAATCATCACACGTTCACCCTCAGTGAAATCATGCTCTGCAAATATCTCCTGTCCCAGGGAGAGCATTTTTTCGATGCATCTGATATTACTGTCAGGTACGACGCTGAAGTGTGTGCCGTATTT
>JGI20214J51088_10003634_pt1 | contig 10149 bp, 12 predicted proteins | sample WetSurMetagenome_FD_51088 | JGI IMG/M metagenome (IMG submission 51088) | reverse complement strand
GGCGAATGCGCCACTCAATATTGTGAGCTTCGAGTAGCTTGATCAGGCGCTGGTTTTCCGCCTGCAGATTAAGCAGGGCCGTGGCGTCAGGCATCGAAACCATAGCTGTGCATGGTGTCTACTGGGAATATTTGAGATATCGCCACAGATTACTCTTCTAAGTTGCTCAAGACATAATGCGTGCTGCGGCCACCAGCTCCCGCGCTGATCAGCACGCCTCGATCAACCAATTCCTTGATGTCGCGCAACGCGGTATCCGGGGAGCAATCGTTCATCGATGCCCACTTCTTGTTGGTGAGATTGCCGTCGAATCCATCAAGCATTTTGTTGAGCATCTTCACCTGGCGTTCATTCATTGATGCACCCGACCAGCGGTGCCAGAAGTTCGCCTTGAACATCACCCCCTGTGTTTGTTCGCCTGTTCCCTGTATAGCGCCCAGCAGACACATCAAGAACCAATCCAGCCATTGAGTGACATCGAGCGTGCTCTTCTGGGCAAATTCAAGTGCGTCGTAGTAATCCTTGCGCTCGCGCTGAATTTGCGCAGACAGGCTGTAAAAGCGCTGGCTGGATCCGTCAGCGCGCGCAAGCGCCATGTCGCACACTGCGCGCCCGATGCGACCATTGCCATCCTCGAACGGGTGGATGGTGACGAACCACAGATGAGCGAGACCTGCCTTGATGGTTGGGTCTATGCCCTGAGCATGGTTGAACCAGTCGATGAAGCGCGCCATTTCCTGCTCCAGGCGTTCTGCCGGCAGCGCTTCAAAGTGAACCTTTTCTTTGCCAACGCCGCCGGACACGACTTGCATCGGGCCTTCAGCATCCTTTCTGTACGCGCCGACGGTGATTTTTGACAATCCGCTGTATCCGGTTGGAAATAGTGCCGCATGCCAACCGAACAGACGATCCTCGGTCAATGGCTTGTCATGTCGCTGTGTAGCATCGAGCACCATTTCCACTACACCATCGACATGCCTGTCTGCGGGTGCCAATGCACCGATATCCATGCCTAAGCGTCTGGCCAGAGAAGAACGCACTGACTCGGGGTTCAGTTTCTCACCCTCGATCTCACTCGATTTGATGACGTCATCAGTCAGCACCCGTAGCGTCGCCTCTTCCGCCAGTTTGAATCCGAGTGTTTGCATGCTGCCCAGCAATCGTCCGCGTTCCAACGTGACTTTGGAAAGTAATTCGGAGAGATGGCCGGAATCGAATTGCCATTCGGGCCATTCAAGGCGTTGCCAGATGTATTTTGTATAATTGCCGCTATTCATGCGGTGAATATAGCACAAATTCGCCGCACCCCCATGTATTGAACGCATTTTCTGCGGCGAATAAGCTGCGTATTCACCGCAGCATGGTATGTGTGTAGTGTGGATCACGCATTGGGTTAAATCACAAATGCTGCTGTTGGCAGATCAGCGGGAATGGCCGTTGTTCCGCAGTAATCGGCCATCGACTCTCTGTCCATAGCTAACTGTTTACTCGTTCGAGGTGGTAATGTTCTTCTATCTGCGGCGGCAGCAGACTAAAAACACAGGTGGCGAACTGTCTACTGCAGCTAGCAGATGGACAGTGAGCAGGTGGCACAGTTGACGTAGTTACCAAGTTGGCCGAGTTCCCCCTATTCGAGCCCGTCAACGTACTGACACGCCGCTGCTAGGAAGGACCGGAGATCGACGAAGCTGACAAACTGAAGTGATACGGAGTAGTGCGGATACTCACCTGCATGAGCTGCGCTGTTCATTAGCTGATAGGCCTGGTAAAACGCTAACATGATGGCGTGCCAGTTGGCTGCTTCGACACTCATCTTGGATGCCGGCCTTAGCATCACAGCAAACAAAGTCGGCTTCAATCTTATGTTGCCTGAGTTGCCAAAGCATTCCGCGAGACTTTGGGCTAGGGCGCTGAGTTGCTTTGGCGAGTTGTTCAATACAAGTTTCAGCAGCCGCGATATTAGTGATTTGACCTCTTTCGCTGCATTGGGTCGATAGGCCCGAGGGTCCCAGCTCTGATTTAGTTCAGTTCGATAGTCAGCTGCACACGCGGCACAGCCCAAGACGCCGCCGCCGTGCGCTGTATCCACGAATTTCTGTAGCTTTTCAATGCCGGTTGATTGCAGATGCTTCAACCAAGGAAACTAACTGACCTGACGACTCTTCGAAGAATGCGAGCATCCCGGTTTGGTAGATATTCCACACCCGACAGGGGCCTTCGTCGTATTGATGCACCGGATCGGCAAGCCGCTCGGCGATTAACGCGCTTTGGGCTCGAGTGAGGGAAATCTTTTCGAGCATAACAAGACTCATATGGCGAGTTACCCTTTACTTACTGTTTAACTAAATCACCAGGCGGACCGTGGTCGATTGGATCAGGTATCTGTCTAGGCAGTCCAAGTGCATAGGCATTCTCTACAGGGAACGTTACCTGTTCGATTCCTGGATGCTCCGAAATAATAAAGGCGCGAATATCGTCAAATGTCGCTTCATCGACTTCATCGAAATGCTCATCAAATGGTTCGGAGTCTATTGAATAGTTTTCCGGGGCTGACTCGTCATCGAAGGTTATGCTATCGGCAGCTTGCCAAATAGCCTCATGAAGCGTTGTGAAATAATGAACTGTCGTCCTGAAGGTGGATTTGTCGATTTCCAATCGTAGATCATCAAACACCCCTTCGCTGCCCGGGTTGTAAATCTCTTCGGTGAAGGAAGCAAGTAATGCTTGGCGATGTTGCATGATAGTCGCCAGTTCTTCATAAGTTGCGTTTCGCAAGGCGCGCGGGATTACGACGTAGGCCGTCTTGAAGAGCTGCTGCATTGTAATGATCTCTTTGGCGCTATAAGCCGAACGCTCAGCGTCATAATCCATCCAGTCTCTAAATCGAACATAGGCGCGGACCAAGTCATCCAGGTTGATGGGGTCGTTGAGCGGGATTGACTTCATGGATTGTCGCTGCCTGTGCGTTGCCATGATCCGCCCACAGGCCAGTTGGCGTTTAAGGCCAATTCTTTGGCGGATGCCAGTGTTGGCGGCATCAGGAAATCATGCAAGGCTGCGATGATGTCGGGGAATGTCAGATTATCCACCGGCAATGCGTTCTTGCGCAGAAATGCTTTCCACTGGGTTTGCTTTGCCGCATCGTTGGCAAATGCCTGGGTCAGGGCTAAAGGGGCTTCGGTCGGCAGAGGCGTTTTGCGCCGCGCAAAGGTTGCCTCGATTGCTGCGCCAAGCACGCGCCCCTCAAACGGAAATTTCCGCATAATGATCCAGAGATCATAGAAATCCTTCATGCGGCTATTGGCTATGCCTAGCCAAACCATGGCTTGGAATTTCTCAGCGACCACGGTGTAGATCGGATAGGCGCGCAGCTTGGGGGCGGCAAAATCCAGCACGGTGGGGTAGGTAATATCTTCCGGCGCGGGAGTCACTGCATCGCCGTAGCCAATATCAATCTGGATCGGGATAACGGCTTTTTCCAAGCGCGCTTCAAACGACACGCGCACGCCCTGATACTCCTGATCCTCGCGGATTTCTATCGCGCGCATGGTGTCCGGGAGAAACTCCAGACCATCCGGCTCGACGGACACTTGGCAAATGTCCTGGAATATCTTCACCACCTGCGGGAGCTCGCTCGTCCCGAATCCCAGCAGATCAACGTCACGGGTCGGGCGGTGAGCTTCTCCACCCCATACTGCGAATAACATGGCCCCCTTGAGCAAGAACTGGGCGTGGTATTGGGATTGCCCCAAGCGATACAGGAGACGTTCTAAGGCATAACGTGTCAGCACCAGATCGAATGCTTCGCCATCGCGTTTGGCGATATTGAGCAGCCGTTGGCGCACGGAAGCGGGGAGGTTACTTGGTTGATCTACGCTCATGTCAGTGTTTCCAGATAGGGGCGCATCACATTGGATACCCGGCAAATCGCCGCGTAACGCCAGAGCTCGTCCATGGTGCATTTACGCGCGCGCCAACTCTCACGCAGCGCTTCCACGGCTACATCCAGTCCGATCTTGTTCCGATACTTAAAACAATCGGCGATGGTTTTGGCGAGTGAGTATATTCTGGTCGGCACACCGTCTATTACATGCGTTTCTACCCCAGACTCTAGTGCCTGCCCTGAAAACCGGACAACGCGCAGCGGCGTTTCTTTGGCTGCTGGCGCACGGGCTTTGTTTTCAATCGCTATCCAGACTTCGAACGGGGCCTGCGTGGTGACCCCATGAAACCGCAGTGCCGAGAGCAGACAAATCACGCCATGGGGAACACGCTTTGCGGCTTCCCCTAGACTGTGATTGGTGGTGATGGCGCTATCGGCCAGCATGTAAAGGCCACGCCCAAGACGTTGGAGCTTGCCCGCTTCGCATAGGCGGGCAAGATAGGCGCGGGGAATGCTGTGTGGCTCCAGATCCCGGGCGCGAATAACCCCCGCCTGCTTGGCGAGACTTAGAACTTGATCGACTTTTGAGGTTTCCATGCCTGATACATATCGTCGGTAGTTGCTTATATTTACCGACATTCAGTATCATGTCAACATGCGAGGCTAACGGCAGGGTATGCCTGCCTAGATATTCTTGCTGGTTGACATGCCGTGTTGAAACAAACTCCCTAAAGCGTTCGTCACTTCAAGCCAACCATTCTGGCTACGGCAAAAACCGTGGCAGTGCTCGGGCTTCGCCTTCCGCGCAGGCCGCACCACTTTTTCGCCTTCGGGCTTTCCGTTCCTATCCTTGCTTTCGACGTTTGCGCTGCCGCGACACGGCTCCAAAGCGCAAGCAGCAAACCGACAAACGAACGAAGGAGAAAGACCATGGACGCAGCGAACACAACCAGCCAAGCCGAACAAATCAAAACCGACACTCACCAAACCGCATGCGTTAAGAACGAAAGCGCACCACCCTATGAGGTCCAAGTTCGGAGCGAGGAAGAAAACATCATTGCACAGGAACTCGACATTCTGTCGCGCAGGATGCGCAAGGCGGAAGCGTTTTTCAGTTCTCCGTCAGCAGTTCGTGATTTCCTGCGCCTGAAGATGGCAGAGCTTGAATTTGAGGTTTCCTGTGCAGCGCCTCGTCCTGATTGGCTTGGAGGATATCAAGCGTGCGCATTTTGCACGCTCTTGATTGCTAAAATCGGGAGTAGGGAGGCCAGCCAATACCAGCCGTGACCATTCTGTGACCAAATGGAGCCGGATTTAACCCATTCTGGACAAATTCGCCGTTTGAAAAAGAAACAGCCAAACCCGACAAAAGGCTTGACTGCATTGGTTTCCAGTGTGATGGGAACCATAAAATTGCTCTCGGCAGAAAGCATATCCTTGCACCGTGCACGTTGCGCCGCCTAATTTACTCCGCTTCATGCTTGCCGCTACAGGCAATGGCAGTTTTGATCTATCACGTAGCTGGTCGCTCGGTTCAATTCCCGATCAGACAATTGAACCAAGGTCCAGATATGAACAAGAGATGCGATATGCTGCTACTTTCCAAGACTGTTCAAAAAAATAATTCCAGCGGACTAGGTAGCCAAGAAAATATACTAGCATGATGGCTTTAGAGTGGCATTATCGTGGGCATTTGTTTTGAGACGCAGAATTAAATGAAGCTAATGAACAGGGTAAAGCTCTCCTGCGCCAGATTACTGTGATACTAACATTACGTCAGTAGAGACTAATTATTCTTAGCTATTGGTTGGATTAATAACTCAGATAGAGGGTGGAAAATGATTGGTGCGCAAGACTTTCGTGCGTTATTCGAGCTATCAGCCGATTCTCAGTATCTTCTTACCACCAATGGTTTTATCAAGGAAGTTAATCAAACTGCCCACGAGCGATTAGGTTATTCAAAGGCCGAGATGTTAGGTGAGCATATTGGAAAATTTATGCTGCTTGATCTTGCCGGCATAACAGGTGGTAATCCGAACAAAATAGAGGGACATGAATTTGCCATATGTGAATCGACGGAGGTACGTAAAGACGGCTCCGTTTTGTCAGTAGAGATTTGCAGCAGGGCCTTGGTGCTGAATGAGCAAAAAGTGATATTGAGTGCGGTCCGCGATATCTGTGGTCGAAAGAAAATAGAATGTGCATTAAAGGAAAGCGAGGAGAAATATCGTTCACTTTTTGAAGAGTCCTTCGACGGCCTCTTTGTCACCACCCCTACAGGAGAAATCACCGACATAAACAGGAAAGGTATTCTTATGTTTGGCTATGATTCCAAAGACGAGATGCTTCACCTTGATCTTGAGAAGGACGTTTATGTTTACCCGCCAGATAGGAATAAAATCCTTTCAATGGTCCATGCAAATGGATTTGCCGAGTACGAGGTCATAGTCAAAAAAAAGACTGGCGAGCAGATAACCTCTTGGTGCTCTTTGACTATGGTAGCCAACAAGGAGGGTTTGATTACCTCCTATCGTGGCATTATTCGGGATATCACAGAAAAGAAAAAGTCGGAAGATCTGATTTGGCAACAGGCGAACTTTGACACCCTAACAGGACTGCCTAATCGCAACATGTTACGCGACTGTCTGAATCAGGAAATGCAAAAATCAGATCGTGAAGGCTTCTTGTTGGCCTTGTTATTGATTGACCTTGATCAATTCAAAGAGGTGAATGACACACTTGGACATATAGTGGGTGACCTTCTGTTACAAGAAGCCGCTTACCGAATCCAAGCCTGTATACGCGGATCAGACACAGTGGCTCGATTGGGGGGGGACGAATTTATGGTCCTCGTGTCTGGGATCTATGAAGCTGGTCATGTCGAGAATATTGCACAAAAGATAGTCGGTAAACTGACTGAGCCATTTGAACTGGGCGGTGAAGTGGTTTATGTATCGGCCAGTATCGGCATTACTCTGTATCCAAAAGATTCCACTGACATAGACAGCTTGATAAAGAATGTGGATCAAGCGATGTATGTGGCTAAGGGCAAGGGGCGTAACCAATTCAGTTACTTCACGCAATCATTGCAGGTTATGGCACAAAGCCGATTGCGTATGATCAACGATTTAAGAGGCGCGCTGAATGCAAAGCAATTTTGTCTTCATTTCCAGCCGATTGTTGAAATGTCGACCGGTCTGATTCATAAAGCTGAGGCGCTTATCCGTTGGCGACATCCAGAACGAGGCGTGATCAGTCCGGCAGAATTTATTCCATTGGCGGAAGAAACCGGCCTCATCCATGAAATTGGGGATTGGGTGTTCAAAGAGACAGCCAAATGGGCGAAATTTTGGGGCAATTTATGCTCGGATGACAATTGTCAGCTGAGCGTTAACATGTCCCCTGTCCAATTTCAGCACGGACGCAGAACTTGCGAAAATTGGGTTGAGTTCTTGGCGGGCTTGGGGCTGTCCGGCAATAATATGGTGATTGAAATCACAGAAGGGTTGTTACTGAATGCGGAATCTGCAGTGACTGACACTCTGCTCAGTTTTCGCGATGCCGGGTTTCAGGTGGCGATTGATGATTTTGGGACAGGTTATTCATCGCTTTCTTATCTCAACAAATTTGACATTGATTATCTGAAAATTGACAGATCCTTCGTGAGCAATCTTGAGACGGATGCCAGCAACATGGCCTTATCCGAGGCCATCATAGTGATGGCCCATAAGCTAGGGCTAAAAGTCATAGCGGAAGGGGTGGAAACGGAAGGTCAGCGCGACTTGCTGGCCAAGTTCGGATGTGACTATGCACAGGGTTATCTGTTCTCGAAACCAGTTTCTTCGGAAGAGTTTGAGGAATTATTGAATTCTCAAGTCGTATTGTCACCGCGGTAACGCAATTACAAAACGTCCGTCCTAGACTGCCGGATTTGGTGCGCGTTTTTTTGTTGGATCGAGCGGTGGATGAAACTCTCAATTGATATTCTAAGAGCTCGATCCGTCGCAATCGGAGCGGAGCCCTGGATCATGCACGGAACTAATCAATAATAAAATCGCAATTCCACAAAATCAATGAGCCTCGGGATCATTATCACCCGGGGCTCATCTAGTTGTGTTGTATGACAAGGCTCAACAGCCCCGGCTTACGGTTTTTTAGGCCGCCATAGCGAAGTTTTCATCGTTTGCATTTACATGCTTGCTTCATTTACGTCGATCGCCTGACGTGTCGCCCCGAAACCTATCTGCTCGCTGTCGAAACCAGGTCATCCCCATCATAAGCACACTGACATCACTGCACTTATGGTGGAGATGGGCGGAATTGAACCGCCGTCCAACAAGCCCTTATTGAGCCGGAGTTTTCGCAAACCGAAGTTTGCTCACAACAATGTGGAACATTTTAACACAATGAAAGATTTAACTTCCTCAGATTCCAGCATTGCTGCCGATGGCCGAAGAAGTGTGAATCAGTCAATAAGATTGACTGCCCGCAGTGGAGAAATATTTCGTGCGACGGGATTGGATCTATATTGACGGTTCCAAAAATTTGGAAACGGGGCGCTTCAGCACAATCTGGCAAGCGACTGCGGGTGAACTAAAGAAACTTGTTTCGAAGTTTCCGCGGTGGTGGCTTTCTTGTCATCGCAAGATCGTCCATTATTCGATGACCTGGACGGGCGGTATGTCGCGGCCAAGGGATAAGTGTGTAAGAGGGACCTCCGTCAATAGAATATATGCGGCACCCCCAGCCTCTCGCCGATACCCCAGTTGTAAAACTGGGCGCAGATATGCAAAAGGATGACCTCGCCTGGGTCGCCTTCGCCTTTAGTGCCAAGCTGGTAGATATTGCCGCTTTTGGTCAGCGCGCGACCATGCTCCAGATCAAGTGCAACGATGACAGAGGTGGCCCACACGCAGTCCTGGGCTTCGTGGAAGCCGGTCAGGAAATGCAGCTTCGCATCGAACTCTTTGATGCAAATGAAATACCAGCCGTTCAGCTTGGCGTGGATCGGCTTCTGATTGTCCATCATTTCGACAATCGATGGTAACTCGGTGAGTTCCTCGTTGGTTGAAAGGCTTAGCGAGCACTTGTCCCGGTTGGTGCGGATGATGTCATCCAGCGACTTAGGCAGGATATTGTCCAAATCCTGTTGAGGAATCGTAGCCATACTAGACCTCCACAATCTTTGACGGACTGAAATTGAAGCTCTCCCCGCCAAGGGCAGTCACATACCCTTGTCACCGTTATCGATATCGACGGCAAGCACGATCACATCCGCTTCGGCTTTGGCCGTTTCGAAGACGATGAACTCGTTGTGCAAGTCGCTCAGGATCGGGATTCTCATGGCAGCGAGATCAACTAAACATGGCTCCGAAAACTGGATCGAAAGCCAAGTATGCCTCAGCCAAAATAGAATTCCTATTTTTGCACCGATGGTGCAAATTAACAGCTAGATGACCAGTTGGCGCTGGTTACAGGGCGATTTCTCTGCAGAGGAGATTTTAGGAATCGCTGTAAATTCAATGATGAAAATATTTTTGGTCGCGATCGTTACAACCGTACGGGAAGCATAAATGGATATTTATTGCAGCAAGGGCAGTATGCAAGTCAACGTTGATACCCTTCAGTCACCGATATTCATTCATTATTAGCAATATTGTTTTGATAACCCTAAAATGCAGTCACTTTCGCACCCAAGTAACCGCAATGAAACGTTCAGACCTAGTCCAGCGACTGCACGAAATTAACAGTCAGCTCCAATACAAGGATGCCGAGCAATCGGTCTCAGTGATTCTGGATGGAATTTCCAATGCACTCTCGAACGGAGGTCGTGCAGAGATCCGTGGTTTTGGCAGTTTTGTACTGAATCATCGTCCACCACGAACAGGGCGCAATCCAAAATCTGGAGAGGCGGTGAAAGTACCCGCCAAGTACGTGCCACATTTCAGACCAGGTAAAGAACTGAAAGAGCGGGTTGATTATCTGTAAGTTAGTCGATCAAACAGGACGAGTGACCGATGCCGGATGTGGAAAGATACAATCGGCACGTCATCAATGACCGTCAACCTTAGATGCACACATCTCCTGCCTGTTGGCGCGGTATACGTTCTGCCACTGTGTGATTCGTTTCTTCATAGCCGATGCCAACCTGATTGGATAGTATTATGGGTATCCGGATTATCGGGTGGATGGAGCCATAATTTTGGTTAGAACTTACCTGAATCGAAAACCAGCTCCAGTGTGGACAGGTCTGCGCCAAGGTTGGC
>JGI20214J51088_10003632_pt1 | contig 10154 bp, 6 predicted proteins | sample WetSurMetagenome_FD_51088 | JGI IMG/M metagenome (IMG submission 51088) | reverse complement strand
ACACCGCGATGGCCATGACGTCGTCCGCCCGCCGGCGGACTCGAATATTCTCGCATAGCGTAAACGCCGGAGCCGACAGCCGGAAGGCAGGCGCGGGGTTCCCCCGTGCGCCGGCCGGTCGCCGCCCCCACGCCTTATTCATAAACCGCTCAACGACACAAGGAGGGACCATTGGGCTTCGCATTCCATAAGGAATCCTACACCGGCAAAATCCGTGAAATCGCGTTGGGCAAGGGCAAGAAAACCGTCACCGTCGGCGGCGAGAGCTGCTACCCCTTCTACCAGTTCGAAGGGGCCATGCCTCACCCACCCCGGATCGCCATGGAGGTCTGGGACATGGCGCCGGAGGACTGGCCGGATGCGGCCGTGGCGCCTTTCAAGGACGTGCTGTCCGACCCGGCCGCCTGGGCCAAGAGATGCGTCGCCGAGCACGGGGCCGAGATCATCGTCCTGCAGCTCAAGAGCATCGACCCCAACGGCAAGAACGCCTCGGCCGCGGACGCGGTCAAGTCCGTGAAGAAGGTGCGCGCGGCCGTGGACGTCCCGCTGGTGGTCTGGGGCTCGGCCAACACGGAGAAGGACGAGGTCGTGCTCAAGAAGATCGCCGAGGAGTGCCAGGGCGACAACCTGGTGCTCGGACCGGTCGAGGACAAGAACCACAAGGCGATCGGCGCGGCCGCCATGGGCTTCGGCCACTCGATCATCTCCTCCTCGCCCATCGACGTGAACCTGGCCAAGCAGATCAACATCCTGCTCGAGAACCTGGGGGTGCCGACCGACCGCATGCTGATCGACCCGACTACCGGCGGCATCGGCTACGGCATGGAGTACACGTACTCGGTCATGGAGCGCATCCGCATGGCCGCGCTGGCCCAGGGCGACGACAAGCTGCAGTTCCCCATCATCAACAACCTCGGCAACGAGGTCTGGAAGTGCAAGGAAGCCAAGCAGGGCGCCGATGAAGCCCCCACCCTGGGCGACCCCGAGCGCCGGGGCATCCTCATGGAGGCGGTCGGGGCCGTGGCCTACCTCATGAGCGGCGCCGACGTTTTGATCATGCGCCACCCCGAGGCCATCCGCCTGGTCAAGAGCTACATCGGGCTGATGGTCGCGGGCGGCGACGCCAAGGCGGTTGCCCCCATCGCCAAGCGCCTGCCCGCGGTCAAGGTCGACCTGCTCGCCAAGTCGCCCGCACCGAACCTGACCATTGCCGAGGAGAAGAAGGCCGCCCCCGCCCCGCCGCCCAAGGCCGCGGCCGCCCCGAAGCCTGAAGCGAAGGCCGCCCCGGCGGCGCCGGCCGTGGCCCCTGCCGCGGCCGCCCCCAAGCTCGACGAGGCCGCTGCGAAGGCCAGGGTCGAGACCGACGCCCGGGCGAAGGCCGAAGCGGACGCCAAGGCGAAGGCCGAGGCCGAAGCCCGCGTGAAGCTCGACGCCGCGGCGCAGGCCAAGGCGGAAGAGGACGCCCGCAAGAAGGCCGAAGCCGACGCCAAGGCCAAGGCCGAGGCGGAGGCGAAGGCCAAGGCGGAGGCGGAGGCCCAGCGCGTGGCCGACGAAAAGGCGAAGCTCGAGGCCGAGTTGGACAAGATCCGGCAGCAGCGCGCCAAGGAGCGCGAGGAACTGGCCGCGCAGCGGGCCGCCGCCCCCCCGGAGTCCGCCGTGCTCGAGACGTCGATCACCGGCCGCATGGCGGACGTCCTGGTCTGGGTCCACCGCCGCAACCGGTAGACCCGGCCGGCGGGCCCGATGGCATCACCCCAGGAGCATATCAACCGTTCACATAGAAATCCTCAACGAAGGAGGAATCGGCATGTCTAAGCTGGTGGCGTTCGCTGCAGTTCAAGGTGCGTACAACATCGTCTCCCAGGTGGAAGGCGAGTACAAGAAGGCGCTCGACACGTTCAGCGCCGACACGAAGGTGGGCTTCCCGAACACGGCCTACTACCTGCCCGTGATCTACTCGCTGCTCGGNATCAAGGTCGAGCGGCTCGANGACATGCAGAAGGTCCTGGAGGTGGTGCGCAAGCTGCTGCCCCCGCACATCAAGGGCATGAACCACCTGCCCTACCTGGGGCCGCTGCTCGATGCCGGCATGGCNGCGCTCTTCAGCTTCGAGCTGCGCGAGGCGCTGCGCTANCTGAACGAGCCGGACTTCTACCTCCACTCCGAGGAAATCGACGAGGACGCNGGCAAGATCTGGCTCGGNGCGGCGGACGACACCGTCTTCCGCAANCGCGGGGTCGAGTTCGTGGACGGCTCCGCCCCGGGCTTCGCNGCCATCGTCGGCGCGGCCCCGGANGCCGCGACGGCCAAGATGATCGTCGAGGAGTACCAGAAGCGCAGCCTCTACATCTTCCTGGCNGCGCAGCAGAACNACACCTCGGTCGCCCAGCAGCTGCTCGAGGCCAAGGTGCAGATCGGCTGGAACACCCGCATCGTGCCGTTCGGGCCCTACATCTCCTCGGCCATCTTCGCCCTCGGCTTCGCCAACCGGGCCGCCATGGCCTTCGGCGGCGTCCAGCCCGGGGACTACAAGCGCATGCTGCTCTACAACAAGAACCGCATCTTCGCGTTCGTCAACGCGCTGGGCGAGGTCGGGACCGACTGGGCCGCCGCGGCGGCCGGCTGCGTCAACTGGGGCTTCCCCACGATCGCCGACACCGACATCCCCGAGGTGCTGCCGACCGGCATCTGCACCTACGAGCACGTGGTCGCCAACGTGGCCCACGCCGACATGGTCCAGAAGTCGGTCGAGGTGCGCGGCCTCAAGGTCCAGGTGGCCACGATCGACATCCCCATGTCCTTCGGCCCGGCCTACGAGGGCGAGCGCGTGCGCGGCGCCGACCTGTACTGCCAGATGGGCGGCGGCAAGACCCAGTGCACCGAGCTGGTCAAGATGGCCGAGATGAACGAGATCGAGGACGGCAAGGTCGTCATCGTCGGGCCGGACCTGAACGAGATCAAGGAGGGCGGGGCCGCGCCGCTCGGCATCTACGTCCAGGTCGCCGGCCGCGAGTTCCAGACGGACTTCGAGCCGATCATCGAGCGCCAGATCCACCACCTGATCAACTACATCCAGGGCATCATGCACATCGGCCAGCGCGATATCTCCTGGATCCGGGTCAGCAAGGCGGCCAAGGAGAAAGCCTTCTCGCTCAAGCACATCGGCGTCGTCCTGCACGCCAAGTTCCACCAGGACTTCCAGAAGATCGTCGACAAGGTCCAGGTCACCCTNTTCACGAAGAAGGAGGACGTGGACAAGCTCACCGAGCGGGCGCGCGCCGAGTACAAGACCCGCGACGAGCGGGTCGAGAAAATGCGCGACGAGGACGTGGAGACCTACTACTCCTGCACCCTGTGCCAGTCCTTCGCCCCGAGCCACGTCTGCACGGTCAGCCCCGAGCGCACGGGTCTGTGCGGCGCTTACAACTGGATGGACTGCAAGGCCTCCTTCGAGATCAACCCGACCGGCCCCAACCAGCCGATCGAGAAGGGCGAGTGCCTCGACCCCAAGCTCGGCCAGTGGAAGGGCGTCAACGAGTTCGTGCAGAAGGCCTCGCGCGGCGCGGTCACGCACTACAACTTCTACTCCATGGTGCACGCCCCGATGACCACCTGCGGGTGCTGCGAGTGCATCGCGGCCATGCTGCCCTCCTGCAACGGCGTCATGACCGTCAACCGCGACTACAGCGGCGACACCCCCTGCGGGATGAAGTTCACGACGCTNGCCGGCGTCATGGGCGGGGGCGCGAGCTCGCCGGGGTTCGTGGGGCACTCCAAGTACAACATCACCCAAGGCAANTTCCTGGTCGGCGACGGCGGGATCAAGCGTCTGGTGTGGATGCCCAAGATCCTGAAGGAGGAGCTCAAGGAGCGGCTGCTCAAGCGCGGCAAGGAAGCGGGCTGCCCCGANCTCATCGACCGCATCGCGGACGAGACCGTCGGGACCACCGAGGANGAGATCCTGGCCTTCCTGAAGGAGAAAAAACACCCGGCGCTGTCCATGGAGCCGCTCATCGCCGGATGACCTNCGCGGGGGACAGCGGGCGGCGCCCGGNGGGTGCGCCGCCTCTCACCGGACTCGAACACGCACAAAGGAGATCGAGATGGCATTGACAGGCATTCAGATATTCAAGCTCCTGCCCAAGACCAACTGCAAGGAGTGCGGGGTCCCGACCTGCCTCGCCTTCGCCATGAACCTGGCGTCCGGCAAGGCCGAGCTCGACAGCTGCCCCTACGTGTCGGCCGAGGCGCGCGCGGCGCTGTCCGAGGCCGCGGCGCCCCCGATCCGGCCGGTGGCCCTGGGCAAGGGCGTGCGGGCAACCACCACCGGCGGCGAGACCGTGCAGTACCGGCACGAGAAGACGTTCTTCAACCCCACCCTGCTGGCGGCCGCGGTCGGCTCGGACATCGCCGAGGCGGACTTGCAGACCCGCCTCAAGACCTGGAACGCCTTCCAGTACGAGCGCGTCGGGCTCAACCTGCGGCCGGAGCTCGTGGCCGTGCGCGACGTGAACGGCAACGCCGAGGCCTTCGCCCGGACGGCCAAGACGATCGCGGCCACCTCCGAGTTCAACCTCGTCCTGATGACCGAGAAGCCGGCCGTGATGAAGGCCGCTCTCGAGGTGGCCGGGTTCAAGCGCCCGCTCCTGTACGCCGCCACCGCGGCGAACCTGGCCGAGATGGGCGCCCTCGCCAAGGAGAAGGGGCTGCCGCTCGCGGTCAAGGCCGGCTCGGTCGCCGACCTGGTCCCGCTCACCCAGAAGCTGACCGAGATGGGCCTCAAGGACCTCGTGCTCGACCCGGGCACGCGCGAGCCCAAGCAGCTGCACCAGGACATGGTCGCCATCCGCCGCGCCGCCCTCAAGGACGGCAACCGCGCGCTCGGCTTCCCGACCATCGTCTTCCCCTGCGAGATGGCCGGCAACCTCGACATGGAGACCCTGATCGCGGGCACCTTCGTCGCCAAGTACGGCGGGATCGCCGTGATGTCGGACTTCGCGGGCGAGAGCCTGTTCCCGCTGCTGCTCGAGCGGTTGAATATCTTCACCGACCCGCAGCGCCCGATGACCGTCACCCAGGGCATCTACGAGATCAACAACCCCAACGAGAACTCCCCGGTGCTCGTGACGACCAACTTCGCCCTGACCTACTTCATCGTCTCCGGCGAGGTCGAGGCCAGCCGCGTGCCGACCTACCTGCTCATCAAAGACTCCGAGGGCCTGTCGGTCATGACCGCCTGGGCCGCCGGCAAGTTCGCGGGCGACGACGTCGGCATGTTCGTGAAGAAGTCCGGCATCGCCGACAAGGTCAAGAACAAGGAAGTCATCATCCCGGGCTACGCCGCCGCGATCGCCGGCGACATGGAAGAGGAGCTGCCCGGCTGGAAGGTCACGGTGGGGCCGCGCGAAGCCGCCCACCTGCCGGCCTTCCTGAAGGCCCGCTGACCTGTCACCCGTCGGGCGCGTCGGGATCCGCCGGCGCGCCCGCTGCACGTTGACCCGATCGACCGACACACGAGGGAGGAGCGCATGATCTTAATCGGTGAAAGCTTGAACGTCATCTCCAAGAAGATCGGCAAGGCCTTCAAGGAGCGCGATCCGAAGCCGATCCAGGAGGAGGCCCTGTTCCAGAAGTCCAAGGGCATGGACTACATCGACATCAACCTCGGGCCGGCCAAGAAGGAGGGCCACGAGCTGATGCCCTGGGTGGTCAAAATTGTGCAGGAAGTGGTGCCCGACGTGCCGCTCGCGCTCGACACCTCCAACATCGATGCCATCGCGGCGGCGTTGAAGGTCTACAAACCGACCGCCCTGCCGCCGATCGTCAACTCCATCATGGTGCGGCCCGAGCGCTATGAGAAGATGGTCCCGATCGCCAAGGACGCCGGCGCCGATTTCATCGCGCTGATGTGGGGCCCCGAGGGGCTGCCGCGGGACGAGAACGAGCGCGCCGCGCTGGCCGTCGAGCTGATCTACTTCGCCAACGAGGCCGGCATCCCCAACGAGAAGATCTGGGTGGACGGCATCGTGACCCCGGTGAACATCCAGCAGCCGCAGGCCATCAGCCTGATGACCTTCCAGGCCATGATCCCGGACATCGCCCCCGGCGCCAAAAGCACCTGCGGGCTGTCGAACATCTCCAACGGGCCTCCGGGCCACCTGCGGCCGATCCTGAACCAGACGTACATGGTCATGCTGCAGAAGCACGGCATGGTCTCGGTCATCGCCGACCCGCTGGACGACCAGCTGATCGCGATCGCCAAGGGCAAGCGCCAGGACATCGTCGACCTGATCTACGGTGTCATGGACGGCGCCACGCCCGACATGGCCTCGCTCTCCAAGGAGATGCAGGACTACGCCAAGACCGTGAACGTCATCCTCGGGAAGACGCTGTACTCCGACAGCTGGCTCGAGATCTAACGGCAAAGTCCGTGGACCCGTTAACCCGTTTGCCCGCGGAAGAACGGTCGAATGGGTAAAAGGCGGAAACTCAGGCGGCGGCGCTGCTTCGGCAGCGTCGCCGTCCCATTCTGCACGTCAGGTTCGTGGACCCGTTGGCCCGTTACGCACTTTTCAACGGGTCCACGGGCAAACGGGCCAACGGGCTAACAAACGCCCTGAACGTTGAACGGTGAACCGCGGAACCGTGAACCCCTGAACCGTTGAACCTCATTTGGAGCCCCCATGCCGCGCGTGGACGACTACATCGCCGCCTGCCGCCTCGCCCGCGAGACGCTCGCCCCTGTCCCGGGCGAGCGCATCGGGGCGCGGTCGGGGTTTGCCTTCGAGGCGGGGCGTCTGCAGGTCCCCTTCCTGGACCGGGTCTACCGGGTGAGCTGCCCGGGCTTCGAGTTCGTGGACGAGGTGTCGGCGGGCGCGCAGATCCCGCTGCAGGAGCAGGTCCTGCTCCTGCACTACCTTGCGGCCGATGCGCCGGTCGCCGTCGCGGGCGACTGGGTCGCCTACCGCGAGATCCCGGGGGCGGCGTTTTATTTCGCGGCGTTCGTCAAGCGGGCGGTCGATCCGCTCAAGACGCGCTTCGGGCAGGACATCGCGGGGTTTCGGCAGGCTGCGGCGCGGCTGAACGGCGCCGCGGTTGAGGCGGGGGATGCGGCGGCCGAGTTCCGCGTGCTGCCGAACGTCCCGGTCCGCCTGATCCTGCACGCGGGCGACGAGGAGTTCCCCTCGGAAGCGACCATCCTCTTCGACCGCTCGGTCGGCCGGATCCTGACGCCGGAGGACGTGGCCTGGCTGGCCGGCATGCTGGTGTACCGGATGATGCGGGTTGCAGGATGAGGCCGACGGTTCAGGCGGGGTACTCGATGCTCGATACTGGGAGCTCGATTGGATCCAGGATTCAGGGATGCTGGATGCAGGATGACTGATTCGTGGACCCGTTAGCCCGTTGGCCCGTTTGCCCGGAACTGCAGGGGCAGCTCCACTCTAACCGTGAACCTTGAACCGTGAACCGTCTCTTCACTTCTCCGTCGGTAACCCCTTCTCCTTCCAGCGACCCCACCCGTCTGACAGGTAGCGCGCGTTCGCATACCCCAGTGATTGGAGCTTTTCGACGAGAGACTTCGACAGCTCGCAGCGGCTCCCCTCGCAGTAGGCCACGATCACGGTTTCGGGCTCGGTCGCGGCGATGAACCCCTCGATCCAGCGGTCGAACTCCTGGTCCGGCCCGCTCACCGCACCCCGGATGTGCCCGGCGGCGTAGTCCGCGGGGGAGCGGGCGTCCACGAAGACGGCCGAACCGTCGGTGTGGCGCCGGGTCGCCTCCTCGAGCGAAATCTGCAGCGGGTCGGCCGGAAGCTCGCCGGTCGCCGGGGGCGCGGTGAAGAGGTTCAGCCCGCCCGGGTGCCAGGCGTTCGCCAGCAGCGCCAGCCCGCACGCCGCCAGGAGGAGCAGGAACGCTTCCCGCAGGATCGATTGCTTCCGGTGGGGGTGTTTCCACATGCCCGGATGGTAGGGGAATCGGCCTGAAATTTCAAGCCGCGCGTGCCGTTTCACCACAGTTGGTGTGCGGTCGCCGGGCTTGCCAGGACGGACGGCATCTGTTACCCTTCCATTATCCTGCATGGGCACTCTCTCCCTGAATCTCGTTTAGGCTGCACGGCTTCCGATACCTCTCGTACGCCCGATGCGGGCGGTGGGAACCCTTTGGGACAGGCGTCGTGGACTCGCTCCCCCGCACCAAATCCAAGGCCCTCGAAGTCAACCTGGCCGACACCCGCGTGGATGTGGCGATCGACCCGTCCTACGCCGTCGTCCTGGAGGTGATGAGCGAGTACTACGGCTTGACCGAGGGCGTCGCGACCTTCCTGCGNGAGCTGTCCCACCCGTATCGCAACTGGCGCTTCATCGTCGCGGAGGCCCGCAAGTACGCGCTGGGCTACATCCACCTCTTCCGGAGACACGCGCGGGGAGTAGAGGCGGCGGAGGCCATGACCGGCATCCTGCTGTCGGCCCTGAACGCCACGCGCGAGGGCGACACGCGGTCGGACGCGGCGGACACTCTGCTGCAGGTCCTGCACGCCCTGGCCGCGTCGGACGCCGACGCCGGTGTCCCGCACTTCCGTCCGCTCATCCCCGTCGTGCTCGAGCGCTTGGCACAGGCGGGCGCGGAGGCCTTCGAGTTCGTCGTCCGCAGCTTCTTCTCGGTATCGGATCTGGCGCGGGATGTGCTCGCGGGGCCCGGCGGCCTTGAGGGCGTCGCTGCCGTCAACCGCGTCGTCGCCCGCTTTCTGGATCGCACCTACGCCTTCTGGTCGGCCGAGCCCGACCCGCAACCGCGCTTCGACCGCGAGGCGGCCGAGTTCGGCGAGTCCGGCGTGTGGGACGACCTCTTCGGGGACATCGCCCACGCCCGTCTCGCCGAGCGACGCGCCGAGCTGGAGGAGATCCTCGCGGGAGCGTCCACCGACGCGGCGGCGACGGCGGAGCGGCTACTGGCGTTGCCCGGGTTCCACGAGGTCGTCGCGGCCTACAAGGCCATCCCGCAGAAACTGTTCGAGCGCGGCAGCACCCGCGGCCGGGGGCATCACCTCAAGCTGGTCTTCCTCTTCCAGATGATGAGCGTTCCCGGCCTCGCGCTGTTGCACGAGGACACGCTGCGGGAGATCAACCGGACGCTGACCTGGATCATCGTCAACGATCACTACCGCGACGTGCAGCGCCTCATCCGCAAGACCTTCTCCATCCTCAAAGAGCGCGCGCAGGACTACCCCGCGACCGCCCTGAGCTGCGTCCTCAACACGGGGCAGGGCGTCCAGCGCACGGACGACCTCGACCTCGTCAACTTTTTTATCGACGCCCTGATCGACTTCGGTTTCCAGTCGCCCATGGTCCAAGGGGTGGACGACGAGTGGCGCATCCAGGTCAACAGCGCTCACCTGCAGAACATTCGCACCTGGCTGGAGCTGATCAAGCTCAACCCGAAGCGCTCGACCCGCTTGCTGTCGGCGCTCGTCATCCACCTGGCCGTGGGCGGCGTCCACATCCGGGACAACGACCTGTTCCCGCGGGACGTCACCGCGCTGCTCAACAGCCGCGTCGAGCCCGTGTATCATCTCGTCAAGCAGCTCGCGCGCTTGTGCCCGGTGTTTTTCAACGACATCGGGGCGGAGGGGCGCCTGCGGGAGGTCTCCACCCGGATCGACGACCTCTGCCGCCGCGAGGACATCCTCATCCACTTCCTGCGCAAGCAGAGCCATGTCGAGAGCAGCTCCCGGATCCTCCCCTTCATGGAGGCGGTGTTCCAGTTCTGGCGGGACCTCGAGAAGGAGGGGCTGGCGCCGTTCGTGCCGCCTTCGATCTACCGCCGGATCGATTCGCACGGTCCCCATGTGAGCGGGCTGCACCGGGCCATGGTGAGGTTGTCCCGGCGGGGCGTGCGCATCCCCGACGACCTGGCGGCCTGTGCCCCCGGGCGAATCCGCGCGCTTCTGGGATACGTGCCCTCGGCCTCGGAATCGGACCTGGAGCGGCTCGAGCTCGCGGTCGAGCTTTACGGGCTCCTCTGCCGCAAGTACCGCTTCGACCGGGTCGATCTCCACGACTACCTCGCACAGCTGCGCCCGGAGGCCCTGCCGGGGCTCGACCGGCTGGAGCGCGCGCTGGCCGAACCCGACGACGAGACCCGTCTCGGGCTCA
>JGI20214J51088_10003631_pt1 | contig 10160 bp, 13 predicted proteins | sample WetSurMetagenome_FD_51088 | JGI IMG/M metagenome (IMG submission 51088) | reverse complement strand
CTGGAGGCGATCACCGATCGGATCGACGTCCCCACCATGGAGCGGCTCCTCGCGGAGCGGAACTCGGCGAAGACGTTGCCGTACCTGTACTCGTTGTTGTAGAGTGCGGGGGTGGCCCTCCTGGAGGAGGAGCCGGTGACGTCAACCGAGCAGCCGAGGAAAGGTGGAGACGCATGGGAGCCAAGGACGTGCGCGTGAAGGCAGACGACCTGAAGCGGTTCACGAAGGCGGTATTCGAGAAGGCGGGTTTCACACCAGAGGGAGCCGAGAACCAGGCCGACGTGCTGGTGTGGGCGAATCTGCGCGGNGTGGATTCCCACGGGGTCCAGCGCATCTCGTGGTACCTGGAGCTGGTGGACAAGGGGCACATGAAACCGCGAGCGAATATCCAGATCCAGAAAGAGACGCCCGCCGTCCTGCTCATCGACGCGGACTACGCCCCCGGACCGGTGGTGACAGTGATGGCCATGCGGAAGGTCATCGAGAAGGCGCGGAAGATCGGCATCGGCTGGGCCGTGATCCGCAACACGCTGCACCAGGGGGCCATGGGGTACTATTCGCTCATGGCGGCGAACGAGGGCATGGCGGGCATCGCCATCGTGTGCAACCCGCCCAACACGGCTCCATACGGCGCCCGGGCCGCCGGTGTCCACAACAGCCCGATCGCCATCTGCGTGCCGGGGGAGAAGCATCGCCCGCTGATGCTGGACATGGCCACCAGCGTGGCGGCCCGCGGGAAGCTGGACGTGGCCGAGGATAAGGGGATCTCGATCCCGCTGGGCTGGGCGCTGGACAAGGACGGCAAGCCCACCACCGACCCCAAGGCCGCGACGGTNCTCTTGCCCGCCGGCGGGGGCAAGGGGTCCGGCCTGGCCATGCTCTTCGAGTGCCTGACCAGCCTCTTCGTGGCGAATCCGCTGTTGACCCCCGTCTTCCAGGGGAAGCCTGGCGCCCAGGTCCATCGGCAGAACAGCGTGGTGGCGGCGGTGGATATCGCGACCTTCACCGACCTGGCGCAGTACAAGACCAACGCCGACGCGATCGTGGACGGGATCAAGGCGCTGCCGACGGCCGAGGGGTTTTCGGAGGTTCTCGTGCCCGGCGAGCCCGAAGACCGCGTCTGTGCCGAACGGACCCTGAAGGGCATCCCGCTGCCCGAGGGGACCTTCGTCAAAATGAAGAATGCCTCCGAGCGGTTCGGCATCCCGCTTCCGGCCGGGCTGTAAGAGCCGACAGGGATAGCGACAGAGACAGGGAAACGGGGNGATAGCGACAGGGACAGCGACAGGGAAGAACGGCAGGGGCGCACGGGAGCAGGGGGGCGAGGACTCGGTCGCTGTCGCGGTCGGAGATTGCTGTCGCCCCCTTTCTCCATTTACCGCGAGGACCCGAATGATTAAACTGAGTTACGCTGTCGCTTTGCCCGATTGTCGGTCGAAGAAGATGCAATGCTTCCGGGGCGATCTGGACGCCGTCTGCGGACAGCTCAAGGCGCTAGGGTATGACGGCGTCGAGCTGTTCGTGCGCGATCCGCGGGAGCTAGACCAGCAAGCGATCGCAGGTACGATCCAGCGGCACGGCCTCGTGGTGCCCGAGATCAGCACCGGCCCGGCGAGCGAGGATCTGACCCACGCTTTCATAGAGGCCCTCCGGTAGCCGCACGCGCGGGTCAACCAACCCCTNCGGACAAAATAGCGGTGCGCGAGTGGATGTCCATCCTGGCAGGTCCACGCGACCATCGCCAATCGTGTCTNAGATTGAGAGACATATGAAAAGACAGTTGTGATATGTCAAGTATATTGCGAATTGTACGGTACTATCAATGAGTGGTGGATAGCATGAAGACAACTATTGAGATTGACGAGAAGGCGTTGANAGAAGCGCAGCGGGCGCTGGGGACCACCACAATCAAAGGGACGGTAAACGCCAGTTTAAAAGAGGTGGTCCGAAATAGACAACTGCAGGCGCTGGCGGATGCCCTGGGTACCATCGAGCTCGACCTGACGCCCGACCAACTCCGCCGGCAGCGCGAAAAGCGAACCACCCATGCATCTCGTTGACACATCGGTCTGGGTACACGCCTTGCGGCCGTCCGGCCACCCCGCGATCCGTGCCCTCTTGCGGCCCTTGATCCTGAATGGAGAAGTCGCGGTCACGGAGTGGATCCTCCTGGAACTCCTGACTGGTTTGCGGGCGTCCGAACGGAAGGACTCTCTGCTGCAATGGTTTGCCCCGATCTCCCGTCTCCCGTTTGAGACCTCGTGGTGGGAGCATATTCGGGACCTTGCTGCTCGCCTACGGCGGGACGGCGTCACGCCGACCGCAGCGGACTGCTTCATCGCTGCCGTGGCCATCAAACACCAGGCCGTCCTGATCCATTGTGACACGGACTTCGAGTCGATGAAGTCAGTCTGCCCCTTGTTGACCCTTGACTGGACCCCCCATCTTTCACGGCGGTAGTTGCTGGGCGACGAAATTGGATTCCGGGGACACCTACTCAACACTTCTCCTGCGACAGGCTTCGTCGCCAGCGCGCACAAGGCAAAGAAGCCCCGGGGGGGTTCGGGGATTCAGGCGGCGTGCGGCCCGAGGGTGGGGACGACCAGGCGCAGGGTAGGGAAGTAGGCGCGGTAGCGGTGTGTGTCCCGCGTCAGCAAGGGGACGTCGAGCACTGCGGCGTGGGCGCCGACGAAGAAATCCGGCAGCACGCCTCGGCGCGTGCCCCCGCGGTGCCGGTAGCGCACGAACGCTCTGGAGGCGAGAAAGAGCGCCGCGCGGGGAATCTCACAGAACTCCAGGCCGACGGCGTCGATGACGGCGTCCAGCTTCTCAATCGTGTCGTAGGCCGGCGCCAGTTCGGCGTAGATGACGGGGTCGATGAGAATCGGCCCTCGTCGCGACCACTCGTCCAGCGCCGCCTGAGACCAACGGCCCCATTGCCGATCCGCCGTGATGACATCGAGAAGCACGTTGCTGTCGGCGAGGATCATCTGAGACCCGGATCGCGAGCATCCTTGTCGTAGCCGCGCAACAGGTTCATGAGTTCCTTCGTGGTCACCCTTTTCTGTGTCCCCGTGCCGCGAAGGCGAGCGAATCGGCTGCGGCCGGGGATTCGCGGACGCGCGCGCACGGCGGGTCTCAGGACCACTTGCCCGTCCGGTCCGTACTCGAACTCGACCCGGCTACCCGGCGCGAGTCCGAGGAAATCGCGGATCGGTTTGGGAATCGTCACCTGCCCCTTGGTCGTCATTGTGGTTGTCATGCGCCCTTTCCTCCTGGTAATACTATCTGCAATATGGTAATACCACGAGCCAGGCCTGGCAACGGAAAACTGGTGACGCAGAACCTAGAGGGCGCTGAGGGCGGCTTCAGGGCGTGCCGGCTACTGTGTGGTGCGGATACTCGACGACACGCCACATTTCCGAGAATGATCCGCGGGGAGGATACGGCACTGTGGGTACGACCGATTTCTCTAGCCTTCGTCGGGGGATTGTCGAGAAGTACCAGAAGGTTGCCGTTTCTCCGGAGGGTCTCTTCAGGTATCCGACCCGGGAGGCCAGTGCGCTGGGGCTGGGGTACCCGCCGGAGCTGGTTGCTCGGATCTCCGGCGCGATACGGGAGCGCTTTGTCGGCGTGGGGAATCCGTTCGCCCTGGGCGAGGTCCGGGCGGGCGAGGCGGTGCTGGATCTGGGCTGCGGGGCGGGTTTGGATGCGTTCATCGCCGCGCAGCTCGTGGGGCCGACCGGGCGCGTCGTGGGTGTGGACCTCTCGGCCGAGATGTTGGCCGTGGCCGAGGCGGCGCGGGCACCGTCGGGCATCCCCCGCGTCGAGTTCCGCGAGGCGGCCGTCGAGGCCCTGCCTTTTCCGGATGCCAGCTTTGACATCGCCCTGAGCAACGGTGTCCTGAATCTGATCCCGGACAAGCCGGCCGCGCTGCGCGAGGTCTTCCGGATCCTGAAGCCCGGCGGGCGCCTCCAGGCCTGCGACATGGGGCTCGCCGGGGACGAGCCCCCGCCGGACAAATCCCTCTGGTCCGACTGAATCGGCGGTGCCGTGACGAGGAAGGTCTTCCTCGCGATGCTCGACAAGGCCGGATTCGCGGAGGCGCGCTGCGCAGGAACCGGAGCGTACCGCACCTCGGCCTATACCCAGGCGACGTTCTACACGGCCCGCAGGCCGCCGGGTGAATCCTCGGCTGGGGAGTGAGCGGGACGGCGCCTCCCCCGCCCGCGCGATGTCGCCTCTTCATCCCTGCCGGCGACGCTCCACACTTTTCCTTGCTCCGTTTGGGCGTTTGCAATACAACTGAGTGGACGCCTTGGCGAATCCGGCGGACCGCGCGTGTCCGCCGGGTCGGTTTCGATTCTCCATGGGGCGAATGGTGTCGCCCAGAACAAGGAGGCTACCATGCCGGCACTCATCCGGAGCGCTGCCAACCAGAACCAGCCGATCATCACACAGAAGAACGGAACGCTCTCCCGAACGTATTTCAACCTGGTCCGGCTCGGTCGGGGGGAGGAGTACCGGACCAAGGTCGCGGGAGTCGAGACGGTCTATGTGGTGATGACCGGCAACGTGGACATCCAGGTGGACGGGACCACGTTCCGGGACGTCGGGCGCCGCAAAGATATCTGGTCGGGGAATGCGGATTCCGTGTATGCCGGCGCCGGCTCTGCCGTCCAGGTGCGCTCCAATCAGGACGGGACGGAAATCGCCGTGGCGGGCGGACTCTGCGACACCGCCTATTCGNCCTTCCGAGTGCTGCCGGCGGAGGTGGACATGGTGGACGTCGGCTCCATCGAGACGCGTTCCCATCGACGCATCTTCCACGTCCTGGGTAAGAACGCGGCAGGCCGCGCGGGTAATCTTCTGGTCAGCGAACTGTATTGCGACCACGGCTGCTGGTCGGGGTACCCCCCGCACAAGCACAACGAAGATCGGGGGAACGCGGAAACGGACCATGAAGAAACGTACCACTACCGCTTCCGGCCCGAGACGGGTTTCGGAGCGCAACTCTGCTTCCAGCCGGACGGCTCCGCGCAGTGCTTCATGACGCGGCACGGCGATACTTTTCTGCTGGATCGTGGGTATCATCCGACCGTCACGTCGCCCGGCCACGAAGAGTACATCTTCACGATCCTGGTCGGGAAGAGCCAGCGCGGCTTGGTGCAGCACTTCAAGGAGGATTACCACTATCTGATGGCGGGAATCCCGGGGATCCAGGATATGGTCAACAAGTTCAAGTGAGCTTCGGAAATACGGTTCTGCGGTTCAACGGGACGGCGGTTCGGTGGGAAGGGCGGGAGGAGGGCGCGAGTAGGTTCAAGGACGCGGTGGGGCGAGAGGAGCGACGAACATGGGGAGCGATCTCTTCGATCTGACGGGCAAGGTGGCGCTGATTACCGGCGCGACGCAGGGGATTGGATTTGCCATCGCGCGCGGCCTGGCGCACGCCGGGGCCCGGGTTGTCATCAATGCGCGCAACCCGGAGAAGCTGGAGCGGGCCGTGGCGAAGCTCTCCTCGGAGGGGCTGCCGGTTTCCGGAAGTTGTTTCGACGTGGTGAAGTCGGACCAGATCCAGGAGCGGGTTCAGGCTCTGGAGCGGGAATTCGGCCGAATTGACATTTTGGTGAACAATGCGGGCATCCAGCGGCGGATGCCGCTGGAAAACTTCGACGAGGCAGTCTGGCGCGACGTGCTGGAGACGAATCTGACGGCCGTCTTCCTGGTCACCAAGCAAGTGGTGCAAGGGATGATCACGCGAAAGTCGGGAAAGATCATCAATATCTGTTCGCTCATGTGCGAGGCGGCCCGGCCCACGGTGGCCGCCTATACTGCCGCCAAGGGCGGGGTGAAGCAACTCACCAAGGCCATGGCGGTGGAATGGGCCAAGCACAACATCCAGGCCAACGGCCTCGGCCCGGGGTACATCCTGACCGAGATGAACCGACCGCTCATCGACGACGCCAAGTTCAACGCCTGGGTGTGCGGACGCACGCCTGCCGGCCGATGGGCGGATCCCACCGAGCTGGTCGGGACCGCGGTCTTCCTGGCTTCCCGGGCGTCGGATTTCGTGAACGGGCAGGTCATCAATGTGGACGGCGGGATTCTCGCCGCGCTGTAGCGGGCTGCCGAAAAATGCCCATCTGCAGCGTTGGCCCGCCTCACCGCTCGCTGCGGCGTACTTCCAGTACGCCTGGACCCAGCTCCGCTGGGTACCCCGGCTTCAGCGTGCCGCCTTGCATCTGAACCTTTTTGAGCAGCCTGACCGAAAATGAGTCGTTCAGCATCCTGCGAGAGAAGTGCTCAGCGAATAACAGGCTGAAAAAAAGATGACCACTGGGCACTGATCGCTAAGGATACCGCTATGGAAAAGCTTCGAATCCTCGTCCTCGGCACCGGGTTCTTCGGAAAGAACTGGCTGCGCCAGCTGTCCGCGGGCACCGATTGCGAGGTGGTCGGCCTTGTCGGAAAGCATCCCGACCTTCTGGCCGCGGCCGGAGAGGAGTTCGGTGTTCCCGCGGTGCGGCGATTCGCGACCGTCGCAGATGGACTGGACCGGGCCGGCGCCCAGGCTGTGGTGGTGGCGCTCCCCGAGATGGTACACAAGGACGCGATCCTGGCCGCCCTGGCCCGTGGCCTGCACGTTTTGACCGAGAAGCCCTTGGCCATGACCATGGCCGAGGCCGGAGAGATCGTGCGCGCCGCCCGCCGCGTTCCGGCTTCGGTCGTGATGGTGGATCAGAACTACCGGTGGCGGCCGCAGACGAGAACGCTGCGGCAGGCAGTCCGCGACGGACGAGTCGGGGCGATCGGCTCGATCGGCTACGAATACCGCCAGCCGATCACCCGCGCCACTACCGACGCCTGGCGCGAAAAGATGCCGCATCCATTCCTGCACGACATGGCCCCCCACCACTTCGACCTCCTGCGCGCCTGCACCGGGCTCGAGTGCGAGCAGTTGTAGCCAGGGGCGTGAACCCGGCGTGGAACTGGTACCAAGGCGTTTCCGGCGTGGACGCGATCCTCTCTTTCGAGCGGGGCGCGAGCGCGAGCTACACCGGCAACATGGTTGCCCGCGGCCTGGCCACGCCCCAGGATGGGATCATCACCGTGGTGGGAGAGCGCGGCACGCTGCGCCTTGAGGCCGACTCGCAGGTCCGCTGGTATGGCGAAAAGGGCGGATCCGAGGTGGTCCCCCATGTGGCGACGCCGTTCGCCGACTTGGCCGGCACGCTGCAGGACTTCCTGGCCTCCATCCGAGAGGGGCGGAAGCCGGAGACGCATCTGGACGACAATGTCAGGACGCTGGCCATGGTCGAGGCGGCAATTCGATCGGTCGAGACCGGCCAACCGGTCACCCTCGTGCCACTGGTGGAGGCGGCGCTGGGGCATTGAGCCATCAGCAATCAGCTTTCAGCGTTCAGCTCGAGAGCAAGCGGCCGGGCTCTACGGCGGAGCGGTTTTCCGTTTTTCGGTAAGCTGACCGCTGAAAGCTGATCGCTAGTCATCTTTGTATCCAAGGAGGTATCCATGGATCTCGGATTGAAGGATCGAGTGGCCATCGTGACGGGCGGCAGCAAGGGGTTGGGCCGGGCAGAAGCGGAGGCGTTGGCGGCCGAGGGGGCGGCGATCGTCGTGGCCACGGCCAAGAGCGTGACGGAGGGCGAGCAGGTGGCGCGCGAGTTGCTGGCCAAGGGCGGCCGTGCCATCTCGGTCCAAGCAGACGTCAGCCAGGCGGCGGATGTGCAGCGGCTGGTGGATAGCACATTGAAGACCTTCGGTCGGCTGGACATTCTGGTGAACAACGCGGGGACCACCGGCCCCCACCTCAACAAACCCCTGGTGGACATGCCGGAAGAGCTGTGGGATTTCATGATCGGGAATCACCTCAAGAGCGCGTTCCTTTGCATCAAGTATGCGGCGCCGCACATGGTCTCCCGGGGCTGGGGCCGGATCATCAACACCTCCTCGGTCCACGGGCGGGTCGGCGGGCGGCCCAGCCTGGGCCATTACGGGGCCGCGAAGGCGGGCGTGGTCGCGCTTACCATGACGGCGGCTCGTGAGCTCGGTCCCAAAGGTGTCACGGCTAACGTGATCGCGCCCGGGTTCATCGGCACGGAGACCCTGCGCGGAATCTTACCCGCCCCGACCCTGGAGAAGCTCAAGCAGCAAATCCCCCTGGGGCGGATCGGTGAACCGGCGGAGGTCGGCCGCGTGGTTGCGTTCTTGGCCTCGGACGCCGCCTCGTATCTGAACGGAGCGGTGCTGGATATCAGCGGCGGCCGGCTGGAATATTTCCTGTAGCGCACACCGCCGGGCCGCTGGGATACTGACGGACCGGGGGCAACCACAGATTTCGCAGATTCCACAGATTCCACGATAGGGTCGGTCCCGATAACATCTGCGAAATCTGTGTAATCTGTGGTTCCAGTCAGGGGCTTGGCGTGTAGCGGTTCGCCGACGGTAGGACAACCTGTGCATGAACGGAGAGCACGAGTGAGCGGAAAAGTCATCAGCGCGCGTGCGGCCATCGACCTCATCAAGTCCGGCGACACCCTGGCAATCCACGGGGCCGGCGGCGGCAATGTGGAGCCGGATCTCCTCATCAAGACGCTGGCGGAGAAGTTCGCCGAGATGGCCCAACCTCGGGACCTGACCGTCGTGCACATCTCGGGCATCGGGGATTGGAAAGAAAGCGGCCTCAATCAGTTCACAGGCGACGGGATGATCCGGCGCGACATCGGTGGCCACTACGGGATGTCCCCCAAGTTCGCCCAGCTCATCCTCGACAACAAGATGGAAGCCTATTGCTGGCCTCAGGGCGTCATGTCGCAGTGGCTCCGCGAGGTGGCGGCCGGCCGACCCGGACTGATCACTCACATCGGCCTCAAGACGTTCATCGATCCCCGGGTCGAGGGCGGGAAGCTGAACGCCCGGACCACCGAGGAGCTGATCGAGGTCGTGACGCTGGCCCAGCGGGAATGGCTCTTTTACAAGGCGTTTCCGCTCAATGTCTGCTTCGTGCGGGGCACCACTGCCGACGAAAAGGGGAACATCACGCTGGAACAGGAACCGGCGTTCCTGGAAGTCTTGCCCATGGCGATGGCGACCCGGAACTCGGGCGGGATCGTCATCTGCCAGGTGAAGCGGCTGGCGCAGGCCGGCACGCTTCATCCAAAAATGGTCAAGATTCCCCACACCATGGTGGATTATGTCGTGGTGCATCCGGAGCAATGGCAAAGCGTGGTGAGCGAGTACAACCCGGCCTTCAGCGGCGAGGTGAAGATCCCGGTCTCCTCCTTGACCTCCATGCCGCTGGACGAGCGGAAGGTGATCGCGCGCCGGGCCGCGTTGGAGCTGACCGGGCTGCCGCGTGCCGTCCTGAACATGGGCGTCGGCATGCCCGACGGCGTGGCGCTGGTGGCCGCCGAAGAGGGGATCGCCGATCGCATCACGCCGACCATCGAGCAGGGCATCACGGGCGGGATTCCGGCCCCCGGCGTCATCTTCGGGATGTCCTCGAACCCCGAGGCCATCCTGGATCAAGGGTATCAGTTTGACTTCTACGATGGCGGCGGCCTGGACCTCACCTTCTTGGGCATGGCGGAAGCGGACCAACACGGCAACGTGAACGTGAGCAAGTTTCAAGGCCGGATGCCGGGGGTCGGTGGATTCGTGAATATCTCCCAGGGGGCCAAGGCCGTCGCCTTCTGCGGAACCTTCACGGCTGGCGGGCTCGAGGTGCGGGTGGGGGACGGCAAGCTCACGATCGTGAAGGAGGGCCGCTTCAAGAAATTTGTCCCACAAGTCGCCCAGATCACCTTCAGCGGCGAGTTGGCGGCCGAGCGCGGCCAGCGAGTCCAGTTCATCACCGAGCGAGCGGTGCTGGTCATTACCAAAGGCGGAGTCATGCTTACGGAGATCGCGCCGGGCGTGGATCTGGAGAAGGACGTGCTCGCCCAGATGGCTTTCCGGCCGCAGATCGCACCGGAGTTGAAGACCATGGACACCCGGGTCTTCCGCGACCAACTGATGGGTCTTCGACAGGAGGCCTGAGGGAGATGAGCGCCTCCGAGACCACCGCCCAGATCACGGCGGGTGGCATCGTCGCCATCATCCGGCTGTCCTCGGCGGCGGATCTGCTTCCCGTGGCCGCG
>JGI20214J51088_10003630_pt1 | contig 10163 bp, 9 predicted proteins | sample WetSurMetagenome_FD_51088 | JGI IMG/M metagenome (IMG submission 51088) | reverse complement strand
AAATAATTAAAAAATAATCCACCTGCGCCAAAGGCTATGGCGGACGTGGGAAATAAAAAATATTTTTCAGCAACAGCTTCTGAATTTAATGGCGGCTGTTTTTTTGTAAATATAAAAGTTTAAACTACTATTGACAAAAAATTAAATGTTTGATAATTTAATCGTCTTACTGTGCGGGTTAGTTCTTTGTGTTAATTTTTTTCAACTTTTTAACTTTTTCAGGAGGTGTTTCATGCAAAGTTCACGTATCGCGAGGGCTGTCTATCAGGAAACGTCCATGCCGGTTTGGCCATTACTTTATCGCGGTTCAGATCCGTTCGGCGGACCGGTAATGGATGGAATTACCGGCATTCAGGCGCTTGAGCTTATCGGAGAAGCGGTCGAAAATGGATGGATACAATATACATCCTTCCATGACGACGACATTCTCGACTGGGATCCTGCGGATCCGGAAGATTATCTCAAGAAAAACAGTCCCATTCACAAAAAAATCGCCGACCTCAAAAAGGTGCTGGACGACGGCAAGATCAAGGTCAACATGATGACCGGCAATCTCCACGCCCATCCGCTTTTTACCAACGGCGGTTTCGCCAATCCCGATCCCTTCACCCGCGCCTTGGCTCTTAAAAAGGCCATCCGCGCCGCTTGGATCGGAAAACAGCTCGGTGCCAAAAGGATTACCTATTGGGTGGCCCGTGATGGTTACGAAGTGATGCCGGCGACTCCCTTCAAAGGGTATTCCGAAGTCAAAGATGGTCCTTACCAGTGGATAGCCTTCGCCCTTAACGTCGTTGCTCGGGGTTGCTGTGCGCTCGGTTACGAAGCAGGGACCATCGAGCCCAAAGATAATGAACCGCGCAGTGTGGTCTATCTGGCGCTGGTCAGCTCAGCTCTGTCCATGATCAATCTGCTCGACGATCCGGATTTCTGGAACGTTAACCCGGAAGTTCTCCAGCATTCGATGATGGGGAATCAGGAAGCGATTCTTGAAATAATACAGGCGGTTGAAGTCAACAAACTGCCGTTTTTCCATCTCGGCAGCCAGCGTCCCGGAATGTATGACTGCGATTATCCGCCGCTGGTGGGATCGGTTGGTTTTAAGCCGACGGTGGAAATCTTCTACTACCTGAAAAAGGTAAACTGGAAAGGCATAGTCGAGTTCGATTGCCATCCCTTGCGCGGCGACTGTAAGCCAGGCAAAGAAAACGGCATGGAAAGGCGCAGACATTTTATCAAAAACTGCGTCAAAAGCTACCGTTTTGTCGACGGTATTATTGTGCCACGCCTGATGGAAAGCGAAGCGCTTACGGAAATTCAAACTAAACTCTGGACGATCGGCGCCGATTCAAAATGCGTATCCGTCCTTAGCGAACCGGTCGACAATGACACCATCGAAGCCATTCAAAAACTGGACATCGACATTGCTCAGATTCTCGAAAATCCCGCTGAAGCACACGAAGTCGATAGCCAATTCACGATGGCCATGGTCGGTGTCACCGACGAAATGGCTGAAGACCTGCTTTGAACCGAAATCGGTTTGAAGCCAAATCCCTTAAAGCAATGCTTTGGGGGATTTTTTTATGTTTGAAAAACAATTCGTTTTTTATATGTAGCGGTTTCTGTCGCGAAATTACTGCATACAATAATCGCGTCGCAGTCCGAGACGAGATAACCAAATCAAGAGGTAAAATTTATCCAATTTCTAATTTCAAATTTCAATTTCTACCTCCTTGATTTTCCTCTCTTTCAGGAGTAAAATAGAGCCAGCTATGATTAAAAAAGAACAAAAATTTCATGCCGGCATGCCGCTGGCCGCCCGCTTAAGACCCAAGGATTTGGGCGGTTTTGTCGGTCAAGAAAAGATTATTAAGCCCGGCAGTTTTTTGTACAAGGCGATTGAATCGGATGAAGTGCCATCGTTGATACTTTGGGGACCGCCCGGCTCGGGCAAAACTACTTTGGCCGCCATTATTGCTAACAAGACTGGCGCGGACTTTGTTGAATTTTCCGCCGTTGAATCCGGCAAAAGCGAATTGCGTACGGTCATTGAGCGCGCCGAACAAAACAAAAGGCTGGGCCGAAAAACTATTTTATTTATCGATGAAATCCATCGCTGGAACAAAGCTCAGCAGGACGCGCTTTTGCCGCACGTGGAGCGCGGCACTTTGATTTTGATCGGTGCCACTACGGAGAACCCAAGCTTTGCCGTTAACTCCGCTTTGCTTTCGCGGACCAAAGTTGTTGTTTTGGAAAGATTGACCGAAGAAGAATTAAAAATAATTATTAAGCGCGGGGCGGAAGAATTGAAAGTAAAAATTTCCGAGGACACGATTTCTTTGATCGCGCATTTGGCTAATGGCGATGCGCGCTCGGGTTTGAATTTGATTGAAGCTTGTGCCAAAGTTTTAAACTCACCTAAAACCACCCCCAAACCCCTCCTTAAAAAGGAGGGGAGTTCGCGCGCCCCCCTCCTTTCGAAGGAGGGGCTAGGGGTGGTTGAAATTACTGACGAATTAGTCAAAGAAGTTATTGCTAATCCGAATTTACTTTACGATAAAACCGGCGAAGAACATTATAATATTATTTCTGCTTTGCACAAATCAATGCGCGGCGGCGATGCGGATGCGGCCCTGTATTGGCTGGCGCGGATGCTGGTTGCCGGCGAAGACCCGATGTATATCGTCAGAAGATTAGTTCGCTTTGCTTCCGAAGATGTGGGGCTGGCCAACAATAGCGCTCTGATGCTTGCCACTTCGGTTTGGGATGCCTGCAAAAATCTTGGTCTGCCGGAATGCAAAGTTCACCTGGCGCAATTAGTTATTTATTTAGCCAAATCACCCAAAAGCGTCGATGCTTACTTAGCTTACGGCAAAGCTGAGCAGGATGCGACCGAGCTTGGCAACTTGCCGGTGCCTTTGCATATTCGTAACGCTCCGACTAAGTTAATGAAAGATTTGAATTATGGCAAAGGTTATAAATATACGCCGCTCGAGGATTCAACCGGCCAAGAATATTTTCCGGAAAATTTAAGAGGCAGAAAATATTTAAAAAAATGATTGGAAGCACAAAACGAGATTTTTTGTTCGCTTAAAAATAAAAAAACCGGTGCATTGATAAGATGGCCGGTTTTTGCTCGAAAGGTTGTTCGAACGGTTAAAAGTTGACGACCTCGGCGGAAAAAATTATTTTGAAAGGGATTTTTTTAAAAAAACCGCCATCGGTGGTAATTCCCTCGATCTCACTTTTGTCGATTGAAAGAATCTTCGCTATTTCAAGTTCTATCAACTTTTTTCCTTTGCGGATAATTAAGAGGAGAGGATTGTTTTTCTGCTCCGCTTGCAAAGCAACCATGGCCTTTTCTTTTTTAGTTTGTTTTTTGGTGTTTTCATTTTTCATAAAATCCTCTTTCGTTTTTGATTTTTTGAAAAGTACGTTATTTTAATATTCTTCATATCTTAAATTATTTTTTTAGTAAAGTCAATGAAAATAGTAAAGCCGGCACAGTAGTGTCGGCTTTTGTTTGTCGAACCCCCTTCTAACTCTAGCAGAAAGTGTTTGAATCAGTGCCAGCTTGATTTGCCTGGCAAAAATATTCAGTGCTGCTGGTCTCTTTAACGTCGAGGGGAAGGAGGTTTTTTTCTTGTTCCTGATTGTTTGTTTTTTCTTTCACTTTTTTCTCCTGGTTAAATGGAACATTATCTATTATAAGTATAGCAGTTTTGTTATTCTTTGTCAAATTACAAATGATTACTAAAATTAGCCACTATTCGTTTCTCAACGCCACTATCGGGTCAAGGCGGGCGGCTTTGCGCGCCGGCAGAAGGCCGAATAAAATTCCACAGATCATGGAGAAAGCGAGGGCGACGATAAAAGCTTGCGGCGGCATGCTGAAAGTCCAATCAATTTTTTGGCTTTGCGCGCCAACTGCGACCAAAAAAGAAATGCCAACGCCTAAAATTATTCCAATCAAGGAAGCGAAAAAAGTTATCAAAACCGATTCGGCTAAAAATTGCCTCATTATATCGCCATAGCGAGCGCCAACCGCTTTGCGCAAACCGATTTCGGAAGTGCGTTCGGAAACGATCACGTACATAATATTCATCACGCCGATGCCGCCGACTAAAAGCGAGATCGCGACGATCGCTAAAAGCAAAATCGTTAAAGCGTTGGTGACGGTTGATAATGTTTTGAGCATTTCCGCCATAGTGGTGATGCGAAAATCGTCTTTATTGGTTGTTGCTTGTCCGGTGGCCGGGTCGATATCTGGAGTTATGTGATGATCATCGCGTAAAATTCCGGTTATTTCTTGGGCAGTGATATCGGCTTGCGATGTGTCTTTGACTTGATGAACCATATACATCAAGTGGTTGATACCGAGTACTCTTTTTTGCATGGTGCGGATTGGCAGATAAACATAGCTGTCAAAATCAAGTCCGCCGGCAGAGGCGCCGCGCGATTTCATTACTCCGACAACATCATATTTTAATTTGCCGATTTTTACTTGCTGGCCGACCGCTGTTGAGTCGCCGAACAGATCGGTTTTAACCTTGGCGCCGATTACTGCTACTTTAGAAAGCGCTCGGTCTTCGTCGTCAGTAAAAAATCGACCTTCACCAATCTTGCTTTGATCAATATTGATGAAGCTGGCGTTAGCGCCAAAAAGGGTGATGATTTTTCTTTGATCGGCAAAAGTTATTTGATCCTGTCCTAAGATTGCTCCATAGCTCGCGACGATATTTGGCAGTTTATCGATTTTATCCATATCGTCCAAGGTCAGCGTGGTGATTTGCGTGCCCATGGCCAAACTTAAACCAGAACTGATCTCGCCGCTGGTACCGGATTTTTGTTTGTCGGTCGGGACTTTAATTTCCGTTTCAATGATGTTGGTGCCAAAAGAAGCGATTTGATCATAAAGTAAACCGTGCACCGCTTGCCCGGCGGAAAAAATTATCATGATGCTTGTCACACCGATAACGATGCCGAGCAAAGTCAAAAACGTCCGAACTTTGTTGGACGCCATCGACTTTAAGGCGGTTTTAGAAACAGAATAAATATTCACAAATTTAAAATGTAAAAGTCAAAATGAAAAATTAAGGAAGATAAATGAATTTTACATTTTGAGATTTTAATTTTTTATTACTCGTAGCGCAGAGCTTCAACCGGCTGCATTTTGGCCGCGCGGCGAGCCGGATAAAGACCGAAGATAAGACCGATGGCCGCGGAAACGGTGAGTGCCATAATAATTGAAACCGGCGAAATCGAGAAACCCCAATCGTAACCTAAGTGCCTGATGATAAAAGCGGCAATAAAGGAAACGAAAATTCCTAAAATAATTCCGATAATGCCGCCGAGTGTGGTAATGATGACCGCCTCAATCAAGAATTGCAGAGTGATGGTGGCGTTGTTGGCGCCAACCGCTTTGCGTAGACCGATCTCGCGGGTTCGTTCATTCACTGCGACTAACATAATATTCATAATGCCGATACCGCCGACCAAAAGCGAAAGTCCGGCCATGGCGGTTAAGAAAAATTTCAAAGCATTGGTAATGGTAGAAATCAGAGTAAGAGCATCGGCGGAATTACGGACATTAAAATCATCCGAACTTCCGGATTGATCGGTAATGTCATGGCGAGTGCGCAAGACGGATTTTGTTTCATTGACGGTTTCCGTCATATTATTTTCGTTATCAACGGTAGCGCGAATGAAATTAAGATAATCAATGCCCAAAATAGTTTTGCGCATCGTTTGGTTGGGAATCATCACTAGGTCGTCGTAATCTTGCAGCAAAATTTTTCCGCGTTTTTTCATGACGCCGACAATTTTAAAAATATGGTTAGCGATTTTAATGTTGGCGCCGATTGCCGGCGAATCACCGAATAATTCGGTTTTTACCGTATCGCCGATCACGGCAATTTTAGCCGAACTTTGATTATCTTGGTCAGTAAGAAATCGGCCGTCAGCTAATTCGCCGCCTTCAACAATAAAATAATCACCCGCTACGCCCTGAATAGAGGTTGTATAAGAAGCGTTGCGATAACTGACAGTTTCGGAAGAATTATTATAAGCGACGACGCCGGTGATGTGCGGCAAGTCCGGATTATTGCGCAAGGCTTGGGCGTCTTCATATTTTAAAGTAGTGATGACGATTCCCATTGCCGAAGCTGGCGGGCCGTTAGGGTCGGCATTGCCCGGCAGAATTCCGATCTTATTGGTGCCAAAAGTTTTTATTTGCGAGAGTATTAGGTCTTGCGCGCCGGCGCCTAGCGACATAATTATGATTACCGCGGCTACGCCGATAATTATTCCGAGCATGGTTAAAAAACTTCTCGTTTTGTTGGCGAGAAGTGAAGCCAGCGAAGCGCGCGCGCATTGTCGGATGAAGGTGAACATTTAATTCGACTTGGTCATATAATCCGAATCTACGAATTTTCGGCGAATCTACGGATGACATCCGAATGGATAATGAACACATTCGGATAATTCGGATGACATTTGTAGATTCGGATTGATATTCGTAGATTCGAATTATATTTTTGTGAAAATTTATTTTAGGTGCCCGTCGCCATCTCCGCGGCGTTTATTTTTGACTTTCTCGTCGCCGATTATTTCGCCGTCGCGGATGCGGATGATGCGGTCGGCATATTCAGCCGTGGCTGTTTCGTGAGTGACTAAAATTACTGTATGGCCGAGGTCATTTAATTTTTGGAAAATTTCCATTACTTGGATGCCGGATTTGGAATCAAGGTTGCCGGTCGGTTCGTCGGCAAAGATCACTTCCGGCGCATTGACTAGAGCGCGGGCGATGGCGACGCGCTGTTTTTCGCCACCGGAAATCTGATTAGTAAAATATTTCAAGCGATGGCCAAGACCGACCGATTCCAGCACTTGGCTAGCGCGCTCGTCCGGATCATTTTTTTTCTGCGAATACAAAAGCGGGAGCTTAACATTGTCCAAAACTGTCGTGCGCGGCAGAAGATTGAAAGCCTGAAAAACAAAACCGATTTTTTCATTGCGCAGTTTGGCCAGTTCGTTATCATCCAAATTCTCCACGTTGCGGCCGTCAAATTTATAAACGCCGCGCGATGGCCGGTCTAAAAGTCCAAGAATATGCATAAGAGTTGACTTGCCCGAGCCGCTCGGCCCCATGATCGAAACGAATTCGCCTTTCTTGATATTAAAATTAAGGCCATGTAAGACATTAGTAACAATATCTTCGTTAGTGTATTCTTTGATCAAATTTTTTACTTCGATAAGCATATTTTTATATTTTAATCAGGTTTATCTTATTATATCATAAAATAAAAAAGAGAGCTTCATGGGCAAGCTCTCGTGTGTTTTCCCTCTATAATCAAAGAATTTAATGTTTTAATGACAATAAAAAAGGTATAGGCAGTGTAAACAATAGAAAAAGAACGATGGAAAGGATCACGAGGGAGGCAGTTATCGCAAACGGGTTTTCGAACAGGTTTATCAGATCAATGGCTTTGTCAAAAGCAAAACAGGACATGTCTCTTTTTCTGGGCATTTCTATTCCTTTCGATTTGATTTTTAAAATTGTTTTTATTTTTTATATTATATGTTGTAAATGGCAAAAATGTCAATAGAAATGGTGTCAAATTTATAATATTTTAGCTAACATTAAATAATTTTATAATTAATACTATTAATTAATGCATATTTTTCCATTTAGCTATTGACAATTATTAATGGCCGTGCTATCATAATAAGATTTTTAATAAGGCCGTTTTGAGCGGGTGAGGCACGACAAGCATGGGGATTTTCTCTTAGGATTTTTGGGCTTGGTTTTTTGGATGAAATATTTTTCGTCCGAAGAATCAGGCTCGAAGAACCCTAACGAAAATTTTCTTGCCTTCCCGCTTAAGTCGGACTTTAAAAATGAAAAGTGAAAATATCAAAATTAAAAATTATTAAAATAAAATTTTTCATTTTGAGATTTTCATTTTCAACTTGTTGCTAAAATGTAAAACCGCCTTTTTTAGAAGAGGCGGTTTTATTTTACAACTGTCGGCGTGGAGCTGGCCGACAACTGGCTGACGCCCAAGAGGCAGACTTCGCGCCAGGGAACATAATGCGATTTGAATCTTTTTTCTTTGATCGCGCCATCAGGGTAAGTGACCTTATAATCAAAGAAAGCATCGGCGCCGTTGTGAGCGCGCTCGGTGCATTTTTTTTGTCCTGGCGGCAGATCAAGTGTTTCGATGATTTTTGTCGGGCCTGGTTTGACGATATTATAAATGGTCGGATCGGTTTCTTCTACGACGCGGCCATCTTTTGTTCCCCAAAAATCAAAATAAATATCATTGCCGCTGATATGAGTTTGAATTAAAACATAATTCGGCGAGTCATTGATGAAGCGCAGATCCGGCCAGGGTTGATAAATTGTCGCGTCGGTGCCCGCTGGTTCATAGTAAACAACTCGATAAGAATGGGGCTGGCGGGCGGTAATGGGAAAGCCGGAAGCGAGCGCGGCGCGGAACATGGTGGTGCCGATCTGACAAAGTCCGCCACCGTATTGTGGCACGGTTTTGTCGCCCATAATGGTCATTTCCGGCAGATAGCCGGTTGAGGCGTCAACCAAACCGAGCGCTTTATCAGTGGAAAATTCTTCACCCGGCGCAATAAGCAATCCGTTCATCGCGGCCGCGCCTACACCAATATTGTGAATGCGATTTTTTGGCGAGCCGGCAAAATTCGAGTGGCCAGTGCCGATGATTTCCGTGATACCAAAATTGTTGCTGTCATTATTTTGCGTATCGCTTTTGATGGTTTCCACAGCAATCTCCATTGTGCCGGTAGCTCCGGTAAAAAGCCCGCTTTTTAGGCCGGTCAAAGTCTTTTCCATGTTAATTTTTCTTCCATCTTGCGCGGCGGTGAATTTTAATACCCGCGAATCTTTTATTTCAAAACGCGAACTGACCTGAGCAATTTCTATTTGCGGCGCAATATTTTCTTCAATATATTTTTTAATCTTATCATTATTAAGATCAATAACGGCATTGTTGCTATATCCCTGCGAAAGCGTGAGCCAGCCGGCGATCTGCTGTTTTGCCAGCAGCCATTTTTTATCCTGGAAAGTCAGGGTTAATTCGGCTTTATTCAGAAATTGACGGGCCTGCGCTTCAATATTCATGCATTCATTTTTGGTGATCAAAGGAAGGCCTTGCAAGATATTTATCCTTATAGGATAATTTTTCAGGTCTCCGATATTTTCTTTCATTTTTTTTACGGCCTGCGCGTAATCCAAATTAAAACCGTTTTTTTCCGGCTCTATCTTGAAAGTTATTTCGCTATAATTTGTCGTAGTAGTGGCAATGAGCTTGGCGTTTTCCGGTGGCTGGTGGAATTGGTCAAAATTGTTTTTGAGCATTTTTTCTATTTCTTGATCATCAGTTTGAAAAGAGAGCTGTACTCGCCGGCCAAAAAGACGTGCCTCCAGCTGTCTTATGAGATTTTGTTGAAAATTTTCGTTTCGACCGACGCCAAACGCATTGTTCAAAGTTTCTTCGCTATCGAAAGTTATCACTTGATGGGCAATATCGCCGTTAAAAGAAGCGATTATCGGCGTGATCGTTGCTGTATTTTGGTCGAATTTAAACATTATTCCATTTTGATTGTAGTCGTTGATTTTTGTTTCGATTATTTTTTTGGCCTCGGCTGTGGTTTTGCCGCCTAAATTTATCTGGCCGATCCACACGTTCGGATAAATTTTATCTTTGTAAAGTTCTTGGAAAATAAAATAACCGGCCGCCAGCGCATCCGAGAGAATAAAAAAAACAGCCGCTAAATAAAGCAGCCAGCGCCAGCTTGCTTTCTTTTCTCCATCTTGTCTGCTCTGAAAAAGCATATTATTTGCAATATCTTAATTTTCGTCTAAAATTTCGTTCAAAATATTTTTAGCCAAGTTATCATCTTCGCCGATGCTGAAAGTTATTTTATCGTTCTCTTTGGCATCGGCCGGCAAAAAATCAAATGGCCAATTTATCAAACGGCCGTTTTGGTCGCTTAAAACAGCTTGTTTGTCATCGATCTTTTCTATAATCAAATCAATTTTCATTTACTTTATAATTTTTAACTTTCCTCAACTTTTAATTTTAACCCCCACTTTAGCTGATTTTTTGATTTTTTTCAAGGTGATGGTTAAG
>JGI20214J51088_10003627_pt1 | contig 10168 bp, 8 predicted proteins | sample WetSurMetagenome_FD_51088 | JGI IMG/M metagenome (IMG submission 51088) | reverse complement strand
AAGCATCAGACTATACTACAGCACAAACGACAGCAACAACAAGTTCCATTGACTTATCCAGTCTCAAAACAACGCTCAGTGCGGATCCAAATAGTATCCTGAACGGAAATACTACCCAAATAACTGCCACCGTAACTTCTGGCAGCAACCCCATAACAGGAGCAACACTCAAATTCACCTCTGACAACGGCGGAACCTTCTCCGCAACAAAGGCACAAAATCCTGGCACTTATACTGCAACATTCACAGCACCAAGCTTTAGCAAAACCACAAACTGCACAATTATTGTAAGCGCCTCAAAATCCGGATACTTAACCACACAAGTCACCACAAAAGTAACAGTTGGCCCAACATTAGTCGGCAACAAAAATGGGATGATACAATTCTATATTAAAGGTGATGATGGAAGCTCTGTTAAAGATGCAGTTGTGTCCACAATAGTCCAACCAAATGGCATGAATACACTTGTTAGCCGAACAAACTCTTCAGGATATGTAACATTCAATAATCTCACTACTGGAAAATACACTTTTACGATAATTAAAGATGGATACTCGGATTTGAACCAAACAATCAACATCACAAATCAACAATTACCAACATTAACCTTAACACTTGCCAGCAACGAAATCTTAGATACTAGAACACTGATAATAATAATCGCAGTTGTAGTAACTGCAGCTGTGGTAGCAGTTGTTTGTGGACTCTTGATAATAAGACGCAAAAGATCAGCGAAAATAAGAAAACTACAGGATCTTCAAAAACACTTGAAATACAAATATTAATCTTCAAATGCCGAAGTCCGTCGCTCAGCCTTATGCGACTGCAGCAACGGTCTTTATGGCAACTATTTTTAAGCTATTTTTTAATTTTAGGAGATAACCCTGTTGCAAAAGCAGTTTTTTATTTATTTTCAGGTTTATTTACCATTTCTTTGTAGGATACATAATAATTTAATAATTTTAGTGCTTCTTCATTTTCAAATACTGTAGTTAATTTTTCCATATAGCCACCTTAGGAGAGAGAAACCCGAGTCTATCTCAAGTCGTTAATAACATTTCTTAATATGCGCGTCTATCGTTAACTATTTTGACCCAAAATATAAACAACTAAAGAAAGAAAAAGGGCAATAAAATATAAAAATAAAATCCCTGATCAAAACAAAAAAATTAAAAAACCACAATTTAGCTATCACAGGACCTAAGACATTCATAACTGTTCAAAAATTGGAATAAAGCAACTCCTGAACAAAAAATATTTTTTAGTCAAGCAGGTCCCAAAGGCATTATAATCGAAAAACATTTTACTCTTAAAAATTGCTATTTGGATTGAGTTGTGCATAATATTTGTCCGTTAAATGTCCTGAATGTGATTACGTTTTCTCTGATAAAGAAGATTTCTCTTACTATGGAGTGGGAGAGACAATTCAGTGTCCTGTTTGTCGAACTGAACTTAAAGTTAACAAGGATCAACAACTTGAAGCTATAGATTTAAAAAGTCTAGATGATCTCTGAGAATAAAACCCGTATTTTGCCAAAATAAATTTTATAGACGTCCAGAAAGATCATTAAAATGCCTGTCTACTTTCAAGTCTATAGAAAACCTTAAAGCTGTTCTTTAGCAAAATAGGTTTTGGCTGAATTAAAGTTAACAATTCAGATTTACAGCCCAAAGCGGTAATTTATGATTCGAGCTAAAATATTAAATGTGCTTTCTTCTCGCGATTTTGCAATAAATGCGGGCAAAAAGAAGGGGGTAGTTAAGAGCATGAAATTCAAAGTTGTAAAAGGTACAAAAGTTAAGGGAATAATCAGAATTTCTGAGGTCTATGAAGCGTTCTCTTTAGCTGAAAAGGAAGATTTTAAGGGTACCAACCAAAGTCAGGAAAAAATTGAGGTTGGCGATGATACCATTGAAATTGTGGATAAGTCGAAGGAGAAAACACCGGGTGGTTTTCATTTCTTTCGACGTTAAGAATTACTCATATTTTACTTCAAACCTTTTGTGTAATCCTTCTCGTTATTGTCTTTCAAACTCACGATAAAAGGATTTTTCCCCTTTGGGAATTCTCTTGCTAAAACGAAACCACAATCAGTCTGCAATTACGATTTTAACGTTTGCATAGTATAAGTATTAAGAAAAATAGGGCTGGTTGCCACACAAAACTGGTAAGCACGCCAGTTTCAAGCCAGCATTAAACAGTTGCAGAATAGACGTTATTTTTGTTAAATTCTTTGATCTTAAATTTTTATCGATATTAATCGAGTTTTCAATATCTTTTTCGTGGCAGATTTAGAACAAAGTCATCAACATTTCGTTATCTAAACACACGGCAACGACATAAAGAAAAAATAGAAAAAAAAGTGGATGACCTCTTATTCGTACAGTTTTCTTATGGCAATGGTTTACCTGTAGGTGTTGGTGTTGTCTCACCGATAACCCAATTGTACAGTTTCATGAAGTATGTCGGGACGTAGTTGTTTATGATTGTATTGTCACAGTGCTGCGTTCCTGCCAAAGTGTAACTTCGATAGTTGCCTAGGCAACCCTCGGCCGATACTGCGTCGTAGTATGCATTGAAATGTTGTATCGGAACCAATAAGTCAGCTCGCGCTATTATTGATATTACGGGAGTAGAAATGTCCGCATGGCAGGTGGGTGATAATCTGTCATATGCTTGGGGTTTACTCTCTGGAGTACCACCACATTCTATCTGAACGTCAGGAAAAACTTTCGCAGCATTTGTCCGCATCAAAAGCAATTTTAAATCGGGGATATTGTCGACAAATAGAGCTGGCAGAGAAGTAGGCGGTCCTTTTAAGAAAGTTCTTATTGCGCTTGGGTCTTCTGGGAGTTCACTTAAGTTTTTCCAGTAATTGTAGAACGCAGTTGTATCTTTGTTGCCGCAAACATCAAGAATCCCTGCATAAAGGTCAGGGTATTTGTCTTCAAGCATAAGTGCAATTTGTCCGCCCATAGATAGACCTATAAGGTATACTTTTCCAGTTACACCGAAGTTATCGATAACGTATTTGGTTAATTGATGAGTATGAATCATGCCTTCCTGCATACAGAATCCGATCCTTCCGTAAGTTGATTGTGCATAAGCAAATTTACTTTCACCAGTCATAAGCGATGCGGTATTCATGAACAGTAAGCCAATCTGGTGCGTGTTTAGGCTTTCCATAGTTGGGAATTCATTGTAGGAAGGGGTGAATCCTTTGCATCCGATGACGAGATGTCCATTCCAATTGTCAGGCATAAAGATTTCATAATCTGCCCCGCCCAGTACGCCAACATAACGCGTGTAATGCCCTGTAGAGTCATAAGTAACATCTGGCCTGCTTGCTAAAACAGGAGCACTGAATATAGGCACTGTCATTAAGACGACGAAGACTATTGATACTAAAAATGTTTTTTTGTTCATTTTTTTCAACTCTCTTTTTCAGTTGAATTTAACTAGCTCGGAAAAATATTTACTGATTTTTCCTGATTTTTCCGAAACTTTTTTGAATTAAGTTAACTTTTTTGGCCACAGTAGTGGTCTATGAAATATTGTTAACTAACGTCTTTGGACCAAGGAGCAAAACAGCGATTAACAGTCTCTCAAAAAGCGCAATATACACAATTTAGCTCTCACAGAGAGCCGTTTTTTCATAAATTACTACTCTGCTGCTCTTTTTTTCTTCAATGCGTCTTTGACTGGGTCAGTGGCAAACAAGAGTATAATGCTTATAGATATGAATCCCAAAGTTGCCAACGCGACTCCAATCAACTGATAGCTACTGTAGGAATTAAGTATCAACCCACCCACTGTTACTCCAATGAAGCTTCCTATCCCGCCAAAGGCTCCTCTAAGTGACATCATCGTAGCTCTAAAGTTTGGCAATTGCTCAAGAGCCAGATTAGCAAATGATCCAGCTAACATGCCATAGAAAAACACACGAATCACACTGACAGCCCATGAGGTCTCTAAGCTGGGCATAAGGAAGGTGAGTACTATTAAGATGCTCTCAACAAAACCTGCTGCAACGCCTAGCATTTTTCGTCCAGTCCTGTTAACCAGCCTGCCCGCGACTATGCCTCCCACGGCTGCGCTTGTGGCGTTAATCATAGTTATGATTGAGGCGTAAGCTGTGCCAAGCATAAAATCATGCCTCCAAAAAGAAATGACAAAGGTTGTAATGGCCCCAGTAGAAACGCCAAACATGAGCCCAATTATACACGCAGTCGCTGAACGGTTCCAAAACACATTTTTGCAACCAACCAAAAAGCTGCATGATTTGCGCTCTATTTTCAACGAGGGGACAGCGGCATAAGCGAAAATTAGGCTCCCGACGGCAACCGGAAGGTTAAACCAAAGCATCACAGTGCGCCAGTCGCCAAGGCTAGATAGTAATCCAGTCATTGGAGCGCCTACGCTGAACGCTAGAAAACCCGCCGCAACTATCCATCCAACAGCCTTACCCCTTATAGCGAGTGGATAAACTTCGCCTATAATTGAAAGAGATGTAGCGCCTATAATTACCGAACCCACTCCATTCAAGGAATAGATGATTTCCATGAAAAGAAATGAGGGAGAAAGGAAGGTCCCCAAGGCTGCAACCGCAATGCAAAGAATCCCAAAGAGCAGCCACAGCTTGTGGTTTATTCGGACGCTAAAGACTGCCATTACCAATCCTGTCGCTACACCTGCTATGCTTGCGATTGAGGAGACAAAGCTTGCAGTTCCAACGAGAACGTGAAAGGTGTTTGCAATGTCCGTTAGTAACAAAGGCAACATTACATCGATGACTGCAGCAGAGAAGACTGCAAAAGCTAAGGCGGGCAGAAGAAGTTTTCTTTTGGCGGCATTCTCCGGAGTGAGGCTAGAAGACATAGTATCCTTTCATTTGTTTGAACATATAGATTTTGCGAAAGCCTTATTCAAAGGTAATCAAAATCTAGTTACAATAAGTTTCCTTGTGTGGGTGCATTTTCAAGATGAGGCTTGCAAGTTTAGCTGAGCCCATTCTAGCTGGAAGAGGCAGAGAAATAGATGAACTACGCCTCAGTCTGGATTCAATGAGACAAGGAAGAGGCTCAACAATTCTAGTTGCAGGGGAAGCAGGCAGCGGCAAAACCCGGCTTGCAAAAGAATTCTTAGCCATAGCCAAGGCACAAAACGTAATTGTACTTTACGGTTGGTGTCTTAGCAACGCAGCAATCCCATTTTTCCCATTCATAGAAGCATTAGAATCCTACACCGAAAATGAAAATATCAACTCTACTTCAAGCTCTCAGCTGACGAGCGTCAAAAATCGGCTAAGCTGTTCAAGCACGACTGGAAACATAACGACTAATGGCTTGACTCCCCAGACATGGAAGGATCAAACCTATTCGCTGGTCATAAGAGAGCTACTTGGAATTTCAACTGGACGTCCACTAATTATATTTGTCGACGACCTGCACTGGGCAGATTCAGCATCGCTTTCATTGCTACATTATTTGGCACGATCAATCCTCTCAGAGAGAATACTAATACTTGCCACCTACAGAAGCGAAGAAGTAGAGAATTTTCCTGACGGACAACCAAATCAGCTAAAAAATGCTCTACGTCTAATGGCACGCGACAGCCTTTTCTCTGAAATCAGACTACAGAATTTAAACCAAAAAGACATTACAGAAATAGTTGAAAGCATGCTTGAGGGAAAAGTCCATGCAACCCTCATCGATAGATTAACAAGAGACAGCCAAGGTCTTCCCCTATTTGTAGTTGAATCCACAAGAGCCCTCTTCGAGGAGCAAAAAATAAAGAAAGAAGATGAACTTTGGAAACTGGCTGTAGAGGATTTCACCGTTCCCGCCAAAGTCAAAGACATCATCCATCGAAGAATTGATCAGCTGAAGCCACCCCAAAGAAGAATCTTAGATGTTGCCGCGGTAATCGGAGAAAAATTCGACCCTAAACTCGTCTCGATTGTAGTTGGTCAGGATAGCATTGATGTTCTAGAGTCCCTCCACGCTATGGAGAAAAGTACTTTGTTGGTACACTGTGATGACGATTACTATTGGTTTAATCATGCAAAATACCGTGAGATGCTCTACCAAGACATTCCAGCTCTCCTCAAAAAGGAATACCACCGACGCATTGCTCAACGAATAGAAGAAAGCACCAAAAACTCTGAATTGCTGCCAGTGAATGATTTGGCATATCATTACTCTAATAGCGGTGACAAGGAAAAATCAATAAAGTATGATTTACTGGCAGGTCACCTAGCTTTAAACCGATTTAGCAACAACGAAGCACTCCGATACTTCACACATGCGCTTGATTTGGGCGCCAGTGACCCCGCGACCAAGGTGGCGGGTACAGAAGGGCTTGGAGAAGCCTACTTCGCTAGCGGACTTTTTGGGGAAGCCCTTAAGATATTCGAAACCCTTGGTGATTCAACGCAGGGTGCAGCGAAACTTAAGGCATATAGACGAGCAATGGATTCTGCTTTCTTCAAGGGTGAATTCGCCAAGCTTTTAGAATTGACAAAGAAAGCCCAAGAATACTCAGCTTTTGATCGTTTGGAAAACGCAAGAGTCCTGATGAACCGAGCCCGCGCTGTCATGTTTTTAGGTAACTCAAAAGCAGGCTACTTGGATTTTGAAGCTGCCCTCAAAGTCTTTGAAGAAGAAAACTCAATCCCTGATATAGCACGTGTACTTCTCGGTCTCGGAGGAGCCAGTAAACATCAATTGACACTAGAGAGAGGCTTGGCTAATGCATTGCGTGCAATATTGTACTTTCAGGAACTAGGCGACTTGCGGGGGTTGGCAGATGCTTACAATCGAGCAGGGCAAAGCTTTGGATACCGCTTGCTTTGTGATGAAGCAATAAAAATGAACAAACATTCTATCCAAATAGGAGAAAAAATTGGACATTATAGTAGGGTAGCTGAAGCGTATGCTTCAATGTCATTAGTATATGAAGTAAACTTGCAAATCAATGAAGCTCTCGCAGCGAATCTAAAGGCTCTCGAATTTGCAAGTAAAGCAGGCTCTCAATGGACACTCGCAATCGCCTACTCAAATTTTATCCTTTTATATTCAATGCTCGAGGATTTAGAGCTTGCTGAAAAATATTACTCACTCCTAACAGAAATGCCCAAAGAAGTTGTCTCAAACACATTCGTGCGTATCGGTGCATGTAAAACTGTATTGTCACTTGCAAAAAAACAATACCACCAAGCCGCAGTTCTCATGCAAGAAAGCCTATCCACGCTCGAAAAAGGTATTAATCCATCACAAAAAGTAGCGGTTTACAGAAATTACGCCCAAGCACTCCAGAAGCTAGGGATGCTTAACGAAGCAGAAGAACAACTAATCAAGGCACAAAAGCTCGAACGGAGGGTGAAGCGAGCATTTGAGCACTCAAATATATATCCGTTCTTTCTTGCGCCAAAGAAGGTTGATTTAAATCAAAAATTCAAAATCAGGCTGGACCTGTTTAATGTGTCGAAGAGGGAGGCTAACATGATAGACCTTCAAGGCCTAACTCCTAAAGGGCTGAAGATACTGAGAATGCCAGAATCATGCAGCTTGGAGAACGATTACATAGTTGTTTGTCCAAAAACCCTTCAACCGTTCACTGGAACTACCATCGCAATTGAATTTCAAGGGGAAAAAGCAGGATTATTCACTTTCTCCCCTCAAATACGCTATCTTGATGATATGAAGAGAACCAAAAAGTTTGATTTAGCGCCACATACCTTGTGGGTTAACGCTTCATCATTGGATCAAGGAGAAAATATTCCCCTTGTGATTGAATTTCGTAGCCAAGCTAGCCGATCAATATTTGATTACTTAATCCACTCTTTTGTTGAGGACTCAAAACGTAAAAAAGTTCCTTTAGAGAATGCTGGTTGGAGAACATTAATGGATGTTGTTAAGAACACTCAAGTATCAAAATACAGTCTATACGAGTTTTCGCGCGGCAAGGGCAAACCACTCTCTGAGCTTGAACGGATGGGACTGGTTGAATCTAAGTATTTCATAGGTGAACGGGGTAGAGGTGGTAGAATAGCCAAAATCAGAGTTGCTTATGATAATCAAGTTGTAAAAGCTCATTTAGCCTTCTCTTAATTGTTCTTTTTCAGAAAAATAACAGAAAAAGCCTTAATTTTCTTAATTTGCTATACTTTGGCTTCATTCTAAACAAGATTTAGTGTATCACGAAGACAATGTTGTTAGATTTGTATCCTTTATCCAACTTGAACAGATAATTTTTCTTTTGATTTGTCGTCAGCTTGATTTTGGCCGAATAATTTAAAGCTGTAAAGAGTTTGATCCTTTTTCTTGGCTCAAACTAACAGCGGTTTTACCACAGATCAATAAGTTGTAGCTTAGTCTGCTATTAATTGACAATTGAAACTTTCAATGCTAACAATCTTCTAAAAAACTTAACGAGGGTCCCCCTAAATTACTCAAGTCTGAATAATCCCTAAAATAAACAAAAAAAAGACTTAAAGAGATATTCAACTATCGGATTGTTATTTGCTGCTGATTTCTCTAACATCGATATGTTGCTTTGCATGAACCTTGTTTGTTTTTATATCAAGCCAACAATGCAAAATGTCTTCATTATTTATGGGATGACTGTGCGGTTCAGGTTGCACATGAGACTTAATCATTTTGAAACATGTCTCAGAAATTAAAACTTTGTAATTGCCATTTTCAAGAACGTTAACTGTAACATGACTTTCTTCAATTGGCAAGTTCCCATATGTACCTTTATTTTCAATACCTAACTCTCTTTCAAGCCAAAGTTCAAGAAGTTCAGTATTTGGTCGTTTGGGTTTTTTAATTTCTTTGTTGATATACTCCATGTCCTCTTTTGGAATTGTCAACTCAAATATTTTCAAGGAATCCCCTGCCTATTTTTAGAAAGTAATCAAAAGAACATTATAAACATTCAATCAATAGAAAAGATATGGTATGTATTTGGGGATTAATCCGTTATTAACTAAATAACTATGCTAAGGGTTTGGCAAGCAATCTATTAACTTTCAACACTGTTATAGTATCGTCGCTTTCATGCACCTTTCTTTTTCCACGAAAACTAGACCCATAGATAAAAAGCCTTCTCGAAAACAGAAGTTTCATGACAAAAAAAAGGGAAGGGAATATTGTTAGAAGCCCAGTGATAGCCCTATGCCTATGCCGATGAGCGCAAGAATTGCAACTATGACAATGAAGACAATGACAGCGATTACTGCTATTACGAATGCTTTTAGCCATCCGCAGTCAAAGAAATGCTTAATCAATGCAAGCCAAACGATAAACATTATTATTGCCGATATTAAACTGCCAACTAAAGCTCCTACGACAGCGCCTATGACTGTTCCTAAAACAACTATCCAGATAGCGTCAGTGAATTTTGCTTTTTCTCCGCCTACTAATGCTCTTCCTACAAGCCAAAGTATCGGTGCTACAACTATTATGCCTACAACAATTTGTATAAGTAATCCTACTAAATCCATTTAGATTCTCCTTATTTCATTATTTGGTGATTTCCTTTTAAGTTTAACGCACTACTAAAATTCAGGCAAAAAAGAAAAGAAAATGAGAACATATTTTTTTCTTCTAAGGATCTTTTTTTTAGAATTTGATTCCAAGATGCATTGGTTGCTTCTGTTACGCCTTAGATTCCATTATTTTGGCCTTTGCAGCGTTCTTCTTAACAGATTCAATGCCGACTCCACAGGCTTCTTTTGATTCATATGCTTCACTGACTGCTATTATTTCTCCGTTTTCTGCTTTCAATCTAAAACGATATTTTCCTGCTTTATCTTTATACCACTCAAAAACTGGTTCTGCCACAAAATCACCACTAATATGTTGAATAGAATCTCTTTAAAACTTTGCGCAATTAATGCAAAAAATAATAGAGAGGTACACATATTATATCTTGGAGATTTTTAAGAAATGGCAGTTGTAAAAATTATTGAGCTAATTGGTAGCTCACCAAATAGTTGGGAAGAAGCAACCAAGAACGCGTTAGCAGAAGCAGCATTGACAATCAAGCACATTAAATCTATTTATCTGAAAAGCTGTAAAGCAAAAGTTGAAAACAACAAAATCATTGAATACAGGGCAGTCGTTAAAATCGCTTTCATTGTGCAAAGAGAAAAATAAGCAC
>JGI20214J51088_10003626_pt1 | contig 10171 bp, 11 predicted proteins | sample WetSurMetagenome_FD_51088 | JGI IMG/M metagenome (IMG submission 51088) | reverse complement strand
TATGTCATAACTAGATATTTTAAGGGCAAAGATAACACAATATTTAAATTTCACCAAGTTTTTGAAAGAAAATCATGTTGAACCGACAATTGAATTTCAAAATACAGATTGTTCAGGTATGGCGATCTCAAACTCATTATTGACCATGGTAACTTAATAGAATCCGAATGATCTAAATAATAAACAACCATAAATATTTTTATAATCGTCTTCATGCAATAACAATAAATTTAGTTATCTTTGCATCACAAATGAACCGCTTAACATTAAACTTTATTTTATGCAGGAATCATGATGAAACTTGGTAAACCCATCCTATTTATATTATCCGGATTGCCCGCCTCAGGAAAATCGACGCTGGCAAAACTCATATCAAAAGAGTATAATGCTTTCTATTTGAGAATTGACACAATAGAACAATCTTTACGAGATTTATGTGACCTAGATGTACAAGGAGAAGGATACCGTCTGGCATATCGAATAGCAAATGACAATTTAGACCTGAAGCACCATGTTGTTGCGGACTCATGCAATCCCATAAATCTTACCCGCCAAGAATGGGAAAAAGTCGCCATCCAAAACAAATGTCTGTACATCAATATTGAAGTAATTTGCTCCAACAAGAGAGAACACGAGAAACGGTGTGAAACAAAAGATAATGAAGTAGCAGGACTACGACTCCCTACATGGGACGAAATTCAGAATAGGGAATATGACGTATGGGAAAGTGATCATATTAAAATAGATACCGCAAATAGATCGGTTGAAGATAGTTTTTCTGAATTAAAGAAAAATATTGTCAGATATTTAGAAGACAACAAATAGAGAGACCTGGCTGCATATGCTACAAAGATAATCGCATTTGCATTTTTATTATTGCCATGTTAATATCGTTGCAATTAACTGTTAAATGTATCTAGGGAAAACGCAATAAGCATGATAATTAACAAGATTTTTTTCATTCTATGCTTTTATTTATGGAAGTGAAAATATTTTTTGTACTTGACACAATAGGTATGGCTAAAACAAATGGCATTGTATATCGCATCTATTAGGACAGACTAGGGTCGATAATTCGGATCTGGCATGTACCACTCCATCGCTTCAAAGAATTTTTGCAGACTCTGATCCTTGAATATGTATCCTCTTCGAGCAAATGGGATATTCCTTAATACTCTGGCACTATATTCATCCTTTGCCTTCATTTTTGGTTTTACGTCTGTAAATGGAATATGACAGAAAAACTCATCTTTATATTTTCGGGCATCAAACAGATCATTATTTATATTCTCTGTTGTTATTGTGCATATACCATCCAGACAGAATATATTCAGATTACTCATGGGTACAAAGTCTGTCTTGTGAAAAACGATCATTCCCTGACGGATATAACATTTCATCAGACTATCTGGAGAATAATCTTCTTTGTCCTTCATGCTCTTCTTAAAATCAATTATTTTGCCGTTACCCACCATCGTCCAATCGGATATGTTATCAAAGAAGGTCTCAGGAATGCCTAAAGAGGCAAAGTCTCCCATATCAACAATCAGCGTGAAGTCACCAATCTTACCTCCGGCCCATCGTTTGGCAGCATCGAGCACATAACTGAATTCATAAAAAGAACTTACGTTCTCAGAGAAGTCGCAGATATAAGAATGCCGGATTATATTTTTACCGGTAACGAAATCAGCATTAAACAGATAGACATACATCTTTGTAGAGCCGTACTTCTGGTTATATTCCACTTTGTTTGTAAATGGCAGTATATTACCGTTCATACTTACAGTGAAATTATGCATAAATGGGTGTGGCGCATTTGCCGGTACCTTCTTGAAAGTATCGTCAGCAAGGGGCTCTTCGTCTTCCTGTGGCGGCCTGGCCTCGAAACCTACATTTATGAGTTGCCCTTCACCTGGATTGTCAAATTCATAATAGACAGACACCGCTACTTGTTTTTCTGAAATTTTCTTGATACTCAGGATCTCTTTCGACACCTTTATATCTGTATTGTGGATAGGTACCAACTCATTACCGTTAATACGAAACACTCCGTCGTTAGCTTTTGCATAACCCAGAGCTATTAAATTTGCTATGATTATAAATAATATTCTTGTCATTCTTCCTTTAATTACATTTAGGTTAAAATCAACCTCTAGTATTGGTCTTTTACAAATAACTCTCATGAGTGGCTTTGAGGTTAAACTAGACTTTCATACCTGTCAACTCTATTTAACACAACAAATTAATAGCTTTTTTAGTTCTACAACAAATATTCTTTGTTAAGAAAACTAAAACGCACTATTTTTGATAATGTCCTATTCCTTTGTAATATTTTATTTTGATTCTACAAAAACATATGTTGGTGAGAAAGAAAGTGTGAAAGCTAAAGCCGGTGGTACTCCATCTGCGAATAATAGTAGCAGATGCCGTTATTCTTTTGTATATAAATTTAATGCAGTTCTCTTTATCTCTATAAGATATTTACTATCTTTGCGTTATTGCAAATAAAAATTGATCTTAACAAGATATGAAATATAAGCATATATTATTTGATATCGACGGCACCTTGGTTGACAATGAAAGTGCTGTCATAAATACATGGCAACAAACTATACAAGAACTTTTTGGTAAACATTTTGAGAAAGATGAACTAAACTTTGTATTAGGAATACCCGGCGTCACCACCATGCAGAAACTAGGAGCAGAAAATCCGGAAGAGGCCTTTAAACTGTGGAGTAAGCATTTTCAGGAGCATAGAAACGAAATAACATTGTTTGATGGAATGGATGAAGTAGTTAGAAATCTCAAGCAAAAGCATTATAAATTAGGATTGATTACTTCACGAACACGGGATGAGCTGAATAACGATGATGCTTTATGTAAGATTTTTCACCTTTTTGATATCGCTATTTGTGTTACTGACACGGTAAACCCTAAACCGTCGGCAGACCCGATACTTGCATACTTTGATAGAACCGGAGCTACATCATCAGACACTCTGTATATCGGGGATGCTGCTTATGATAGCCAATGTGCTGCAAACTCACATGTTGATTTTGCACTAGCTACTTGGAGCAGTGGAAAAAAGAAAATACCGTGTAAATATGAACTTGAAAAGCCTTCTGATATTTTGACTTGTCTTTGACAACTTTTATTATATTTCTTTTCCGAGAACGCTGAAACCTAACCCAACAGGGATATTACGTCTTTTGCCATTTGTGAAATTTCTTACAAGATTGTGTTTCATATATAGCGGGAAAGAAATATGTCCGTCGCTTCTTTCATCTACAGTTCGTAAACTTATGTAGTATTTTTGCCCTTTCTCTAGTATTATATCTTCATTGGGCCTTATATTTAGATCTGTTTTGTTGGTGTTCTTATTTACAATGTAATACAGAGGCTTGTTTAAAATGTTCTCTATGTTATTCTTGCCTTTTACCTTATATATGTTTACGCTTAGAGTGCACTCTGTATATGTGCATTCTTTAACCCTAATTATTATATCATTTATAAGTATGTCTTTTTTTGTTTTGATATATGGGCCACATTCCATATCGTTGGTTTTCCCGAAAAACTTTACATCACTTGGTATCTTTAAGCCTTTGGATACTCTCTCTTTGGGTTTGAGGCCATTCGCAGATACTGATAACTCAGGTAAGATCACATTTTTATCAGCTAACTGTATCGTCAATGTATGCCCATCAGAATAAGTGGAATAGGGTACAAGTTTAGTTTCATACGACACATGTGAGAACTTTATAGGCTTGTTACCTTTATTGCTAAATGAATATTTGAAATTTCCATTAAGGTCTGAAATGGTTTCTGTAGAATCACTTTCGGAGCCGATGCTTGCATATGCTATTGGAGACCCTGTTTTGTTTACTACTTTGCCCTCTACTGTAATTTGTCCATATGATAATAGGCTAAAATATGACAAAACCAGCGTAAAAATTATCTTTTTCATTTTATGGTATTTAAATATTCTGCATTGCAAATGTATCAATAATATGATAACAGGCCTAATAGAACAGGCCTAAACACTTAATAATTAACGAGGGTTAACCTCGAAATAGCTCAAATTAATATTTATAGAGGGTCTGATCGCTGAAGATGTTGCAGAACATTTGAGGAATAAATGGGATAGATTATACAAAAAGAACTTGTAAGGATTGCTTACAAGTTCAATATATTTAGAAATAAAAGTCTGTTATTCTAGCTCAATGTTTCTTTTCTGTTTGGATCTTTGCTAACCACGTAGCTGTTAGCCTGGTGTGTAGCAAGAACAAGTACTTCTGCTATCTGTACATGCTCTGGGGCACTTGCTGCATAGAATGCTACATCGGCAATGTCATTACCGCTCAATGGATGGATGCCGTTATAGACATTGTCTGCTTTGTCCTTATTGCCATAGAATCTGGTCACACTGAAGTTAGTCTCTACCAATCCGGGTTTGACATTAGTTACTCTTATGCATGTGTCGGCTAAGTCGATACGCAAACCATCGCTGATGGCTTTAACGGCTGACTTGGTGGCGCAATATACATTACCGCCCGGATAGGCTGCTTCGCCGGCAAGACTGCCCATATTGATTATGTGGCCACGATTACGTTCTACCATATGCGGTACTATAAGGTGGGTCATCGTAAGCATTCCCTTGATGTTGGTGTCTATCATCGTCTCCCATTTCTCAGGGTCTAACTCGTATTCTTTTTCTAAGCCTAACGCCAGTCCGGCATTGTTGATAAGTACGTCTATATCACACCACTTGCCGGTAAGAGAATTTACTGCCTCGGTAGCGGCTTTACGGTCGCGTACATCGAAGGTAAGCAACTTCACATCTGTGCCGTCGGCATTAAGTTCGCTCTGTAATGAATCTAATTTGTCCTGCTTGCGACCTGTAAGTATCAAGTCGTATCCGCCTGCTGAGAAACGACGGGCACATGCCTCGCCGATGCCACTCGTTGCTCCTGTTATTAATGCAATCTTTTTCATATTATGGTCTTGTTATGTATTAATTTATTTTGTGCAAAGGTACAATAATAAAAACATATAGTTAACAAAACAGATAAAAATATTGAAAATAGGAAATTCTAATTGTTTTTAGGCTGTTTTTCGGATTTTTATTCCTATTTTTGCATCTATAAGAAACTTAATTACTGAATGAAAGGCCTCATAAACTATACAATAAATGTAAAAGGACGCTTGCTTGATCTCTCTGAGCCTCAGGTTATGGGCATCCTTAATGTTACACCCGATTCGTTTTACGCAGGGAGCCGTAAGCAGACTGAAAAGGAAATAGCGCTGCGTGCTGACCAGATAATACGGGAAGGCGGATCTATTATAGATGTAGGCGCTTTCTCTACACGGCCCGGTGCTGCTGTGGTTTCTTCTGAGGAGGAGATGGCACGTATGAGGCACGCTCTTGAGATAATAAGGAAGCAGCAGCCTGATGCTATCCTGTCTATTGATACATATAGACCGGAGGTGGCTGAGATGGCTGTAGAAGAATTTGGAGCGGATATCATCAATGATGTTTCGGAAGGTGGAATAACGGGTATCGCAAATGTTCCTCTTGCTAATAATGGGGTGGAGGAGTATCCTGCAATGTTCAGAATGGTGGCCAAGTTGAAGGTGCCGTATATACTGATGTCTGTACAGAAGGATATCCATGATATGATGATCGGTTTCTCTAAAGAGGTTCAGCAGCTGCGCGACCTTGGTGTGAAAGATATTATATTAGACCCCGGCTTCGGATTCGGCAAGACGATAAGGCAGAATTATAAGTTAATGGGGGAGATGGAGAAACTACGTGAAATGGAACTGCCAATACTAGTAGGTATATCAAGAAAGTCAATGATATCCAAATTGCTCGGTTTCACTGCCGACGAATCTCTGAATGGTACGTCAATACTTAATACAATAGCTTTGCAGAAAGGCGCGTCAATATTGCGCGTGCATGATGTGAAGGAGTGTGTGGAAGTAATAAAAATAGTAAGCGAAATGCTCAAATAATAAAAGGATGTTCTTCGATTTCGGCATAAAAGACATAATAGATATCTGCCTGGTAGCGTTGATGTTGTACTACATATACAGGCTGATGAAAGAATCACGCTCTCTCAATGTGTTTATTGGCATATTGATATTTGTGGTAATATGGCTGTTTGTGTCGCAAGTGCTTGAGATGCGCCTGCTTGGTGCCATAATGGACAAGCTGGTGAGCGTTGGTGTTATTGCTCTTATAATCTTATTTCAGGAGGAGATACGTAAATTCTTATATACGCTTGGTGCTCATCAGAGAATGAAGACGTTTATTAACTTTTTCTCTTCCAGTTCAAACCGCGAGAAGGATGTGGACAAGACGGCCATCATACCTATCGTACTGGCATGTATGAGTATGAGCAAGGATAAAGTGGGCGCGCTGATTGTGGTAGAGCGTTCTGCTCCGCTGGATGATATCGTGGATACCGGTGATACTATAGATGCTAACATCAATCAGCTGTTGATAGAGAATATATTCTTTAAGAACTCACCGCTTCATGACGGGGCTATGGTGATAGCCAACAAGCGTATAAGGGCTGCGGGATGTATTCTGCCTGTATCGCATAATCTGGATATACCTAAGGACCTGGGATTGCGCCATAGGGCTGCAATGGGTATATCTCAGGAGTCGGACGCGATAGCTATTGTGGTATCTGAGGAGACCGGAAATATATCTGTGGCTATAAAAGGAACATTCCAGTTGCGCCTTTCGGCTGAGCAACTGGAAAGTATTCTTACTCAAGAGATGGCTTGATGTTGTGCGTTAATTCAACATTAAGTTCATTTCGACATTCTCATCCCTAAATATAAATTCGGCAAGATCGTTTATGCTCATCTTTATGGCCGACTCGCTTGGTTCGTCGGTCTGTCTTACCTTACCATTCTTGATAATATAATATGCATTGTTCATAGGTATATTCTTGTCGTATACTCTGATAATGCAACTGACGTCTAAGTGTGTGGATGCGTATATCTTAAGGGCCTTGGTAGCGTTAACCACACGAATCATCCCCTTTATAGGCTTTTCTTCGGGTTCGTAGTCGTCGCCGGCCAGACGTATGTCTTCTTTTATAATATCAAAGCCTTCTTTGTCGTGTAGTAATATACATTGTTTTCCTCTCTGGATCTTATCAAAATCTTCGAAGCTCATGTCTTTGATATTCGTGGGGTCGGGCAGGCATGTTATACACTTTGAATACCCACATCTCTCATACCATCCATACAACCATTCTTCGGCAGGAATAAGGGTGGAGAAAATGACATCGTGGAAATAAACATGGAAGTGTGCCTGGCGCATAAGATTGTTGCCGATATCTTGTTTGCGGTAGTCGGGATGTGTACTTACACCACTGATATATACGGTATTGACTAACTGACCATGATAGTACATGGTATAGGGTAGGGTCTGGAGCGCAGCTACTACCTTATGGTCGATCTGGCAACAGATGTTATATTCGCTTTTGTATACTTTTGAGAAGTAGAGATCCATGAATTGTTCGGAATCTTCGAATACAAGTTTCCATATATCACGTGTCTCTTGCTTTATCCGTTCTTGATCTTCGAAATCGGCTAGAGGGTGCTTCTCCATAATGGTGTTCTTCTCTAAAAGGATATCGGGCTTGTAAGAGAGTTTGGCTTTACGCAGTCCTTCGTTGCCCATGTCTTCTTCTCGATTGATGTATACATACTTCTCGGGAAGGTGCTTTACAAATTCCTGGTTGATAATAGTGAATGCGCCTTCGTAATTGACATCGGCTTTCTCTACACAGACATCAAAGGTGGTCTGGTTGATGGGACATCCGAAGGTGAAGGCAATGAGTTTGGTGTCTATCCATATTGTACCTCCGATAAGTCCGAGTCTTTCCCATCTGTGAAATGCTCTTGTCATAGAACGGAGCTCTTCTGACAGGCCTTCGTCCAGGTCGTCTTCTTTATCATCTTCTTTTGAGAACTTTCTCCACTGTTTTTCCAATTTCAGACATTGCGGTATCATATCGGGTGTAAGATCTTTATAGGTATAGTCGGGATAAAGACTCTTAAACTTGTTGATGTGGTTGCGCTTGCTCTGAAGTTTCTTTCCTGCAAGGTTGGTCAACTTTTCACGGGTATAAATATAATCACTGTAGTTCATGTCAGGATTTATATTGAATGTATCCGGAAAAGACTTCTCTATTACACCTCTCATATAATTGCATACGCCAAGCATAAGGAACGGATGGCCCATTGCGATGGAATCATCGCGTATGGCACGTATCACATTGACAGAACACTCATCGCAGGGGATAACCTTATAGGTGCCGTCTTCCTGCAGCCTGGGCAAGGGTAGAGGCATCATATAGGCAAGATGATGATTAGCATAAAAACGAAAGATCAAGTAATCTTCAAGTATGGCGTACTGGGTGTTATAGAGGAATCTCCAACTTATAAGATTGGAGAAAGACAAATCGCAATTCATACGTTCTCCCAATAAGGTAAAACGTTGTATTATATCTTTGTCATCTGTCGTAATATCTTTAAATTTTATCATAAAAATAGATGATAGTAGGTAATGTCTACAAAAGTAAAAAAAAATAATAGAAAAGGCATTATGTTTACGAATATTTTTCTTACTTTTGCATCCGAAATGCAATGTCGAAATTACAAAATAGATATAATTAGTAACAAACTATGGATTTAGTAGAAAAAATCATCGAGCGCGCAAAAAGTGACAAACAGCGCATTGTACTCCCCGAAGCCACTGAGGAGCGCACATTAAAAGCTGCCGATAAAGTATTGGCTGACGGTGTGGCAGACCTTATCCTGATCGGCAACCCTGGCGAGGTGCATGCTGAGGCTGAAAAATTCGGGCTGAAGAATATAAATAAAGCTACGCTTATTGATCCTGAAAACAATCCTAAAGCAGAAGAATATGCAACTCTATTAGCAGAATTGCGTAAGAAAAAAGGAATGACGATCGAGAAAGCCCGTGAGTTGGTAAAGAACCCTCTTTATCTTGGGTGTATGATTATCAAGACAGGTGGAGCTGATGGTCAGATTTCCGGTGCTCTGAGTACTACAGGCGATACTTTGCGTCCTGCATTACAGATTATAAAATGTGCTCCCGGCATTACCTGTGTGAGCGGTGCCATGCTTCTTATAACAAAGCATCCGGAATATGGTGAGAATGGTGTTATCGTAATGGGTGATGTCGCTGTGACTCCTGTTCCTGATGCTGACCAGCTATCTCAGATCGCTGTTTGTACAGCTGAGACAGCTAAGGCTGTAGCCGGATTTGCTGATCCGCGTGTAGCTATGTTGAGCTTCTCTACTAAAGGTTCTGCTTCGCATGAGGTAGTAGATAAGGTGGTTGAGGCTACAAGATTGGCTAAAGAAAGAAATCCACAGTTGAAGATTGATGGTGAACTACAGGCCGATACTGCAATAGTACCTTCTGTTGCTAAAACAAAAGCTCCGGGAAGTGATATAGCCGGTAAGGCAAACGTATTGATCGTTCCATGTCTTGAGGTTGGTAATATAGCTTACAAACTGGTTCAGCGTCTTGGTGATGCATTTGCTCTTGGCCCAATACTTCAGGGTATAGCTCGTCCGGTAAATGATTTGAGCCGTGGCTGCTCTGCAGATGACATCTATAAGATGGTTGCTATAACTGCTTGTCAGGCACAAGATTCTAAGGCTGCAAATAAATAATAACTTAATAATATATTATGAATATTCTAGTATTAAATTGCGGCAGTTCGTCAATTAAGTACGCGCTGTACAATATGGATGACAAATCAATAATGGCATCTGGTGGTGCAGAGCGTGTAGGACTTGATGGCGCTTTCGTAAAGGTTAAGTTGCCTAACGGTGAGAAAAAGAAAATAATGCATGATATTCCTGAGCATACTGAGGGTGTGAAATTTATCTTCAAATTGCTTACGGATCCTGAGATAGGTGCAATAAAAGACCTTAAGGAGATTGACGCCGTAGGTCATCGTATGGTGCATGGAGGCGAAAAATTTAATAAGAGTGTTATTCTTAATGATGAGGTCCTTAAAGAGTTTGAGGCTTGTAGTGATTTGGCTCCTCTGCATAACCCGGCCAACCTGAAAGGCGTAAATGCCGTATCTGAGTTGATGCCCGGATTGCCACA
>JGI20214J51088_10003625_pt1 | contig 10173 bp, 6 predicted proteins | sample WetSurMetagenome_FD_51088 | JGI IMG/M metagenome (IMG submission 51088) | reverse complement strand
TACGATTTTAACAATTCTATTTTACAGAAAGTTTATCAATGGAATCAAAATTTAAAGGCAAACATTTTCTAACTTGTGAAGACTGGACAAAGGAAGAACTTGATATAGTTTTCAAAACATCATTCGAATTAAAAAAACAATTTCTTAATGAGGAACCACATCTTCATCTTCTGCATAAAACTTTATTTATGATTTTCTTTGAGCAATCAACACGAACCAGAAATTCGATGGAAGCAGGAATGACACAGCTTGGCGGTCACGCACACGATTTAACAGCAGATAAAATGCAGTTATCACACGGAGAATCAGCAAAGGATACAGCAATTATTCTATCACGGATGGGACACGGTATCGCTTCACGAAATTGTTTTTATGGAATTGGAAATGATTATCTTAAAGAGATGGCTAAATATTCCAAACGACCCGTGATGTCTTTGCAGGATGATGTGTATCATCCTTTTCAGGGTTTGGCTGATCTTATGACAATCTTTGAACACTTTGATAAAAATCCTAAAGGATTAAAAGTAACAATATCATGGGCTTATGCTGACACTCATTCAAAACCGCTTTCTGTTCCGCAGACACAAATTTTACTTTTCCCTCGTTATGGAATTGATGTAACAGTTGCACACCCCAAAGAATTTCCTCTAAGTAAAAACATTGTCAATAAAGCAAAGCAAAATGCCGCAGCAAGTGGTGCAAGTATTAAATTTACAAACAATATGGATGAAGCGTTTGAAGGTGCTCACATTGTCATTCCTAAAAACTGGGGCGGCTTTGGTGCTTACAGCGTTACGGATTATTTGAACAATGAAGCCGAGTGTAAAAAAGAAATGAAGTCTAATTTGGAAAAATATAAATCGTGGATTTGCGACGAGCAAAAAATAAAACTCGCAGATAAAAATGTTAAGTTGATGCATGCTCTTCCCGCTGACAGAGGGCACGAGGTAACTGATGAGATATTAGATAATGAAAATATTTCCATTGTGTTTGATGAAGCAGAAAACAGGCTGCATACAGCCAAAGCCATTATGGCGCTTACAATGTGAGAGTTTAAAGAACTTTAATGACGAACTATATTTATAAATGTTCTGGTTGCCAAAAAGAATTTGGAGCAAAAGAGATTGAATCAAATTTCATTTATCTCTGTCCATCCTGCGGAAAAGCTGAAAAGAACAGACCCCTCGAAGGTGTTCTTACCGTAGAATACGATTACACTGAACTAAAAAAGAAATTATCAAGAGAAGATTTTCTTAAGTTAACTCCAGGAAAATTCTGGTTGTATCCTGATTTATGGCCTGTCAATTTGAAAAACTTTAGAGATGATCAATTAATCAAACTTGCATTACCTTCCGATCAACTTTTAAAATACAATATTGACAAAAGAGAATTTTGGATTTTAGATGATACACGAAATCCAACTCTTTCTTATAAAGACAGAGCTTCATCGTTAGTTGCACTTAAAGCTTTACAACTTGGAATAAAAGAAATAGCTGCTGCATCAACCGGTAATGCAGGCTCATCGCTTGCCGGTATTTGTGCACGACTCGGATTAAAGACAAGAATTTATGTGCCCAAAAACATTCCCGAAGCAAAACGAATACAAATAGAAGCTTACGGTGCAAAGCTTATTGTTGTTGACGGTGATTACGATAAAGCATTTGATGTTTGCCTTGAAGAATCTAAAAAAAATAATTGGTACAATAGAAACACTGCTTACAATCCCCTGACTATTGAAGGAAAAAAATCCGCTGCGTATGATATTTTTATTTCATCTCAAGGAAATATTCCGGATGTTATTTTTGTTCCGGTTGGAGATGGTGTAATCATATCAGGAATTTATAAAGGATTTAAGGAATTACTCGCGCTTAATTGGATTGATAAACTTCCAAAATTAATTGCAGTTCAATCAACTGGTAGTGATGCTTTAGTTGGATATTTAAACACAAGAAAGTTTGAATATAAGCCCGCAAACACAATAGCCGACAGTATTTCCGCAGGTGCGCCGCGTAATCTTTATATGGCTGCTGATGCTGTTAAAGAAAGTAATGGTTTTGTGATAGTGGTAACTGATGAAGAAATTTTATCTGCACAAAAAGAATTTATAACACAAACAGGAATATTATGCGAACCTTCTTCCGCTTCCGTTTATGCTGCATACAAAAAGCTGATCACACAAAATAAAATCACCTCATCCGAAAAAACTTTATTGTTGATTACCGGAAATGGTTTAAAGGATACTGAATCATTAAGAAAAATCGACAATTAATTTCTTGAACAAACCAAGAATCAACGGTTTAATTCTTTCAGCCGGACTTTCCGGCAGAATGAAAATGTTTAAACCTCTCGTCCATTATAAAGGTAAAACATTTATAAATAGCATCATTATAAAACTAGATAAGATTTGTGAACAAATAATTATTGTAATCGGGTTTAATTCAGATCAACTTAAGACTGAAACAATAAAAAGTTTAAATAATGATAATCAATCCGAAGTTCTTAAAAAAATAAAATTTGTTCTTAATGATTCATTTCAAAAAGGAATGTTTACATCATTACAGAAAGGAATTTCTGAAGTGAAAAATTGTGATTGGATTTTATATCATTTTGTAGATCAACCCGGATTACCGGAAAACTTTTACCTCGATTTCATCAAACAGATGGATAGCAATTACAATTGGATTCAGCCTGTAAACAATGGACAAAAAGGGCATCCGATTTTGCTTGGAAAAGAGTTATTCGATTTAATTGCTAACTCATCTCCAGATTCTAATTTAAGAGAGATAAGTAAAAGTTCTAAAGTAAAAAAGAAATATTGGGAATGTAAGCACACAGAAATTTTTCAGGATATTGATACCGAAGAAGATTATTCTAATTTAGGTTAGTAGTACCTCATGATGTACTATCTTCCCTTTCCGTCTTAATAAGTTCGAATTGATCCACATTCTTATATGCAAAGTAATAATTATTATCTATCAAATTTTCTCTTAAATACTTCAAAGATTTATTTAAAAACCCCTTTGTTTCAACATACCAAGTATCGTTGGGTATCCCTAAGTTCAGTCCGACTTTTGGATGTAACAGGTCACCCATTTTATCTCTGATCTTTCTAATTTCCTCTAATTCTAATGGCTTATACATCCCCCATTTAATTTTGTCCCCAGTTTCCTTGTTAGTAAAGTAAATTTCATGTTCGCAATCAGATTCTGAATCAATTTTTGTCATAGCTTTTTTCTTCTTTACTGGGTCGTATTTTTTTAATGTGTTTTTGCTGGCTTCTTCTGAGAATTGAAGTTGACTATCAACCATCCTCTCAGTTGCGAATCTTATTTCAAGAGCGGCATATAAGATTAGAGAATTATCATTCTTTTTTAATAGTTCTTCAGCCCTTTTTAAGTGTTCTTTAGGATCAGCTGTCAAATTTTTCTCTTTGTGAAATGCTTTCAAATACGATAGTTGTAGTTTAAGAAATAACCATTTGGGAATGTGATAGAAGAAAATCAAAAATAAACCAGCTAATGCTTTGAGAATTCCCATTTTAGAATTATTAAAATTACTATTTCTTCATTGTACGTTTCTTGATAGGCAAACGGTAATATCTTGTACCATCAAATTGATAAAAAGCATTTGCCACAGCAGCAGCTGTTGGAACAAGACCGATTTCACCAACACCTTTTACTCCATACGGTCCGTGCGGATCTGGAACTTCAATTCCAATCACTTCCATTTTGGGCATTTCTTTCGCACGTAAAATTCCACATTTTCTTAATTTAGTACTCTTGGGAACGCCTTCTTCAAGTTCAAGATCTTCAGTAAGCGCATACCCTAGTCCCATATGAATTGAACCTTCAATTTGTCCTTCAAATAAACTTGGATTAATAATTTTACCAGCATCGTGTGCAGCATAAACAGTGTCGATATTACCTTCATCATTTAGTACCACAACCTGGGTTGCGTAACTATACGAGTAATGGGTGATAATTTCTTTTGATTCATAACCGGGCTTTGTTGTCCAATCACAAACCCATTCACCGTGATAAATTTTTCCTGATATTTCAAGAAGCGAATGAGTCTTTAAATCTTCTCTTAATTTTTTGCAAGCATTTGCAATTGAGTTTCCAATAATTGATGTAGCTCTTGAAGCAGTGGTCATTCCTGCGGTTGCTCCTTCGGCGGTATCAACGCGTACCTCAACAATATCAGGATCAATTCCGGTTTCTTGACACAAAAACTGAACAGCCATCGTGTTAACACCCTGCCCCATTTCTGTCCAGCCATGATTAAGGATAATTTTTCTATCTGAAACAATTTCAATTTTTATTTTTCCTTCATCAGCCATACCGTTGCCAATTCCGGTATTCTTTATACCGCAGGCAATACCGGCAAACTTAGCTTTCTTAAAAATATCTTTCACGGCTAATAAAGTTTGTCTTACACCACTCCCGGCATGGATAACCTGTCCTGTTGAAGTCATATCCCCTTCTGTTAATGAATTATCATATCTGAACTGCCATCTGTCAAATCCACCTTTCTCACACAGATCATCAATACAGCTTTCAACAGCAAACGTTACCTGATTAACTCCGAAACCGCGCATTGCACCGCAAACCAGATTGTTAGTATAGACGGCACGACTTACAACATTAACATTTGGAATTTGATATGGTCCGGTCGCATGTCCTGCGGCTCGTTCTAAAACTTTCATTCCAACAGAAGCATAAGCACCTGTGTCACCTAAAATATCAGCTTTAAGAACTGTCAGCTTTCCTTTTTTATTACAACCTAAAGTGTAATGCATTCGTAATGGATGACGTTTTGGGTGCATGATTATTGATTCATCTCGATTAAGATAAACTTTAACCGGTTTTTTGAGCAAGTATGAATAAAGAGCGGCATGTCCCTGAACTGAAAGATCTTCCTTACCACCAAATCCTCCACCGTTAGGAACAAGAATTACACGCACTTTATCTAAAGGTAGATTTAAAATTCCTGCAATTTGTTTTTGATCATCGTAAATACCTTGTCCCTGCGATAATACTTCAACACCATGTTCTGTTGTACGAGCTATCGAACATTCAGTTTCCATATACCCATGTTCAATTCTTTGAGTACAATAAACTCCCGTGGAAATATAATCCGCTTCGTTAATTGCTTTTTCAACTTCACCACGATTAATTATTGTTTCGGAAAGCAGGTTTCCTTTAGGATGAATTTTATTTGCATCCGAATCCAAAGCTTTCTCTGGATCTGTTAGAGGTTTTAGAACTTGATATTCAACTTCAATTAATTTGACTGCTTGACGGGCGATTGATTCTGACTCAGCAACTACTCCGGCAAGAACATCTCCAACATATCTTGTTTCCTCACCAACGTCAATCATTAATGGCCAATCAGAAATAATCAATCCTGAATAACGATTACCGGGAATATCTTTTGCGGTAAATACTTTTATAACTCCAGAAAGTTTTTCGGCATTTTGAAAATTAATTGATAAAACCTTAGCGCGTGGATGATCACTGAACTTAAGAGCACCGTAAACCATTCCATTTAATTGAATATCAGCTACAAAAGGACTTTTACCAAGTACAAGATTTGCCGCATCATATTTTGGATGTCGTTTTCCTACCTTACCATCTGTTTTGGGTGTCGGAATTGCTTTTAAATCTTTAATTGCCTCAGCAGCATATAAAATTGAATTGACAATTTTTTTGTAACCGGTGCATCTGCATAAGTTAGGATGGATTGCCTGCTCAACATCATCCCTGGTTGGTGATGGATTTTTATCAATTAAAACTTTTGCCTGCATAACAATACCGGGAATGCAGAATCCACATTGAACACCACTTTTTTCAACAAAAGCATTTGCAAAAACTCTCTGCCTGTACTCACCTATTCCTTCAATTGTTGTGACTTCTCCGTCTTCAACTTTTTTCATAGTGATCGCGCAGGAAAGCACACCTTTACCATTCAACTCAACAACACAACAACCGCATCCTGCCTGCGGAGCGCATCCATCTTTTGGAGAAATGATTCTTTCATACTCCCTCAAATATGTAAGTAGAGGAAGATCAGGATCTCCAATGTATTCTTTTTTATTTCCGTTAAGTGTGAATTGCATTGTACTATTTTTGATAAAATGGAATTACATTATTCAAAATGGGCGCTTAAATATTCATTGATTAAAAACCGTTGAAACGATTACAATATTAGGTTGTTGCCTTTAGTAAACCACGACTTAAGTCGTGGGCTATGCTGATTATTTGAAAACCGAAAGCTCGGACAAATTCTTAATCAAGAAAAACATCTCTGCTGCTTTACTAAGACTTATTTCCTGAACTGATTCTGATTTGAATCTGATTTCATTAATGGAGAAATCATCTTTACTAATCTTAGCAAAAACTTGATCCGATTCGAATGTCAAATAGTTTTCATTAACAGATAATACTTCTAAACTGCCATTATTTTTAAATTTCAAAACTCCATCTTTATAATAATAACCAACTGCTTCATTATTGAAACTTTCTTCTGTTAGATAAAACATTGGTTTAGTTTTGTAAGGCGCACCGCTTGTTGGACAAAATGTATTACAGTTACCGCATTCATTACAAAAATCGCCGATAGTAAGAATCTGATTACTCTGATTAATACTAAAATTTCTTTCCTTCTTAACTGTAAACTTCTCTCCATTTTTTGAAACTAGGTAAACAGGTATTTCAATTGTATCAACAGTAAATCCAACATTCGCAAAATTAGGACAAACACCTATACAAATATTACAAACATCATTGCAAAAAAGACAACGCTGTGCTTCCTTTATCGCGACATCTTCATCTAACACAGGGTGAACAAGATCGAAACCCGTTCGTTTCTCTAATTGGATTTCCGGAAGCTGAATACCATATTCTCTATGTGATAGTTTTTTCTGAAACTCTATTAGCGATAATTTTGACTCAGCTTTTTCACGAGTTATATGTTCTCTTTCAATTGCTTTTTGAATGATTTGCTCAGCGGCTTTTTTTCCATCACTCATTGCATTGATTAACGAATTCGCCCCTCTAATTGCATCACCACCGGCAAAAACATTAGGAAATTGAGTTTCGTAGGTTTTATTATTTAGTATTATTTTTTTTTCAGGTACAAAATCTAACTCAACATCCTGACCAATTGCAGTAATAATATTATCAAACTCTAAAATAAATTCCGATCCGGTAACTGGAACTGGCTTACGTCTTCCACTCTCATCAGTCCCTTTAAGTTGCATTTTAGTACATTTAATCGAAAGTTTACTATTGTGGTTTGAGTGGATTGAAACAGGAGCAACAAGTTCAAGCAGTTCAACTCCTTCATCAAGCAATGCAGTTATCTCATCCAAACTTGCAGGCATCTCGGCTTTTGTTCGACGGTAAAGCATTATCACTTTACCTTTATTGCCAATTAATCTTTTTGCAGTACGAGCTGCATCAATTGCTGATAGTCCACCACCAATAACTGCAACTCTATTTCCCAAAATTACATTTTCATTTTGGCGAATCTTTGATAGAAAAGTCAATTGATCTGTTACTCCGAATAATTCTTCTCCGGGAATATTTAACCGTTTGCTTTTCTGAGCACCGATACCGATATACAAATAATCGTTAATCTTTTGCAGATCAGAAAATAATTCTTCATCAACCTTTTGACTAAAATGAAATTGAACACCCGATGATTTTATTATCTCAATATCATCATTAATACTTTTATCGCTTAACCTGAATTCAGGAATGGAACCCGACACCATCCCGCCAGCGAATGATTTACTTTCATATAGATTAACTTCAAATCCTTGTAGAGCAAGAAAATATGCACAGGATAAACCGGAAGGACCCGCACCGATAACCGCAGCTTTTAATCCATTCTTATTTTTTTTATTAATCACGGAAGCATCATTGAACTTTTCAGAAACAAATCTTTTTATTCCTCTGATCAAAAGCGGATTATCATAATTTATTCTCGTGCATTTTGACTGACAAAGATGATCACAAACATTTCCTGTCATATTGGGAAGCGGATTATCTTTTAAGATCGACTCAAATGCTTTTTCAAAATTCCCGTTAGCAGTATGATACATATACTCAGGAACATCCTGCGAAACAGCGCACTCTTCAATACAAGGTGCATGAATACAGTCATATTCAGTTAATGTACGATTTGTCTTAATGTTTTCATACAGAAAATTATTTTTATGATAGGATTTATTTTCAAGGACACTGCCTGCATAATGTTTTAAGTTTTGAAGTCCGGCTCTGGATAATAAATTATCGTTGCCCTTTACTTTTATAAAATCATCAATATTATTTTGATTAGTGCTCTTTATTGATTTTTGAATTTCTTCAAGGTATTGTGTTAGCCGAGGATAACCACCTGGCTTTAACAAATTAGAACAAACTGTAATCGGTTTCAGATTGCACGCAAGAGTATCGGCCGCATTGAAAGCATCAACACCAGCAGAGAATGAAATATCGAGTTCTCCACTAAAATCAGATTGTAATTTTTCTGCAAGTTTTATACTGATAGGATGAAGTGCACGCCCGCTTGTGTAAACCATCTTTTCTTTGTCAGGTAGCCAGTTAGTTGAGTTACTTGCTTCAAGAGTATTTGTTAGCTTCAACCCAAATTCTACCCCAGTTATATCCGCACATTGTTTAATAGAATTGATTATCCTAATAGCATCATCATATTTTAAATCATGCTCAAAAGCATCATCCGGCACAGTAATTTCATATCCAAGTTTATCGTTTAAAATATTTCTCAAAGCTTCTTTGCCAAGTAAAGTAGGATTTAGTTTTAATGAAGTACGAAGTTTTTTTTCTTCAATCAAGTATCGACAGATTTTTTCAATTTCATTTGATGGACATCCGTGCATAGTTGATAGTGTAACATTATCTGATATTTGATCAGGAATATTTACTTCGTGAATATTAGGATAAAATGATTCAAGTTTTTTAATCTTTTCTTCTTTCTCTTTTCTGCAATTCTTCATCTTATCCAAAAACCATTGAACATTTGGTTTCTTGATTCCTTCAAGATCATAACCGACACTCATATTAAAAATAAATCCTGATTCACTTGTATCCCATCCAAATTTATTCTTCAGAACATGAATTATAATCCATGCGTTTAAATATTCATCAAAGGAATCTTTGATCTTCAATTCCTGCGACCATTCGCAATTGTAACCTTCATCTTCCATATCGATACAAGGTTTGGTTACATCTATCTCATCTAAAGTTTGAATTGTTTTAAGTTCGATATAACGCGCTCCGCAAAGCCAAGAAGCAATAATATTATGTGCAAGTTGCGTATGGGGACCTGCCGCGACACCAATAGGCGTTTCAAGAGTTTTGTTGTAACGGTTCATTCTAAATGAATCTGACTTTTTAGGGGTATAGAATAAATCTTTATAAATGCCGAATATACGTCCTTTATCTTCTTCCGCAAGAATCCACTTTAAAAGTTTTTCTATCGATATTCTATGAAATCTATCACTCATTAGTTGTTCTTTACCTTAATTATTTCTGCAGCAATGCTGACAGCAATTTCTTCCGGCGATTCAGCTTCAATCTCAATTCCAATTGGCGTGTTTACTTTTTTAAATAAAACTGGATCAATACCTTGTTCTTCCAATCCTTTGAAAATACTTTTTATCTTAACTTTACTTCCCATCATACCGATATACTTAATGTTTTTAGTAATAACAGATTTAAGTGCAATCATATCAGAATCGTGTTCTGAAGTAACTATCACAACGTACGATCTTTCGCCCTCTGCAATATGGCTGCTCACTTCGTTGTATCCAACACTTAATTTTTTATTGGCGAAAGTATTTCTCAGCATTGTAAACACATCTTTGCGCGGATCAATTGTAATTACATAAAAATCTAATGTGGACATTACCCTTGAAACAGCTAGTCCAACATGCCCTCCTCCAACAACATAAACAGTATTTGGAATACCGCTGTTCTCTTCATACTGCCATTCATTATCAGAAGTGAATGAAAAAGAGATTTCTGCAGTATTAATTTTTGACGGAAGGAAAGAAATTCCAGATTGATCTATTAGTAATAATCCTTTTTCTAAGTTTTCAAAATTTTGCAGTATTAGTGCAATTGATTTTGTTTCATCAGCGTGTAATGA
>JGI20214J51088_10003624_pt1 | contig 10173 bp, 9 predicted proteins | sample WetSurMetagenome_FD_51088 | JGI IMG/M metagenome (IMG submission 51088) | reverse complement strand
ACATGCAATATAAAAATTGGGGTTTAATGGATAAGGAAAATGAGTCATTCGCTGGCAAAGTCTTTTATGTGAGAGAGGTTCGTGTCCAAGGTTTCCCCAACATTTCAAACCGCCACCGTTGGCGATAATTTTAACAAGAAATGACAATCAAAAGGACTCTTTATATTTTTTTGACATTTTTGACAATACAATCATGTCTTCCATATGCTAAGGTTGACAATTATTGTAAACTCATAAATGTAAATGAAATAAAAGAACGGAAATATTTGAACAGATCAATCCCAACTGATTATATCTTCTTCTTCAACAAAATGATTAATCAACGATGGAGCAAGTTAGTTGGAAACAATTGGGAAACCTTTTTATAAGACTCCTTAGATGTTTATTATGGTTATGACATTTTGACTAAAAAAGGAATTTATGCAGACACAATATATTCCATAAGCAAATCCGAATTAGAAAATCATTTTCCGTTGTATGATAAGATGGAATTTTGCGCTATTAGATCTAAATTGCTTGATTATGCGTATAAAGATTTTGATTTTGGATATAACTACAAAATCATATTTGCTAAGGACTCTATATTTATGACCTCAAATGGAATTGTGATAAACACCCATAGGAAATATAAATCTTATTCTCAGAATCAATTATCGCTGAACAAGGGAGAAATTCAATTTGAAATATTAGTTGATAAAATAACCTTAGAATTGGTAAATAAAAGCGTGATTAAATAAAACTACCACCAATAAATAGGACTCTGAGCAGTGCGCAGCACCCGGCGATGAGTCGGTGATGGACTACAACCGCCGGATTAAGAGCTATAATGCGGGTAAAAGAACAATCTCCCGGATTATTTTGCTACTGGCGCTTAAGATTCTCGTAATGAATCGTATAGATTTTTATAACAGGAGCCGTATGATGGGAGACTATCAGGTACGGTTCCCCCGACAATTGTCGGGACAAGCTGTGAGAGAATGGAGGGGAAGTTCCTCCGGCCTACCCGACCCGCCAACAGTAAGCCTATGCAAAAACTATAAAAATAATAAAATCATAAATTTTATAGTGCATATATTCAATAACATACAAAAAAGAAAAGCAGTCAAAGCGGAGTTTTTGCATAGACTCTCGTTGGGTGTAATGCCAGAAAGCACGGTAAACATGCAAGATTCTCGTTGATTTTTGGTAAATTTGTAACATGAGACGAAATTCTCAATATATTGATATAGAGATTGATAAATTGACTAATTCGATTGAGAATGTCATAACTGGAGATAGTTTCCAGACTGATGTGAAATTGATTGATAAAAATGATTTAAAATCAATTACTAAGAAAAACGGATGGCTATTTAATTGGAAAAGTGAGTATAAGCAGCCTGACCGAGATGTTTATAAATTAACAATTGAAGGCAATCCAGATGTAATTCAAGGATTGATTAGTATTTCAGAGAGAGAAGACCATGTTTATATGCACCTGATTGAGAGTTCTCCATTTAATCTTGGACGAAACAAAGTTTATTTAGGAGTACCTGGAAACCTTGTTGCATTTGTTTGTAGGATTTCATTTCATCGTGGATTTGAAGGATATGTTTCCTTTACTGCTAAAACACAATTGATAGAGCATTACGAAAAGACACTCGGGGCAATTAATGTCGGAGGACATTTAATGGTGATTAACACCGATACTGCATTAAGATTGATTAATAAATATTTTAAAAATTAGATATTATGGGATTGATTAGAGAACCTTTAAATGTAGATTTCTTTGTTGACCCAAAACCGATAACAGAGAAAGAGAAAAAAAAGATAAGTGATTTCATTAAGGCTGACAAAGAAAAACGTAAAAGTAAAAAGACTTCGAAAAAGGGCAAGTACACCCAACACGCGTTATAAAATATTGGTGATTAAGTGGTTATTTAATCATTCTGCCACATATTAAGTTCGGTGTAACCGGACAGGAAAATAGCCTGCAATCCCCAACGATTTCATACTGTGCCGAGATGCAGAAAATCGGCAAAAGAACGTTCTGCATGCTGTAATTAAGATGAAGGTATCCGCCAATTGCCGGATAATCCTCCACCTTTGCTATACAGTTGATGATTTAACCAATATTTGGAATTACACCTTTGACAAATGGTCTGAAAAAAAAGCTGACAGATATTTCCGTATGCTTCTGGAAAATTGTAGCGAAGTTGCTACTAACCATGAATTAGGCAAAAATTATACTCTGGTAGCAGAAAATCTATTTGGTTTTAAAGCTGGACAACACATCATTTTTTATCGCAGGGTTGATGAGGATACAATAGAAATTACAAGAATTCTGTATGAACAAATGGACTTAAAGAATAGAATAAAAGAAAAATAACACTACATAATAAACAAGACTCTGAGCAGTTTGCGAAAGCCTTCAGAAGCATGGAGATGAGTCGGTGTTGAAATACAACCCGGTTTGACTATGAAATAAATATTCTATTCACTTTTAGTCTCTGATTCGGTTCCTGTTAAATTTAGTGAACTGAGAATCAGTTACAATAATGAAACACATATGTAACAATAACTAAATATCTGGATACTAAATTTGCTAACTAATTCAATAGACTAAAAAAGTTAGCAATGGTTCTCACTGAAAAAGAAGAATTGGAATTACTAAAGGGCGCTTGCATACAATCCTTTGAAGTTCTTTATCACCGATATAGTTGTAAACTCTATAATTTTGTTATGAAAATTTCAAAAGGGAATAGTTATATTGCTGAGGAATTGGTTCAACGTGCTTTTATAAAGGTATGGGAAACAAGAGAATATATAAATCCAGATAAGTCATTTATTTCATATCTATGCACTATAGCAAAAAATATGCTTTTGAATGAATATGAACATCAAACCATTCAATTTATTTATGAAGAATATGTGAAAATAATAACATCAGAAAATGATGATAGCACAGAAAAAGAAGTCAACAAAATATTTTTAGAAGAATACATTAGCACATTGGCTGAAAAACTTTCGCCAAGGCGAAAGCAAATTTTTATTTTAAGTAGAAAAGAAGGTCTTTCTAATAAAGAAATAGCAAAACTACTCGATATATCAGAAAGTGCTATTGAAACGCAGCTTTCCAAAGCTCTTTTATTTATGAAAGGGCAATTAAAACAACATTACGTCCACATATAAGTAATACTTATTTCATTTATTATAATTTAACCTTAAATTTTTATTACAGAGTAGTGAATATACACATAACAGCTGTATATCATTATATATAGTACAGAATAGTATGCACAAAGAAGATAATATTGAAATATTTGAACGCTATACTCAGAATCTAACTAACCCGGATGAGGTAAGGCGTCTAAGTCTATCGATAAAAAACAATCAGGAAATCTCTTCCTGGTTTGAGCACCAAATTTTGGATTCACCTTCAACAATTGATAATGAAGTGCAAGTACGTATGCTAAAAAAAATCGAAGAAAAGATAAATTTTTATAGTAAATCAGAGGATAAGATACAAAGGCGAACCCATTTTCAATTGGAAAAATGGATGCGCATAGCTGCTATAATTATACTACCGATAGTATCGGCTGCCGGAGTATTTTTTTTAATGTCGCGCAATCAGCTTTCATCAGCTCCACTCGTGGTAGATGTAGAACAAGGACAGAAAGCGAATATAACCCTGCCCGATGGAAGCAGAGTATGGTTGAATTCTCAGTCCAAACTCACCTGCTCCGCTGCTTTTAATATTAAAACAAGAGAGTTGCAACTAGATGGAGAAGCGTACTTTGAAGTAGCTCACAATCCAAATAAACCTTTTATTGTTCATAGTAAAGACATGTCTGTAGAAGCGTTGGGAACAGCTTTTGGAGTGAAAGCATACAATGAAGACAAACATATTTCTTCAATCTTAATGAAAGGGAAGGTACTGATTACAACTCCTGATGGAGAAGCTACCCTGATACCAAACGAAAGATTAATATATGACAAGACTACACATAAAAAAGTGCAAAGTACTGTGACGAATGCAACAGATTTTAACGGCTGGATTCATAATGAACTGAGGTTTGAGAATGAGTCACTGAGTGAGATTGCTAAAACTATTCAACGAATCTACAATGTAGAAGTGGTATTTGATTCGGAAAAACTTAAATACCAACGTTACACCGGAACCATCAATAATAATAGTTTAGAGAGCGTACTCAATACTATCAGTTTAACCTCCCGGATTTCATTTTATATAAACAACCAGCAAGTTACACTCAGTGAAAACAATAAGCCAAAACAGAATAAGCCTTAGGTAGTGAATTTTATTAGCTAATATACGAAACAGCAAGTTAAAATCAATTCAACTTGCTGTTTTTTTAGTGTGCCGTGCATGGCAAATAACTTAGTGATGCAAGTCCACTATGGGGGTTCGTAATCGCCAACCATTAGCTAAGGGCAGGGGTGTTCATCGTGAGATGGAATCTGAAGGAAGCCTACAGCAAAGTTCCGCCCCGATGAACACGAACCATATCAGGCATATCCGATGGGATGAAGGTTATTTACCTTACCTTACCACGGGAGACCTGACAGATGTGCAGAAAAAGAGTATGAAGATCAGGGAACCGCCGTATCCGCCAACTGGCGGACGTACGGTGGTGTGAGAGGTCGGAAAATAAAATAGGAGGAAAGCTATTTTATTTTCCGACCTCTCGATTTAAAAAAGCACTTATTAAATATTTGTTACAGATAGTGGAGATCTATATCTTAAAATGTATATGGGATGAGCAGAAATGATTTCTAATGTTTAATAAAAAAACTATGAAAAAGAAAATTAGCACAATTCCACTGAAGAAAGTTATGATCAAGGGATGTTTTTATCTTCTCCTTGTATTGTTCTCAACCAATTTGAGTGCACAAATTACGGTTGAAGTAAAGAATCAGACTTTGAAAGAGATTTTAAAAGTTATAGAATCCAAAAGTGAATTCCGCTTTTTCTATAACGAAGGACTTAAAGGGCTCGATAAAGTTACGTCATTAGATGTAAACAACGCAACTATCGAACAAACGATGTCATCTCTTCTGTCAAATACGGACATTAGTTACAAACAAGAAAAGAAAAACCTCATTGCGCTTTTTGAGAAAGAGAAGCAAAACGAAAGTCAATTACGAAAGATTTCCGGTATTATAACAGATACAAATGGTGAATCAATTATTGGCGCCAATGTATTAATTAAAGGATCAGGCACAGGTTCGATTACGGATGTCAAAGGTCATTATGAATTAGAGGTGCCATACGGAGCAATACTCCATGTTTCGTATATCGGCTATAATGCAACAGACGTAAATGTTGAAAATAAAACGGAAATCAATATATCGTTGAGCACTAATACCCAAAGTTTAGATGAAGTAGTGGTGGTTGGATACGGGAGTCAGAAAAAAGCCAATCTGACAGGTGCAGTTGATCAGGTTTCGAGTAAAGTATTTGAGAACCGTTCGGTATCCAATGTTACAAAGACATTGCAAGGTGCAATTCCCAACCTTAACATTACCCTAGTCGATGGAAAGCCATCGCGTACGGCAAGCTACAACATTAGAGGTACAACTTCAATCGGTCAAGGCGGTAGTGCGTTGGTATTGATTGATGGTGTAGAGGGAGATCCGGCAATGCTGAATCCGAATGATATTGAATCGGTATCCGTATTGAAAGATGCATCCTCGGCCGCCATCTACGGTTCGCGTGGTACTTTCGGAGTGGTGTTGATTACCACAAAAAATGCTGAGCAAGGTAAAACTACAGTAACCTATTCCTACAACTATACATTTGGACAACCAATAAATGTACCTGACATTGTTGAAGATGGTTATACGTATGCCTCTATGTTTTATCAATCTTATTTTAATGCAAGAAATGCAACTCCTGCCAAGCTAAACAAAACACAAATTTTTTCAACTAGTTGGTTGAGCGATTTCAAAGCAAGAAAAGACGCAGGAAATACACAAAATTATGAAATTGTAAACGGAACGTATGTCTATTATGGGAACGAGAATTATTACAAGGCTCTATACAAGAAATCTACTTCTGCACAAGATCATAATATATCTGTAAACGGCAATGTTGGTAAAATGGATTATTATTTGTCAGGCCGTGATTATGGGTATGATGGTCTTTTCAGATACAATTCTGATAAATACAAAACCTACAATATTCGTGCTAAGGAATCGCTACATGTAACTGATTGGTTGAAAGTAACTAACAACACCGACTATTCAACACTTCAGTATCACAATCCCATCAATGTAGGTGAAGGTGGTTCTATCTGGAGAAACATTGCAGACGAAGGACATCCCAGCTGCCCTATTTATAATCCAGACGGCAGTTTGACCTATTCGGCCGCTTATACAGTGGGTGATTTTATCTATGGAAAAAACGGAATAGATACAGATAACCGTATTCTCAAAAATACGACCTCGGCTACCGCCTCTTTTTTGAAGGATCAGTTGCATATAAACGGTGATTTTTCTTTCCGTACTACTGATAATAATGCTACGCAGATAAGAAAACCTGTCCCCTACAGTACTTCGCCCGGTGTAATAAGCTATTTAAGTAGCAGCTATAACGACATAAAGCTAACCAATCAACGATATGATTATATATTAGGCAATGTCTATGCTGATTTCTCTACCAAAATTGCTCAAAAGCATGTTATCAAAGCAGTGGTCGGATACAACTACGAACAGCAGAAATATAATAGCATTGCTACACAACGCAATGGTCTTCTGACGGAAGATGTTACAAATATAAATTTGGCTTTAGGGCAAACATACACAACTTCGGGCAATTATAGTAAATGGTGTACGGTAGGTTTCTTTTCACGCTTGAACTATGCATTTAAAGATCGCTATTTGTTTGAATTCGATGGGCGTTATGACGGTTCTTCCAAATTTCCTACTGACCAACAGTGGGGATTTTTTCCTTCAGCATCGGCAGGCTGGAGAGTTTCCGAAGAACCTTTTTGGCATGTAAAACCTAAACTTATTTCCGATTTGAAAATCAGAGGATCTTACGGTTCTCTGGGAAATGGAAACATTGATCCTTACAGTTATCAGGAACTCTTAGCTATCAGCACATCAGGTAGGATGCTAAACGGCGTGAATAATCAGATTACAAGTTCTCCGGCCGTTATTCCCAACGGATTAACATGGGAAACTGCTTCCACTGCCGATATTGGGTTAGACTTTGGAATGCTCAACAACCATTTACAATTCACCGGAGATGCTTATATCCGTAAAACAAAAAATATGTACACCACCGGGCCAACTCTGCCCGATGTGTTTGGTGCCAACTCGCCGAAAGGCAATTATGCCGATTTGACTACCCGTGGTTGGGAAGTTTCTTTAAGTTATGCCAATAATTTCGGGTTAGCAGGTAAACCATTTAATTATCAGATAAAAGGTACCTTATCTGATTATTTGTCCAAAATCGACAAATACAACAACTCGACAGGAAGTTTGAGCGATTATTATGCTGGAAAAACGGTTGGCGAAATCTGGGGTTATCATGTTGAAGGATTATTTACAGATCAAGCTGATATCGATAGCCACGCAACACAAAAATTACTTTATGCCTCATCTGATGGGATAATGCATCCTGGAGATGTAAAATTTGGTGACCTGGATAATAGCGGGGTGATTGATTATGGAACATATACCGTTTCTAATCATGGAGATTTGAAGGTTATTGGAAACACGACTCCCCGTTATACCTATAGCTTTACACTAAGTGCTGACTGGAATAACATATTCTTCTCTGCCTTTATTCAAGGTGTTGCTCATCAGGATTGGTATCCGAGTAGCGAAAGTATATTTTGGGGGCAATATAACCGACCATACAATAATGTCCCGTCCTGGCAGTTGGGTAATATTTGGTCAACAGACAATCCGAATGCCTATCTTCCCCGATATGTTGGGTACAATAATATGATCGCCCGAGGCGGTTTTTCTAATGATAGATATCTGCAAAATGTAGCTTATTGCCGCTTGAAAAACCTTCAAATAGGATACAATATTCCCAATAAATTAGTTCAGCATTTAAAGATACAAAGTGTTCGTATCTACGCTTCGGGTGAAAATCTTCTCTGCTTTTCTCCTTTATACAAATGGACTCGTGATATAGATGTAGCCAATATCTATGGGTCTGATATTGACTTGACTAGCGGCACTTCCGGCGATGGTATGAATTATCCAACTTTGAGAACCTATAGCTTAGGCTTATCATTATCTTTTTAATTTGAATTCACTAAGCAATTGTCCATTTAAATAGTTCACAGACAATAATTTGGTGTTAACCTGGAGAGCTGCATACGATTTTAAAATTTATTTACGGATTGAATGCCCGCTTTTCAAATTCAAAGATATTTATACAATGAATCGTTCTAAAATGGCATTTTATTTATCTGTTAAAATCAAAAAATATCTACAAATGAAAAAAATAATATTATCATTATTTGTGCTTTGCACTCTGCTATCATCGTGCGACATGACAGAAGAGCCAGAGTCATCTGCATCAAAAGAATTAATTTTCGGTACCGAATCCGGGCTCAAAGCATATACCTATTCTTTCTATAATATGTTACCTGATGCCAGTGGGGCTTATCAACAAGATGCTATGGCAGACTATGGTGCGGTAAACAGTATCGACAATTTTATCCGAAAGGGTGCTTATTCGGCTGCCATTAGTACAGGTTGGACATGGACCAATTTGAGAAACATCAACTACTTTATTCAAAATTGTACAGATGAAAGTGTAAGTGAAAGTATACGAAATAATTATATCGGTATTGCCCGATTTTTCAGAGCTTGGTATTACTACAACATGGTGATACGGTTTGGCGATGTGCCTTGGGTTGACAAAGCAATGGATATCGATGATGCTAATCTTTACGCCGAACGGGATACACGTACAACCATCATGCAACATGTGATCGAGGATCTTGATTTTGCCAGTAATAATATAACGGAAACTGCGGGCGATGGAACTCTGATTTCAAAATGGACAGCTTATGCACTAAAATCGCGTATCTGCCTGTTCGAAGGTACCTTTGAGAAATATCATACAGAGTTAAACCTGACTGGGTCGGCAAACAATTATCTGCAATTGGCTGACTCTGCAGCAAAATATTTGATGGATAATTCAAGCTACAAATTGTATACTGCGGCAGGAAGTAGTTCTTCTTTCAGAACACTTTTTACATCGGATGTACCGGTTACAACCGAAGTAATTTTGGCAGATGCCTTCAGTTCTGTAAATTCACTATATAGCTCAGCTAACTGGTGGTGGACCTCGAGTACTTATGGGCTAAGATGGAGCATGACCCGTAAATTTGTAAATACGTTTTTAAATATCGACGGAACTCCGTTTACAGATAATGCCGACTATAGTACGATGGGATTCTATGATGAGTGTCAAAATCGTGATGCACGTCTTGCTCAAACTATCCGCACTCCTGGTTACAAACGCGATGGTTCGTATGCTGCTCCCAACTTTGCAAGTTATACCTTCACCGGCTATCAACCAATTAAATACTGTATGGATGCAACTTCGTACGATAATGGACAATATAACACCAATAGCATTCCATTGATTCGCTATGCCGAAGTGCTTTTAAATTACGCCGAAGCCAAAGCCGAATTGGGAACCCTGACAGATGCCGATTGGCTTGCAACCGTAGGCGCATTGCGTTCGAGAGCCGGAATTATCGGAGGCTTAAACGCCAAACCCACTACAGTTGACTCTTATCTTCAAACTAACTATTTTCCTTCTATTAACGATCCTGTAATACTCGAAGTGAGACGTGAACGTTCTATTGAGTTGGCACTTGAAGGATTCCGCTTTACCGACCTTAAGAGGTGGAAAGTGGGCGAACTGATGACTGCAACATGGGATGGGATATATGTACCGGCATTAAATACTCAGATTGATCTTGACGGAAATGGCACAACAGATGTGGTATTCTACAATGGAACCGCAAACAAACCGTCAGGTCTGCCTTCTACTTGCGCTGCTATTAATGTAGATGGTTCTGTGGGTATCACATTGAGCAATGGTACTTCTGGTGATATCATTTTTTCCGGCGACAGATACTGGTATTCTGATGGTCGTCAGTATTATTACCCGATACCGACTACGGCTATTATAACGAA
>JGI20214J51088_10003623_pt1 | contig 10173 bp, 7 predicted proteins | sample WetSurMetagenome_FD_51088 | JGI IMG/M metagenome (IMG submission 51088) | reverse complement strand
CTGAAAGACATATTTTCAATGTAAAAAAGATCGTATCGCAATTTTACTTTAACATCTTCAATACTTTCATCGTATTTATGTTTGACCTGTGCCCAGCCAGTAATTCCGGGTCTAACTTTTAATCGTCTTCTATAATATGGTAATTGCTCAGCAAGCATATCAACAAAATAAGGTCTTTCTGGTCTTGGACCAACCAGACTCATTTCACCTTTTAGCACATTATAAAATTGTGGTATTTCATCAATGCGAAGTTTTCTCAAAATCCTTCCAACTCGGGTAACTCTTGGGTCATCCTTTCTTGACCAAACCGGACCAGTATGTTTTTCTGCATCCAGAAACATTGAACGAAATTTATAAATTCTGAAAATTTTATTATTCATTCCGATTCTATCCTGCCTGAATAAAACAGGTCCTATACTATCAAGTTTAATTAAAATCGAAACCAATAAATTTAATGGAAAAGTTATAATAAGTATAATCAAAGAAATGACAACATCAGAAATNCGTTTTAATTTTTTCTCCCATTCAGGCATCAACTCNGGCATAATATCGATCAATGGAATTCCGTAAAGNTGGGAAGTTCTTGCCTGACCACTAAGAATTTCATAAAGGTCNGGTACTATTTTCANACCGATACNTTTGTTTTCGACTTTTGAAATTATCTCAACTAATAAATCATGATCTTCTTTTTCCAATGCTATAATTACTTCGGATGCGTGNNTTTGATTAATAACATCCAAAAGATTATCGAGTGAGTCTTTGACTTCAATATTTTTATAATTTTTACCTACGTTATCANGATTAATTGCCACATATGCGACAACATCTAAACCAAGAGCAGGATGTTCAAGTATTTGATCGTGGACTTCTTTGGCTTTTTCGTTGTAACCGACAATTACAGTTCCCCGTCTTCCGATTCCTTTTATGATCAGTCGNCTTTGAAAACTTCTCAGCGAAAGTCGGCCAACAGCGACAAAAAAGAAAAGGAAGAACCAATAAATAAAAATTAGAATTCTATTACTCGATTCAGAATCTTCTAAAAAATCGCTGATGAAAATCACAAAAAATAAAATGAAAATTCCTATAAAAGTTGTTTTAAATAATGTAGATATTTCATCAAACCGTGATGATGCGAACCACGTGCGATACATTCCGAAAAAAGTAAAGATTATCAACCAGTAGAAGTAAATAATGATTATCGAAGGAAAAATTTCCGGCACAATTAAAATTCTGAACCAGCCAGTTTCAACCCTGATATAATAATACGCAATCCACGCGAGACAAATAAAAAGCAGATCGGTTAGCAGTACTAATATTTTTTGTGTTTCCTTATTCAATCGAGATCAAAAAAATCTAAAAATTAAAATTCCTGCTTAAAATATACGTATTAATTATTGTTAGGTTTAGGTTGGAATGTCATCTGCTAATGTACTTTTTTTGTCACTTTTGAAATAATCTGAAATACATTTTCAATGTATGCTGATTGATTATATTTATTAATAGCAGATTTCTTTGCGTTAACAGAAATTTTATTGACCAGTTCTTTATCATTAATAACTGTCTTCATACAATCTACAAGTTCTCCGACGTTTGAATAAAGTAATCCATTAACCTTGTTCGCTATTATTTCTTGAGTGCCACCACTTTTATATCCAATTACTGGTTTTTCAAAAATCATAGCTTCTGCAGCAACTCTTCCCCAGGCTTCATTCCTTGAACAAACTAAAACTGCGTTTGAATTATTATACATCTCAGCAGGTTTTTCAACAAAACCCATAAAAGAGACACAATCAAATAAATCTAAATTCAGTACGAGTTCATCAAGATATTTTCTGTACTCCTTATCTTCATTTCCTCCGCAAATAATTAATTTTACGTTGTGAGATGTTTTATGAATTTTCCCTAAAGCTTCGATCGCATCCTGGATTCCTTTCGACGGATGAATGACACTCATAATTAAAAAGGTAAAAGTATCCTTTTTATCAAACGCTTCAATTGAATTTAGATTATTAAACTCATCTTCTGAAAATACTGCATTGTTAATAACCGAAACATTATTCCATTTATCCTTAAATAAATTTTCTCTGACGAATTCTGAAATGCAAATAATTGCTGCAGACTTTCGCATAAAATATTCAAAGTATTTCTTCCCAAAATCATATTCTAAATTATAATCCAGTTTGCCAAGTTCTCTGATATGCCAGATGTGTGGTAATTTCAGAAGTAATGAAAGATAAATACCTACTGGAATTGTAGAAGAGTTTGTATAGATGATCGAAGGTTTAAATTTTCTAATTTTGCTTAACAGAATTGGTAACCCCAAAATATTAAGAAGAAATCGCGAAACAGATTTTATAAAGAAAAAGTTGCTATTTACTCCCATCCAACTCCAGAATCTGAATTTAAAATAAGGAATGTCTAATCTTTCAAGTTCTTTGACTATCAAACCGTCTTTGGGAATCAAAACAANNGGANTGATATTTTTCTTTTTTAATCCCTGTAGCAGCAATAATAACGAACGATTCGCTCCATACAAGGCACTGTAATGAGTAATAAATAAAATATTCAAATTAGATCAAGGGATAGTGTTTAATTTTTTTCCTCTGACGCACATCGCAGAAGTTTGATTTATCTGTTCAAACTTCGTATCAAACTTTTGATACCATAAATCCATGATCTCTTTCTCACCTTTTCGATTTGTATCATCTAAAATAAATGAAAATTCTTTTTCTAATTTATTTTGTAAAAAAGGAAGTGCCGGATAACGAGATAATCTTAGTTTTGGTAACCAGGCTCCCGGTCCATCAATAATTACCAGATCAAATTTTAAATCGGTGCTCAATGTTTTTTTAATTGCATCTGTCGAATACCATAAATTATTTTCCAGAGCAAATTCATTTTTTTCGAGTGGAGCATAAATTAAACTGGCAAAATTCTCAAGTGCATTCCGTTTCAGAAATGAATTTATATAATCGAACCATTCTTTACTATCCTCAACTGAAAAAAAACTGCACTCCAATTTATTTTTCTTGATAAGATTTGCGATTGCAAGTGTTGAAATTCCCGAGCCAAATTCAATAATACTTTTGCGTTGATTAATTACTATGTCATTTATAATAACAGCAAGTGTATGGAATCTTAAACTTGATGTTGTTGTAGCAAAGTATTCTGGGAATTTTATTAAATCCTGAAGAAGCAAATAAGAGTAAATGTCCTCAAGCTTGTTTTTGTTTTTTGTCCGTGAAATGTCAATGCCTATCAAATCATTCGGATTCAGCATATCGTACACCTTTATTTGAGATTGTTTTTATCTTACTAAAATACAGAGCAAGTAAATTTCTTGCTTCTTCACCCATAATTTTTGAAGGAAGATTTTTTATAAGTAGAATTGACACTATTGAACTGATTACAAGCAAAATAAAAAGTTTTAGTAAAAACATCGATTCAATTATAAAATAGTTTAACAAGGTTATTGTAAGATAGTTGAGCAAAGATAGAATTAAAAAAATTATAGCACCTGGCAACTGAGATGACAAAAATTCATTCCAGGAAACATCTATAATCGATTTAGTAAGATGAGCCATCGAGACATAAAACCACAATGATGAAATGACCACTGCTACCCCGACACCTTCAATTCCATACTTGTATCCTATTAACGCACCTGCAATCAATATTATGGCAAAAATAAATTGTCTCCATGCTTCTTCATAAACTTTACCAGTGGCTTTTGCAACTGCACCTGCTGTATTTGTAATAACCCGAAACAATCCGGCTATGCAAAGAATCTGTAATACCTGGATTGCGCCACTCCATTTTTGGCCATAAATTCCTTTAATTATTAATTCTGATCCAATCATAATTGTTGAAAGAATTGGAAATGAAATTATTGCAATTATTTTGATGGATTTCAGATAAATATTTTTGATCTGTTCTTTGTCATTTTTAACATTTGAAAACACAGAAAAAATTACATCAAAAATTGTCATTGAGATTTTGGATAAAGGAAGCGTCATAATTGTAAAAGCCCTTGTATAAAGACCAAGTGCTGTCGGATTCAGATATTTCCCGATGACAACGTAGTCTGCATTGTTGGCTGTATAGCTAAAAATATTTGATAAACCTACTCCTCCGCTGTAAATGAATATTTCTTTCATTTTAGAAAGATTTACTTTAAAAGACAAACCTATTTTATCAAACAAGTATAATGTAATGAGAGAAAGAAGTTCTTTTGCAAGAGTTGCATAGATCAGGCTGAATACACCAAAGTTGTTCAGCGCTAATATTATTCCGAATACTGAATATCCGAAAACAACAGAAATTGAGTCGCTATAGAAAATGTTTTTGAATTGCATTTTCTTTATCATTATCCCCTTGTAAATAGATGAGATACTGATAAAAAAAACAGAAATTGTATAAACTCTTATTAAATCTGTTAGACGTGATTCATTAAAAAAATTCGCCACAAATGGTGAAATTATCCAGACAATCAAATAAGCCAGAACACTCAAGTAAATACTGATTCCAAGAGAAGTTTCAATATCCTGTTTATCAAGATTTTCCCTGTGAACTATAAATCTGGAGATGCTTCCGCTGAAAAGTAAATTAATAATTCCAAGTAGAATTATTGTCAGTCCGTACAATCCAAAATCTTCAGGCTCTAATATTCTTGCAAGTACAACCCCGACTCCAAAAGTTAGAAGTGTTTGAGTAATTGTATTTACAAAATTCCAGTTTATACTGCCGATGATTTTATTTTTTTCCTGTTGATCCATTAATCCAGCTAATTTCAAAACAATTTAATTGTTATGTAAATAAGTAAATAAAAAGTGGACAATTAAATATATTTATAAATGATTATTGTTTTATGGAATGACCAAGGCTAACTTTGAATAAAAAAATATTAATCGTTGTGAGAAATTTGATCTTCAAATAAAATTATTTGATTTGAGTCGAAAACTTATTGAAACTTTGCAATACATAATCGTAGTAAATACTTATAAAAGACCGGGCCATCTCGTCGAAAGATGTTTGAAAGCGTCATTAAAACAGAAAATTCAACCACAAAGAATTATTCTAATTGATCAGAATTCAGAAGAGCTTAAACTGACAACAGATATTTTGACTAACCCATTATTCCTAAAAACAAAAACAAAAAAAACATCCGTTTCTGCTGCAAGAAATACTTTACTCATTCCTGAAAACACTGATTGGATTTTTTTCTGTGATGATGACGGATTTCCTTGCGAAAATTATTCGGGAATACTTAATCAAATAATTTCAACAAATCCTAAACTTGATATTTTAGCAGGAAGCATTGTTCGTGAGGACAATAATGAATTTTATACTTTAAGGCATAAAGGTGGAACTCTTAAAAAATTCAGAAACACAAAAAATTTAATGGGCTCAAACTTCATTGTAAGAGCAAACATTTTTGATGAGCTTGACAGATTTGATGAGAATTTTGGTGCCGGTTCTCGTTGGGGAAGCAGCGAGGAAACTGATTTTTGCTGGAAAGCTTTTTTCGCAGGAAAGAATATGGAGTATTTCCCGGAATTGATTGTGTATCACGTTCCGCCATTCAATGAATCAATTAAAAAAGGATTTAGAAAAGCATTTAAATATGGAGTTGGGAAAGGCGCACTGGTCAGCAAATGGTTATTTGGAAAGAAAAAGTTAATAGTGATTTATGAATTAATTGAAATGACAACAGTACCATTCATTCAAAGCATCAGAGGATTATTTACACTAAGGTTCGGTTTAATCGCAACCAACTTTGCAGCTTTAAGCGGAAGATATTATGGAATGATTAAATATCTTTTTACAAAGTAATAGAAAGTTAATCAATTTTACATAGAGTGTTTCTTCATTTTCAATCTCCTCAATATTGATTCTAATCCAAAAACAACTAATATCTTACGCATTAAAAAAAGCGTTATCCTGACTGTCAATCCAAGAGAATTTTTCAGATTCAGAATATTATTTTGTTTTAATGAATTGTAACATTCGATGATTGCTTCAAATTCTCTTTGTACTGACCTTCCGGCCCCTTCCATTTTTACAACATATCTATCTTTTACATAATATCCTTTGTAACCATTTTTAATTAGTCTCACCACAAAATCAAAGTCCATAGCTATTTTATAATTCTTATTGAAAATACCAATCTGATCGAATACAGATTTCCTCACAATCATCGTTGGATGTAGATACGGCAATCCACGTCCAAGATTACAAAATGGAGGCTTCATAAAAAGTTCTGTTCCTGTTGAATCAATTAACACCAGGTTTGAGTGAATGAAATCAATATCATTATTTTTTTCCAGATTTTTCGCAGCATCATTAAGATAAGTTGCATCAATTAATTCATCACCGCAGTTAAGGAACATAATTGCATTGCCCGAGGAATTTTTTATTCCTTTGTTGAATGCGTCAGCAATTCCTTCATCTTTTTCAATGATGATTTTTCCTTTTCGTGATTTTAAATATTCAACCGATTTATTATCGCTTCCACCATTAATCACGACTGATTCAATAAAAGTATAATCGGGAATTGAACTCAAAGTTTTTTTAAGCCCATCATAATCATTATATGTAATTGTAATAATGGAAATTACCACTTAACTATCAAACCAATTAAAGTATTAAAGATTGATTTTAAAATTGAGAAAATATGAACTCTAATCAAACTTAATTCAACTTATTTATTTATTTTTACATTTATATATAATTATGTGCCTGAATGTCTGTTATTAGTTAACATTAGAGGAAATATTTTTGGAAAAGCTTAAAACAGCAATTGTTCACGATTGGTTCGCGGGTTATGCTGGTTCTGAAAGATGTGTTGAATCATTTACAAACCTCTACCCTGACGCTGATGTTTTTGTGCTTTTTAATTTTCTAAACGACGAAGAACAAAAAATTGTAGTCAAAAATAAAAAAACACAAACATCATTTATTCAGAAACTTCCCTTCGCTCGAAGCAACCATAGAAACTATCTGCCGCTGTTCCCTTATGCTATCGAACAGTTTGATCTTTCTGAATATGATTTAATAATCTCGAGTTCGCACGCAGTTGCGAAAGGTGTTTTAACAAATCAGAATCAGCTTCACATTTGCTATTGCCACACTCCCATAAGATATGCCTGGGATCTTACTCACCAGTACTTAAAGGAATCAAAATTAACGAGCGGCATTAAAGGTATTATTGCGAAATGGGTACTCCACTATATTCGAATGTGGGATATTTCAACTGGAAACCGTCCTGATTTTTTCATAGCAAATTCTGAGTATATAGCAAAAAGAATTAGAAAAATTTACAACCGGGAATCTATTGTCATCAACCCACCTGTTGATTTAAAAAATTTTGAATTCAGCGCTAAGAAAGATGATTTTTATTTAACCGCATCGAGGTTTGTCCCTTATAAAAGGATAGATATCATTGCAGATGCTTTTTCTAAAATGCCGGATAAAAAACTGGTGATAGTTGGAAGTGGACCGGATGAAGATAAAATAAAAAGAAAATCTGGAAGCAACATTGAGTTTACGGGATATCTGAATGGGGAAAAATATAAGGATTATATGAAGAGGGCAAAGGGTTTTGTTTTTGCCGCTGAGGAAGATTTTGGAATTGTTGTAATTGAAGCGCTTGCAAGCGGAACACCTGTTATCGCTCTTAATAAAGGTGGAACCTCTGAAACCATTAAAGATGGAATTAATGGAATACATTTTTCTGAACAGTCAGCAGATCAAATAATAGAAGCTGTTCAAAGGTTCGAAAGAACAAGATCTGATTTTGATTCTATAAAAATTGCCGAAGGTGTAATTCAATATGATCGTAAAAAATTCGAAGAAAAGATAAAGCAGTTTGTAACCGATAAGCTTAATAACTTTTACAAATAAATATTTTATCTTTTTTTATGATTGTAAACCAGCGATCCATATACTTCTTCAAGTTACTGGGTGATTTAATATTACTCAACTGTGCATTTATAGCCTCCGCAATCTATGCTCAGTCCTGGGAAATTCTTTCTGACAGATACTATATGTTTTTCCTGCTGATTGGACTAAACCTGGTTTGGATTTTCGCATCAAACTATTTGAATTTTTATGATGAATTCTCTTCAAGAAATTTTCCAGTACAATTCATTAACATTCTTAAGAGCTCAATACTTCAGCTTCTGGTTACAATAATTTTCATTTTTCTTGTAAAAGAAAATTTATTCACTCGTTATTTTATTGCATACTATTTCATTCTGCTGGTATTATTCATCAGTTTAAGAATGATTTTATTCAGAAAAATTCTCAAGCTGCTAAGACGAAAAGGTAAAAACATCAGGGATCTTATTATTGTCGGCGATGACGATTTAGCCTATAATTTTAAGAGTATGATAACAAGCAACCCTGATTTTGGTTACAACTTCAAAGGATTTGTATCAGAAAAAAATCAAAATAATCAAGAAGAATTTTTGAAAAATCTAACAAGTCAGATCAATCAATTAAAAGTTGATGACATTGTTATCGCTCTTTCAGAAAATTCACGACACTTACTCGAAAGTATTATTAAAATTTGTGATAAAAATGCAGTCAAGGTTCACATTATTCCCGATTACTACAATCTGCTCTCAAACAGGTTTCAGTTAAGTTCTTTTGGTGATTTTCCGATAATAACAGCAAGGAGAGAACCATTAAATGAGGTTCAATGGAGATTTATTAAACGAACATTTGACATTTTATTTTCTTTGTTGGTAACAGTGCTTATTCTGTCCTGGTTAATCCCAATAATATTTTTAATATCACTGGTTTTTAATAAGGGTCCAATATTTTTTCTTCAAGACCGGCTGGGCACAAAGAATCAAAAATTTAAATGTATAAAATTCCGCACGATGAAATACGAAAAAGTTTCTGTTGAACAATTTAAACCTGCAGTTAAAAATGACTCACGAATTACAAAAGCTGGGAAATTTTTAAGAAAGTATAATCTTGATGAACTTCCTCAATTTATAAATGTTTTATTAGGGGATATGTCTGTTGTAGGTCCACGACCATACCCAATTTCATATAATAATTTGTACAGCAAAATCGTTGATGAAATAAAATTAAGACAAAATGTTAAACCGGGAATTACTGGCTGGGCTCAGATCCACGGGCTACGAGGCGATGTAATTGACGAAGTAGAAAATAAGAAAAGAATTAAACTTAGAATTGATTACGATCTATGGTACATTGAGAATTGGTCTTTTACACTTGATATCCAGATAATCCTTTTAACAATCTGGCAAATGATTGTTGGGAAAAGCAGAGGGGTGTGAATGAGGGAGTATCTGATAAGTTCGATGAATAAATAAAAATTTTTAGCGTCATACTGATATCAGCTCACAAAGAGAATCTTTATAGCAAACTTCACTCAAAAATTCAAAATTAAAAATAATTTCTTTTCAAATAGAACAAAAAGTTTTGCGTTTTCCTCCTAAAAAACGATGGTGTATAAGCATAAAACAATTGTAACGAATTTAAAATCTTTGCTCTCATTCCATTGGGGTATTGGTTTTGAAATCGTTTAATAAGTTTTAAAATAGTTTTTGCTGCAAGCTTTTGATTGGAGACGGATAAGTTCTGACCAGCATTCATATATAATGACAGATGTTCTTGAAGATTATATAATTTACCTTTAAGTCCAAGCCTTAACCATAAATCCCAATCTTCTACAAATCGGAGATCATTATATCCACCCAATTCCAAAGCCTTTTGTTTTACAAACATTACTGTATTGTGCCAAAATGGATTAGCATATAAAGCATTATTTCTAATTTCATTATCATTTTCCTTCTTCAGAAACCTAAATATTTCTTTTCTATTTTGATCAACCATAATTGCGCCGCCGCCAACAATCACGTATTCTTTATTCTGCTCTAAAAATCCAACCTGTTTATCAAGTTTGAAGGTGTCACACCATTCATCATCATCATCTAATCTTGCAATGTACTTTCCAGTAGCCTGCTCCATTCCATAATTTAAATAATTTGAAATACCAAGCTTTACACTCTTTCTGACGTTAAAATACCTTACTCGCTCATCCATTTTCATAAACTGTTCAACTACTTCTTTCGTTTGATCTGTTGATTCATTATCAATTACAAGTAATTCCCACTTTTGATAGTTTTGATTAAGTAT
>JGI20214J51088_10003622_pt1 | contig 10174 bp, 8 predicted proteins | sample WetSurMetagenome_FD_51088 | JGI IMG/M metagenome (IMG submission 51088) | reverse complement strand
ACAAAGTTTGACAGGATGAGGAGATATGAGAGAAAACCGTATTCGGAAAACATCGCATATTCTTTAAGTGTTGAGGAAGAAAAGAAACGCAAATGGCTTGANTTAAAAGGNAAGGCGCTCAATTTNTGCGATGCAGGAGTCTGCATCGAAACGGATTATCCGCTGGCGCCCGGCCATATGCTATGGTTCAANAGCGGAGTAGAAAAAAAGGCGGGCTTCGTCAGATGGTCCCAACAGTTTGAGAGAGGCTACAGAGCAGGCATTGAATTAGACGGAAAACATATCCAGAAACTTGATGAAGCAACCGACGTGTTCATTAAGCGGCTTGAAGAGATAGAACTCAAGTGCTTGAATCCCGGTGTAAAGAACGAAGAAATCATGCCGGAGATCATGGCTGCATTTGATAATGTGCTGCACGCCTGCAAGCTTTTCGAGATAGCAATTGAAGACAAAGAAGTTGTACGTGATGCTCAGGTAAGGTTCCGCGAGAAAACAGATCCTATCCTGTCAAAAAGTTATTTTATCAACCGTTCAAGGACGTGGCCGCAGGGTTATCAGGGTGATTACAGAATGCTCGAAAATATGTATAGAAACACTCCCCTTTCGGAAGGGATAGGGTATTACCTTGATTTGTGCACTCTGAATACACAGCTTGCAATAGGTGTCAGAAATAGGATAATAAAACTCAGGGACATTTTAAGACAAGACATACTTAAGAGACAAAACCCGACTGTCCTTAATATTGCCTGCGGGTCCTGTCGCGAGGTCTTTGAACTGGCCTCTGACATAGAAAAATCCGGTGCAAAAGTCATATGTATAGATTTGGACAACGATGCCCTTGCGTTTGCAGCAAACCGCCTCTCATATACGAATCTCTCTCTTGTTTCAACGAATCAGGTGGTTCTTAGAAAATATAATGCCGTGAGGATGTTCGATGACGAGACAAATATGAATGAATTCGGTAGACAGGATATTATATATAGCGTAGGCTTTTTCGACTATATGCAATCCGATTTTCTTTCAAACTTGTTCAGAGCCCTTTATAAATTGATGAATCCGGGAGGCTTATTGATTACCTCATTTAAAGACGCTGCCCGTTATCGTCATCAGGAATATCATTGGGTCGCCGATTGGGATGGTTTTCTGCAAAGGTATGAAGAAGATTTTAAAAAGATCTTTCAAAAAGCAGGTATTCCCGATTCATCAATATCGGAGATGCGCGATGAATCGGGTATAATAGTTTTCTATTTAGTTGCTAAATGAGCATGGGAAGAAAGGTTGTCATAACAGGAATCGGGGTTCTTTCGCCCATTGGCATCGGAAAGGAGCAATATTGGGAAGGACTTTCCGGCGGCAGGACAGGCTTCAGTACGATAAGCCTGTTTGATACCTCCGGTCTTAATGTTTCTATCGCCGGAGAGATACGGAATTTTGACCCTGTTAACCTGCTTGGGAAAAAAGGACTGCGCGAACTGGACCGGAGCACAAGACTGATTATCTCTGCCGCAAAACTTGCGATTGAAGACAGCCGCATTGAAATTACAGAGAATAATGCGCAGTCTGCAGGCGTCTCTATCGGGACTACTTTTGGAAGTCTGCACAGCATTTTTCAGTTTGACCGTTCGGGTCTTATTGACGGACCCCGATTTGTCAATCCTTCTTTTTTCGCCAATACCGTTCTGAATTCTCCGGCAAGCAGAATATCCATCCGATTTAAAATAAAAGGGTTTAACGCCACCATATCGACAGGGTTTTGTGCAGGTATTGATGCTATTTCTTATGCTTCTGATTTTATCCGCCTCAACAGGGCCGATATGGTGCTTGCCGGAGGGGTAGAAGAATTGTGTGAAGAGACTTTCGGCGGTTTTTACAAGCTTGGCTGTTTGTCAGGTAGAGACGGATCGGATACTATATGCCGGCCTTTTGATGCGAGAAGAAACGGGACAGTGCTTTCAGAAGGCGCAACGGTTCTGGTTCTTGAATCGGAAGAACATGCTTTATCGAGAGGCGCTGATATTCTTGCGAGGATATACGGATATGGAAATGCCTTTGATCCTGAAGCAAGAATGGATTTCGGTCATCAGGGCAATGGTATGAAAAANGCTGTCGGCATTGCCTTNAAAGATGCTTCACTCTCTCCGGAAGATATTGAATATGTGTCGTCATGTGCAAATTCGACCAGAGGACTTGACAGGATGGAGACAATTGTTATTAAAGAGGTTTTCGGAGAACAGGCATATAAAATACCTGTAAGCTCAATAAAATCGATGGTGGGCGAAACTTTCTCTGCATCAGGCGCTTTGTCTCTCGCTTCAGCTGTAGGGGCAATTAAAAAAGGAATAATTCCGCCTACGGTCAATTATAAAGAAAAAGATGTCGAATGTGATTTGGATTATGTTACCGACGGACCGCGACAAAAAGAAATTGCCAATGCGCTTGTGATCGCAGCCGATCCGTACGGCAACAACTCGGCCATGATTTTGAGCAAGTATAAGAATGAAGGGTGAAAAATGGAACTTAGTTTTGAAGAAATTAAAAAGCTGATACCGCAGAGATTTCCTTTTATCATGATAGATAAGGTCATCGGGTTAGTGCCCGGGAAAGAGGCGGTCGCAATAAAAAATATCTCCGGCAACGACATATTTTTTCTCGGTCATTTCCCTGAAAAGGCCATTATGCCAGGTGCTGCGATAATAGAAGCNATGGCGCAGACCTCCATAGTCCTTTTTGCCTCTGCAAGGAAAAGGGACGAAGAAGAAANAATACCAATCTACTATTTTGGATCNGTAAAAGCAAGGTTCCACCACCCTGTTGTGCCGGGTGATCAGTTGAGGATCAAGGTGGTGAATGTGAAAACCCTGCCGACCGGCGCCTATGTATCCGGTGAAGCTTTTGTTGAAGACAAAAAAGTATCAGAGGCGGAGCTTGTTTTCAGTGTGAAAAATGAATAGAAGAGTTGTTATAACAGGGTTGGGGGTCGTATCATCAATAGGCATTGGATGGAAAGATTTTTGGGACAGCCTGCTCAACGGTAAGTCCGGGATTAGCCCGGTGACATCGTTTGATACTTCAGAGCATTTTACCCATAACGGGGGAGAGATTAAAGGTTTTGCTCCTGAAGAATTCATGTCTGCTGAGCAGTTACCGCTACACAGCAGGGCATCACAACTTGCACTTGGTGCGGCACGTCTTGCTGTAAATGACGCCAATCTTTCAGCATCGGATTTCTCTTGCGGGGGAAAAGGTGTTTGCATCGGAACAACCATGGGCTCTGTGCAGACCTCGGAGTTAATCAATGAACAAATTGTAAGACATGGGAAAACGAATTTCAGCAGTGATCTGATCCGTCAGGTGCCAACACATTCCACTCCTGCAGCAATTGCAAGAGAATTCAATCTTACAGGACCCGTTATGATGTTTTCGACGGCCTGTGCCGCCGGGAATTATGCTATCGGGTACGGATTTGATTTGATTGTACTTGAAAGGGCTAACCTTGTTATTGCCGGCGGTTCTGATGCATTTTCAAAAGTGGCTTTTACGGGTTTTAATCAATTTTCCGCGGTAGCTCCGGAAAAATGCCAACCCTTCGATATGAACCGGAAGGGCATGATGGTGGCTGAGGGTGCAGGCATTCTTGTCCTTGAATCACTCGAACATGCCCTAAAGCGAAAAGCAAACATCTATGCTGAAGTTGCGGGATATGGTCTAAGTTGCGATGCAAGTCATATGACACTTCCATCGGTTGAAGGTGTTTCCAGATGCATGATAAAGGCATTAAGGAATGCAGGTGTCGGAAAAGAAAACGTAGATTATATTAGCGCCCATGGAACAGGCACACTGGCAAATGATAAAAACGAATGTGCAGCCATAAAAAAAGTCTTTGGAGATTTTTACAGACAAATACCCGTTAGTTCCATTAAATCCATGCTCGGCCATACTATGGGAGCGGCTTCAGCGCTCGAAGCCATAGTGTGTGCTCTTGCTGTCCGGCATGATATTATTCCTCCGACCACAAACTTTGAGACTNCTGACCCCGAGTGCGATATAGATTGCGTGCCGAACAAGTCAAGTAAACATTTTGTAAACATAGCTTTGAATAACTCATATGCATTTGGCGGCAATAATGCATCCCTGGTCATAAAAAAATATTCCGATTAAAGGGGAAAACACGGCAATGAACAATAGTAAAATAGAAAAAGAGATCATCTCAATAGTCGCAGAGGTATCAGGGTTTGATGAAGAAGAGATAACCCTTGATACAAAATTGGCCGATGATTTGGAGATAGATTCCATCAAGGCAATAGAGATTGTTGTAGCGATCGAGAAGAAGTTTAAAACAAGAATCAGAGATGAGGAGGTCCCGAATATCACTACAGTAAGGCAGGCTGTTGAACTTGTCTATACCTTATTAAATCAATCCCCTGCAGATGTTTAGCCGTCATAGTAATACCTATGATGTTTGTATAATAGGCGCAGGCATGAGCGGCCTCGTATGCGGCTGTTATCTTGCAAAGGCCGGAATGAAGGTTCTTATCGCAGAACAGCACAATAAACCGGGAGGTTACTGTACTTCATTTAAAAGACAAGGTTTTACCTTTGATGCCGCCGCCCATTCATTCGGTGCCTATAGAGAGGATGGAATTGTTAGAAAAATATTTAATGATCTTAAAGTGGAAAATAGAGTAAAAATAATCAGAGTTAATCCTTCAGATGTTGTAATGACGCCTGATTATGAAATTTCTTTTTGGGCTGATTTAGACAAAACTATCAATGATTTCCAAAAAGCCTTCCCTGATGAAAGCAGCAATATCANGAAATTTTTCTCCCTTTTTGTTAATCCCGAACCTATATTTTTTGTTCGTATGAGGAGTTGGACATTTAAGGATTTATTGGATAAGTATTTTACAAACGATAAATTGAAGGCTGTCTTGTCCTTGCCTATGTATGGCAATAGTGGAGTCCCACCGTCTATGTTGTCTGCATGTATGGGTGCTCAAATTTTCATAGAATTCCTGCTCGATGGAGGATATTATCCGGAGGGCGGCATGAAGACTCTGCCTGATGCATTAACAGATATATTTATGGAATTTGGCGGTGAATTGCGACTATCCTCTCTTGCTAAAAAAATAAAGGTTAAGGATAATAAGACTACAGGCATTCTTTTGGAGAACGGTGATTTCATACGCTCGACGTATGTGGTTTGCAACTGTGATACGAGGCAGACTTTTTTTAAACTTTTGGGAAGAAAGAATGTTGGCCAGGATATTTTAGGCGGAATCAATAGCATGGTCCCTTCACTTTCAGCATTTGTTTTATATTTAGGGGTAAAAGAGTTCAATAATTTGCCTGCGCCGGGAAGCAATGTGTGGGTTCTGCCCAAATATGACTTGAGCAAAGCATATTCATTAATAAGAAAGGGCAAACTTAATAGCATCGGCGGTTATTTGATTCATGTATATCCTGATAAAAATAGTCTTCTTGCTCTTATACCTATACCTTTTAAAAATAAGAGATACTGGAGTGAAAATAAAGATAAGTTAACGGAATCTTTTATAAAAAGATTGGAAATGGAAGCAGTTCCCGGGTTGTCGGAGCATATCGTATTTAAAGATGCGGCCACTCCGCAAACACTTCACAGGTATACCATGAACTATAAAGGAGCTGCGTTTGGATGGGCGATTACACCTAATCAATTGTCTATTTCTGATCTTAGAAAGCCCTCTTTTATACAAGGTCTTTATTTTACAGGGAACTGGACGACTCAAGGAGTCGGAATTTCCGGGGTGGTATATGTCGGTTATAATACGGCAAAGATGATTTTGAGGAAAAAAAAAGATTCAATTATGATTAAATAGTACGGACTATTATGGAGAAAGAAAGATATATACAACAGGAACTGTCAAAGTATCTACTGTCGGTAGGCGGCCTACTTCTGCTTGCCGGATCTGCCGCCAGCATCTCTTTAGGTATATTAGATTATTTAGTCACCCCGGATAATTTCAGATTATTCCTTGTTTATAGATTAGTTTCAGCCTTATTACTGATAGCATTATACGTATTTTTCAAGCGTTCAAAAAATAAATTAGTTCAGTCAATTATTGTTTGTACAGGTATCCTGATACCTACTTTGATGGTCGAATTAATGATACTTTCTTTTGGTGGTCATCAATCTGTTTACTATGCAGGAATGATTATTATCTTTATTTTCATCTTGGGTTTTATTCCGACTACTTTCAAAGTAACACTATTAATAGCTACCATCATATATTTAATTTACTTATTGCCTATATTAATCTTTGATAATATTACTAACACCAGGATATTTATTAACAATAATATCTTTTTAACTGCATCGGGTCTGATTGTNCTTATATGGAGACATGTCAACTATAAACTTCTTGTAAAGAAACTTTCCCTNGAANACGATCTTTCTCAGGACAAAGAAAAACTCGAAATGTATTCCAAGAACCTTGAGGAACTGGTACATGAGCGGACGAGGGAGCTTGCCATATCGGAGACCTGGCACAGGTCGATTTTCGATAATGCAACCGACGGCATCATGGTGCTTAATAAAAGCGGTGAAATAATAAATGTGAATCAAAAGACCTGTGAACTCCATGGTTTTGACAGGGAAGCCCTCATCGGTATTCATATCGATCTGCTCGAATCCAAGGGAGACAAAGAAATCCGGGAAAAGAGACTATCGAGGATTCTCAACGGCGAGACCCTTATCTATGAGACCGAACACTACAGAAAAGACGGCGAGAAAATCCTTTTGGAAATCAGCTCGAAATCTCTTGAAATAGACGGTGATACATATGTCCAGTCATTCTGCAGGGACATAACCGAAAAGAAGAGGATTCAGGAGCAGTTGTTGCACTCGCAGAAAATGGAGTCCGTCGGCGCTTTGGCGGGAGGCATCGCCCATAATTTTAATAATATTCTGACCGCAATTCTGGGATATTCGGAACTGCTCCTCGAATTCAGCGCACTGGATGATACCTCAAAGCAGAGGGTAAGAAATATTGAGAGCGCCGCACGCAAGGCGGGTGTTATGGTCTCAAAGCTCCTGAGCTTTTCCCGGAGGGACTCCCACGAGGTGCTGCCTCTGAACCTTAATGATATTGTCAACGATTCGGCAAAGCTCTTTGAAGGTGTTCTTGACAAGAGGATCGGCCTCAAGATAAACCTTTGTGAAAATATGCATGTTATCGAAGGCGACCCTAATCAGCTCGAACAGGTTCTGATGAACCTTATGGTAAACGCAAGAGACGCCATGCCTGACGGCGGCCTTATCACAATCAAAACAGGCGTAATCGAAATCGGAAGGAACGGCTTTATAAATACGCCTGCCTATATAAAAGCCGGCACATACATTTTTCTGTCGGTTTCCGATTCCGGGTGCGGCATCCCGGCTGGAATACGGGACAGGATATTCGATCCCTTTTTTACGACAAAGGAAAAAGGCAAGGGAACAGGTCTGGGACTTGCTTCGGTATACGGAATTGTCAAGGACCATAAGGGATATATATCCTTCCAAAGTGAAGTAGATAAGGGAACAACTTTTGATATCTATATTCCCGTATCGGAAAGGATAGTTCCACAATTGGTAACTCCAAAAACCTTTTCTATAGAGGGTAGCGAAAGTATTCTCCTCATAGACGACGACAAAGACGTCATGAANCTTATCAGGGATATGCTTGAAAGCCATGGATANACCGTAATGCCTTATAATAATCCCCTGACTGCNGTTGAAATATTCAAAAATCAGTCAAGCAGAATACAATTGGTAATAACAGATATTATGATGCCGCTTATGGACGGCGCAGAACTTATAAAAAACCTGAGGAAAGTAAAACCAGATATTAAAATAATTGCAATATCAGGATATACCGATACGAATATCGTAGACAATAAAGAAATTATAGTAGATGGTTTTCTAAAAAAGCCTTTTGAGAAGATTGAGATGCTATCAACGGTCAGACGCCTTATCGATACGGGAGTAAGAAACTTACCACTTTATTAAAGCGGAAGCCCATGTCAGCCCGCCGCCGAAGGCCTCAAGGAGAATGTAATCCCCGTCTTTGATTCTGCCCGACGTCAATGCCTCATCAAGCGCTATCGGTATGGATGCGGCTGAAGTATTGCCATACCGGTCCAGATTAATAATGACTTTCTCCATAGGCAGCTTAAGCCTTTCAGCGGTTGCCTGTATTATCCTGAGGTTTGCCTGATGCGGTATAAGAAGTGAAAGGCTTGCCGGATCCAGATTATTNTCTTCAAGTGTTCTTATGGCAATGTCTTCCAAAGTCCTCACTGCGACCTTGAAGGTCTCGTTTCCTTTCATCTTTATATAATGTAACCGCTGCTCCAGTGATTCTGAAGATGCAGGGGTCCTGGAACCGCCTCCGGGCACATGAATCAATTCCCATAGCCTGCCATCGGAATTAATATTCGTTGAAAGGATACCTCTGTCTTCATCCGTAGGTTCTACAATCACGGCTCCGGCGCCGTCGCCGAAAATGACGCAGGTAGTCCTGTCATCCCAGTCCGTTATTTTCGACAATACCTCGGCTCCGACAACAAGTATTCTCCTGTGAAGGCCGGATTTTATAAAACCGTCCGCAATATGTAAGGCATAGAGGAATCCCGAACAAGTTGCATTAACATCAAACCCTGCCGCATTGACGGCGCCAAGTTTGTCCTGGAGAAAACAGGCAGTGGAAGGGAAGGGCATGTCTCCTGATATGGTTGCGACAATTATCAGATCAAGGTCTTCCGCCTTTAATCCGGACTTTACAAGGGCCTTCATAGACGCCTCATAAGCGAGATCGGATGCGGCCTGATGTTGACCGGCTATTCGCCTCTCCTTTATCCCTGTCCTCTCTATTATCCATTCGTCGGAGGTATCAACCAATTTTTCGAGTTCGGAATTGTAAAGAACTTTGTCAGGGGCATAAGAGCCCGTAGAGATAATCCTACTTCTTTTCAAGGCTTGACCTTTCATGGTGGGCCATATCCTGCTCGATGGCGGACGATATGATATCGTAGACCTTTTTTTCCGCAAAATCCGATGCGACCCTTAAGGCATTCCTTATGGCCTTGGAAGTGGACCTTCCATGGCTTATAATACATGTGCCTTTTATTCCCAGCAACGGAGCGCCTCCAAATTCGTCATAGTCGGTTTTCTTCTTGAAATTCTTTAGCGCCGGCTTGATTAACAGGTATCCGATCCTTCCCGTTGTAAGATTTGCAACTTCCCTCTTGATCATCTTAATCATGTTATCCGCAAGTCCTTCACTTGTTTTTAAGATAACGTTTCCCGTAAATCCGTCGCATACAATGACGTCAATATCTCCGGTAAAAATATCCTTGCCGTCGGCATTTCCTATAAAGTTGATGTCGGCCTCTTTCAGGAGTTTAAATGTTTCCTTTGTCAGCTCATTCCCTTTGGTGTCTTCCTCTCCGGTGCTGATAAGCGCAACCCTGGGCTCTTTCCTGCCAAGGATATGCCTGCAATAGGTGCTTCCCATGAGAGCAAACTGAAGGAGATTGGCCGGTTTACAGTGGATATTTGCGCCTGCGTCTATCAGGACAAAGGGCGCTTTTAAAGTCGGCATGATCGCCGCTATAGCCGGTCTGTCAACGACATCCGAGGTCCCAAGCAGCAGGAGAGCGGTTGCCATGACGGCGCCGGAATGTCCGGCGCTGACAAAGCCGTCGGCTTCCCCGGATTTTACAAGATCGATGCCTCTTCTGATGGATGAGTCTCTCTTCTTCCTGATTGCAGCGGTAGGAGGTTCATCCATTCCGATTGTCTGGGACGCATGTTTTATGGATATCCTGTTTTGAGGATATCGTTCTCCTGATAGCTCTTTGATAAGTATGGATTCATCTCCGACCAGAATGATGTCAATATCATTGGAATTACAAACGGTTTCGATAGCGCCCTGGATATTGACATCAGGGGCATAATCACCCCCCATTGCATCAAGGGCAATCCTCATACCTCTTTTTCAACGATTTCAAGTACTTTACGTCCGTTGTAAGAACCGCAATGAGAGCATACCCTAAAAGGCAGCTTTAATTCATTACAATCGGGACAGAGGCCGAGATTCGGGAGCTGACCTTTCCAGTTGGCCCTTCTCTTGTCTCTTCTTGTCCTTGTATGTCT
>JGI20214J51088_10003621_pt1 | contig 10174 bp, 10 predicted proteins | sample WetSurMetagenome_FD_51088 | JGI IMG/M metagenome (IMG submission 51088) | reverse complement strand
GGTGATGAATCAAGCTCAATCCGCCCCCCCAGGCAGTCGACGATGCGGGCCACTATGGGTAGCCCCAGGCCTGTACCATCATCTTTGGTGGAGAAGAATGGATCAAATATCTTTTCCTTAATTTCGGGAGTAATACCGGGGCCGTTGTCGGCAACCTCCAGGCGCACCATTTGGGAGCCGTCATGCGCAGGCATGCTATTTGTCGCAATATGTATCTCTCCGCCGTCGTCATNNAGAGCCTGCGAAGCATTNATAACCAGATTCCATAGAATCTGCTTTATTTGGTCTTCGCTTCCCGAAACCATGATATTAGGCCAGTGAATATCATGCGTAATCCGAATTGCTTTTCCGGATTGCTGGTGAGTTGAAAAAAGAGATACTACTTCGAGAATAGCCGATGAAAAATTACATTTGCCGGATGATACTCGGCTGACCCGGGCAAAATTCAAAAAGTCGGTCAGGATGGTATTAAGTCTCGATGATTCTTTTAGAATTAGTTCCAGCAGACGCAGATCATCGCCATCTGTTAAGTGGAGATCGTCTTTAAGAACCTCNACTGAGCCGGAAATAGATGCCAGCGGATTTCGAATCTCATGCGCGATTCCGGCGGCCAAACGGCCAACCGCAGCCAGCCTATCTGATGCTCGTAGACGTGTTTCCAGCTTTTTGACCTCGGTTAAATCCTGGAATATGGCGATCACTCCACGGGAGNGTCCGGCTTCATCAGGCAGTATCGATGATGTTAGCCCTATCGGCAGAATTCCCTTTTGCGGGTGCCGGATATTTATCTCTGCGCGAATTTCTGACTGCCCGCTACTGAGCGCTGTTAATATTTTTTGGGAAAATTCGAGTAATCCCGGATGAAAGATATCCTCTATAAAANTGCCCTTGGCAGAATTATGATCTACTGCCAGTATTTCGCTGGCGGCCTGGTTAAAATAAATGATTCGGCCAGAGGCATCTATGGTCATTAGACCCGAATGCATCTGTTCCAAAATCTCGTCAGTCTCCAGACGGACCTTACTTAACTCTCTGGATGCTATAAACAAATTTTCGGCTAGATAGCCTGAGATAAAGGCACAGAAATAAAAAAGGCATAAATGTAAAAATACAGTGTAGAAAGCTTCGTCCGATGATATCCCCATTCCGGCCAGTCTGGCCGGTTCGATGAGTCCCTCGTAAAGCATGGAAAGATTGAAAAATATCGGTAACGAATATAAAAGCCCGGCTATTGTCGCTACGATGATTGAGCCCAGCAAATGAAAGAAAAGTCCAGCGGTAATAATGGTGATTATGAAAAAGACTATGAAGGGTGAAAAATTNCCACCGACATGATTTACCAATAGGCCTTCGATCAACAATTCGCTTGAAATGAGAACAATGATAAGTGATCTGATAAAGCTCCCAGTGGTATTTTTGGTGGCTAACGTATATACAAAAAGCACCAATGCAAGCAGAATATAGAACGCTAATAGCGCGTAATTAAAGAGAATTGGACGTAGAAATTCAAGACCGGAACTAACCAAAAGAGCCGGGATTATGAGCCGTAGAATAAGAAACCAGGCTCGCCTGTTGATAGGAATGGTTTGAATGTATTTGGCTGCTATATTCATATCAATAAAGGGCCTCTTTCGTTTGAGAAAGAAGCCCTTTTGAACAAGAGGCCGAATCCTTTTAGTTGATCTTACCGACGATATCAAACATCGGTAGATACATAGCTATTAGTATTCCGCCGATCATCGCGCCCATAAAAACAATGATAACTGGCTCAATAATCGAGGTTAAAGCTGCCACCGCAGCATCGACTTCCTCATCATAGAAATCGGCAATTTTGGTCAGCATCTCATCAAGACCGCCCGTTTTTTCGCCTACTGAGATCATCTGTGTAACCATNGGCGGAAATACTCCGGAATCTTTCAATGGCGCGGTAATAGTTTCTCCTTCGGCGATNGAGATCATCGCCCGCTTAATAGCTTGTTGCAGCACCATATTGCCCGATGTCTTGGCGGTGATATTCAAGGCGTCCAGAATTGATACACCAGACGATAAAAGCGTTGCCAAAGTGCGCGTAAAACGCGAAACAGAACTTTTCCTGATAAGATCGCCTAAAAGAGGCATACGTAACTTAAATTTATCAACTGCCAGCCGACCTGCTGGTTTTCTAACGAAAAGCTTATAGGCTACAACCAGACCGATAAGACCGCCAATCAGTAGCAAAGAATTAGATCGCAGAAAATTCGAAATATTCAGCACGAACTGCGTTGGGGCGGGTAACGCTGCGTTTAAGCCCGAAAACATCTTGGCAAAAACCGGTACAATAAAACGAAGCATAGCAAATGTTACACCTATAGCAACTACCATAACCACGGTTGGATAAACCATAGCCCCTTTTACTTTCCGCACCAGCTTATCAGCTTTCTCGCGATAAAGAGCCAAACGCACCAAGATAGTATCAAGCGCTCCGCCTACTTCGCCTGCCTCCACCATATTGACGTAGAGATCATCAAAGGCTTTCTTGTGTTTGCTCATAGCCTCTGAAAGAGTGGACCCAGATTGCACCGACTCCTTAACCTGATTTATGATCTTGCGAAACTCGGGGGACTCCATTTGACTCGATAGAATTTCCAGACACTGCACCATAGGCAGTCCGGCGGAGATCATGGTGGCAAACTGACGCGTAAAACGGGAGATATCAATTTTCTTAACGCCGCTTCCGATACGAATCTGAATCTGGGACGGCTTCTTGGAAATATTGGAAACCAATATCTTATTTGAGCGAAGCAACCGCTCCAGTTCCGCCCTGTTTTTGGCTTTAAGCTCCCCTTGGATCTGCTTGCCTCCAAGGCTCTTTCCTTTGTATTCGTAGAGTGGCATTGCTTACCTCTCAATCTCTGCTAAGTTTCTACTGGTTGCGTCGGCGTGCATATTCCCCTGCCGGGCCATCTCCTCAAACTCAGCGGCGTTTGTTGATCTGGCAAAGGCATCGCTGTAAGTTATTTTCTTCTTTGTATAAAGCTCTATAAGCGATTGATTCATTGTCTTCATTCCATATTTGTGCCCGGCTTGGATAAGCGAGTAAATCTGATGTATCTTATCATCGCGGATAACGGCCCGTAGTGCCGGTGTCGCGATTAGTACCTCCAAAGCCAAAACACGCCCGCCGCCTATCTTGGGAATAAGCTGCTGAGTAATAACTCCCTGGAGTACAAAGGAAAGCTGGACTCGCACCTGCTCCTGCTGCGTATGGGGAAACACATCGACTATTCGATTGATAGCTTCAGCGGTTGAATTGGTATGCAGGGTGGCGAAAGCTAAATGCCCTGTTTCGGATATGGTTAAAGCAGCTTCCATTGTTTCCAGATCACGCATCTCGCCGATCAAAACCACATCCGGGTCCTGACGCAAAGCATATTTTAGAGAAGTCGCGAAACTTTTAGTATCCGTTTCGACTTCCCGTTGATTAACCAGCGAATTCTTATGCCTGTGAAGGTATTCAATTGGATCTTCAACTGTAATAATATGGAGCTGTCTTTCAGTATTGATCTTGTCAATCAGAGCTGCCAGCGTAGTTGACTTACCGCTACCGGTTGGGCCGGTTACCAACACCAGGCCGCGCGGCAGATCGGCTAACTTAATTACGACATCAGGAACCCCCAGCTCATCAAAGCTCAATACCCTATATGGAATTTGGCGCAGAGCTACTGCCACATTACCACGCTGCATGAAAATATTGCAGCGGAAACGCGATAGATGCTCAATCCCAAATGAGAGATCCAACTCGGAATTCTCCTCAAATTTCTGGCGCTGCCTTTCGCTCATAATCGAATACGCCAGTTTCTTGGTGAGATCAGGCGACAGAACCTCGAAATCGGTTTTCACAAGCTTACCGTCAACCCTGATAACTGGAGGCGCCCCGACCGTTAAATGCAAGTCGGATGCTTTCCTTTTGACCACCAACTCAAGTAATTCACGAAGTGTAACCATTTTATCCTCTTACTTATTATCGACAATAAAATTTATATCTATAGTCCTATAATGCAGTCTCGGCGACTATCTCACCAAGCGATGAGATGCCCAGACAAAGCTTTTCCAGACCGGCGTGACGGAGCGACAGCATTCCCTCGCTGACGGCTTGCGCCCTAATTTCAGAGGTTGAGGCATTTAAGACGATCATCTTCTCTATGGCGGGTGTAATCGGCATGACTTCAAACAAACCAGTTCTTCCGGAAAAGCCGGTATTATTGCATTGGTTGCACCCCTTGCCCTCGAACAGCTTAAATGTCTTAGCTTCCTCCGGGGTTAGACGTAGAGCATCGATAATCTGGGCTGTCACCGGTACTTCCTGCTTACAGAAAACACAGATCTTTCGCACCATTCTTTGAGCCATAATAAGCTTGGTGGAGGCAGCAACCAGATAGCTCGGCACTCCCATATCCATTAGCCTGTTAATAGTAGAAGGGGCATCATTAGTATGTAAGGTGGAAAAAACAAGGTGGCCCGTTAAAGCGGCTTTGATGGCAATATCGGCAGTCTCTCCGTCGCGAATCTCACCTACCATGATAATATCGGGGTCTTGACGCAAAAATGATCTCAAAGCAGCTGCAAAAGTCAATCCAATATCGGTTCTCACCAGTACCTGGTTTATTCCGTCGAAATTAAACTCCACCGGATCTTCGGCAGTCATAATATTTACATCAAGTGTATTTAATGTCTTTAGAGCTGAATAAAGCGTAGTTGTTTTACCCGAACCGGTCGGCCCGGTAACCAGAATCATACCATACGGCAAGCTGATTGCCCTGCTAAAGTTATCTAAGGCCAATTCGGGGAATCCAAGTTTGGTAAGATCAATCATAAGTGATTTTGGATCTAATATTCTCATGACAATCTTTTCGCCATAGATAGTCGGTAAAACCGAAACGCGTAAATCAATTGTGCGTTCCCCCAGTTTTACTTTGATCCTGCCATCCTGCGGCAAACGACGCTCGGAAATATCGAGATCGGCCATGATTTTGATTCGCGAGATGATTGCCGAGCGATATTTGAATGGAATTGGAGCCATTTCCTGTAAAGCGCCGTCGATACGGTAACGGACTCGAATTCGTTTCTCATAACTTTCGAAATGAATATCCGAAGCGCCCTTCCTGATAGCATCGGCAATAATCCCATCGACGAGTTTCACCAGCGGTTTTTCCTGTACCGCTGACTGTAATTCCTGGTCGGAAGGGGCTTCTTCGACTTCCTCCACCACCTCTAGATCGCTGCTCATNCCCTTAATNATTTCATTGATGCCACTGGTATCGCCGTAATAAGTCTCAATGGCGCTTTGAATGGTGTTCTCCGGCGAAATTACCGGCTGGATATTACAACCCGTGATAAATTTTATGGCGTCGAGGACATAGATATTATTGGGATCGGATATGGCAACAATCAGAGTCTTTCCCAACTTTGAAACAGCAATAACATTGAATTTCCGGGCGATATCCTGCGGTATAAGCTTTACTATTTCGGGATTGAGTTCAATATCGGTCAAGCGCAGTGCGCCGATATTTAGCTGTTTGCCGATAAANTCAGAGATGATATTTTCATCATTGACCGCTCCGATTTTAACTAAGATCTCGCCCAGTTTACCGGCGCCGTTTTTTTGCATTTCGAGCGCTTTTTGAAGCTGGGCATCAGTGATCTTGCCGGCTTTAACCAGTATTTTACCTAATTCTATCGCCATTCCATACACCGAAAATCCCGCAACTTACGTGAAGAATTCTCTCAATTACTCCTTAAAAATATCATCCAGTTTTGCTTCAGCACTTGCCGAGAAATCTTTGTTAAGTTCAAGCTCGTCTTTTTTATTTTCACTTGTTCCCGAGAGAATATTCTTCAGGGCTTCCCCAGTTTCCTTGGCATAGAGCCGGATCATTCCAATCGTAGTGCGATCATCAAAAATGACTACCATAATGGCATGCTCATCGATCAGGGAAATATGAATGTGATCTTTTTTCCCTTGATGAAATAGAACTGAGAACTCCGGCTCGCCTACCAGTCGAGCAATCTCCCTGGTAGAGGCGAAGCTGCCCGCCAGAAGAGCTGCCAGGGCAGTGGTGTCGAGTGTATGGGTAAACCCCTGACGCGTGATGAGGTGCCCATCCTTATCCACCAGGAGCGCGCACTTGGCTTCGGCTTCCCTGATGATCCGGCTGAGCGCCTGATCGAGCTGTTGTATTTGATCCTCATAGAGAACCTGCTGTTCCTGAGACAACGTAAACCTCCTTGTATTCACCAAGTCTTACTTTTTCGATTTCTTAAACCAGCCAAAAATATTAAACTTGCCCGTTCTATTTTTAACTTTGCGGCTTTCAGCCATTTGCGGCTTTCGAAACGGCATAGAATTTTTAAGGTTGATATCAGCCAGTTCCTCATCTTCATCATCACTAAACGATTCATCCTGATATGACGGCCAGGAGTTTTTGGGCTCAGGCTGAACTGCTGCCGTCTCAACCTCGCTGTATTCATGGGTTAAGCCAAAATCCTGGGCAAGAACGATGCTTTTCGTGCCCGGCTCGAGACCTTCACTGCTAATAACTGCTCTCTCTGTTGTCTCTTGTGGAGTCTCGGTGGCATGAGCCTCTTCATGGTTATTATTTTTTTCCTCAGGTGTGTCGGATACTACTACTCTGGCAGGTGTATCGGCTATCACTGATGATTCGATACTTCTGGTTCCGATTTTATCGGATGATTTTATCCTTTGCTCGGGCAGCTCAACGCCCCGGACATTAACTTCCGGCTTGGGGGTGACAGGAGCCTCAATTATTTGAGGACGTTCCCCTGCAGATGACCCAACACCTGCTGCAACTGCAATCTTGGGAGTAGCCTGAGTTTTAATGACCTTGGCTGGCTCCATCCGTTTGGCTTTAACCTGATCCAAGACAATCTTACTAATGGCTTTGAGCGTTTTAAATACACCGTCACCGGTAACCGCCACAGCCTCGAAATATGGTAAGCCCCCGGGATTTAAGATCTTCTCCAATTCGGCGATAGAGGCAATATTGGGTAAATCGCGCTTGTTATATTGAAGAACCAATGGGAGCTGTTTGATATCATAACCGTACTCCTCAAGGTTATCTTTCAAGTTTTGCAGCGATTCTATGTTTTCATCCATTTTGGATAGCTGGCTATCAGCCACAAAAACCAGGCCATCGACTCCTCGCAAAACAAGCTTGCGAGTGGCGTTGTAATACACTTGGCCCGGAACGGTATATAGCTGAAACTTGGTGGCAAAGCCTTGTATCGTCCCCACATTGACCGGTAAAAAGTCAAAATAGAGAGTACGATCGGCATCTGTGGCTAGGCTTATCAGTTCACCACGGGTCTCGCTGGGGACTTTCTTGAAAACATACTGCAAATTTGTGGTCTTCCCCGAAAGGCCCGGACCGTAATATACGATCTTGGAGATTATCTCCCTGAAGGCATAATTGATCGATACCATAAAGCGCTAATTCCTCTCTACATCCCCTTAATTTGCAAAACAGCGTTTTTTATCTCCAGCCTTACCAATCCAACATTAACCACCGGCTCTGTTATAACCGCCAGTATTCCCACTCCGGCGTTACTTAAAAAGATCTTACCGGCGTCGGCCTCAATTGTAACCTTCTCGAGATTTTGCTGTTTGAGACGGTCCAGCGCTTTTGTAACATTAGACATGATCGAAGCTGCCATCGCACCAACAGTTTCGTCTTCGAGTTTGGCATCGAGATCGGCCGCAATGATGATACCATCATTGCCGACCAGCATGGAGCCTTTAACCCCGGAGGTTTTGTTTAAATCGCCCAGGACCTCATACATGTATCGCCTCCATATTTTTCGCCTTGATTCCATTTGAGCCCGCCGTTATAACCTGCGGGTATTTATTTTTTAAGTGAGATGATATCATTTCCAAGGCGCGCCCGATGCGTACAGTTAAAAGCTCATCGGCGGTCCTCTCAGCAGATACAATCAGGAGAAATGGCGCAGAGCGGGCCACGGTCAACCAGTCCTGACGCGTTTTAATTGCCAGATATTCAACGCCGGGCTGAAATAACCTGGGCAGAATAGCGTCCAAAGAAGAAGATAGCTCCAGGGCCAGGGCGCAAAAGGTCTCTGCGTCAAATCCTTCCGTGCCAATTTGAGCAATTACTAACCCCTCGGAATCTGCAATTACGGCCCCTTTCACCCCGGCATACTCGCTTAAATACTTTACTGCCATCTGAAATTTATCCTGGTTTTTGACGGCTTTGATTCGGCTCATATTGATATTCCTTAGATTTCAACGCTCTCGAAGAGCTCTTCAATTTTAAGCTTTAAGGCTCCCATACTGACATCGTCTCTGGTGTAAACGACCAAAATAAATTTTGCCTTGGTAATGATCCAAATCTTTGAGGAATAAGTCTCGATCAGTACTTCACGCACATTGCCCAGATCGAGTCGCTGGGTTCCCTGTAAAGCCCAATCGACAATTCCCCTTGATAAAGCCGCAAACTCCTCTTTGACATGGTGGCTATCGAAACGGCTGTCCAGGAGAAGCCCGTTTTGACTGACAGCAAGTACTCCCAGAACGCGGGGCATCACCTTAAGGATACTTATAGCATGTGACAGGGAGGGGTTTTCATTTTCGATCTTTTCAAGCTTATTCGATATGTCTCTGGGAAGCATGATTTCATCGGGATGAGGCTTTTCATTGATCAGTGCCAAAAGACTTTTAACATTTTCATCATCGGGATCAGTGGCCTCGAGCCCTTGCAGGGTAAGGAGCGCCTCAGCTTTCTGGCCGCGGTGAATCTGCATCTCAGCTTCTAAAGCCTCAATCGCTCTTGTCCGGCCTCCTGATGCTATGGCTCTTCCCAACTCATCGGATGCTTGATCATAATTTTTTCGCGCCATTTGAATTTTGGCCATTACAACTCTGGCCGACGCGTATCCAGGGTGCATTTTCAGACCTTCGGAACAAATTTCATAAGCCCGATCAAGGTCACCCCTTTTGCGGAACGCCTCAGCTAAAGCTGCGAAAATCTGGCTCTGAGGATTGCCCTCGAGAATCTTCTCGCACTTGGCGATACGATCATTTATTTCTACGACATCAATCATATAGGACCTCTCAGGTCAAAACCAACTAATATTGTTATCGACAAAGCTGTTGAGATGTTTAGAGGCCAATTGCGGTTTATTGCAGCCTCTTTTTATAGAATATTAAACCTACAAGGGTAAAAAACATGCCCCCGGTTCGCGTAAAAAGGAGAATTGGTCGAAGATCGTACTGCTTAAAAAATAAGGCGTTAATATCCAATAAGCGTATCAGGCTGGCCACCCCGGCCAGGGCAAATCCCACCGCAATTAAAATCCAGGGCTGCGCCAGCGCTCCGCCGCTTAGCCCTTTTAAAATCATTATTGCCAGTATCAAACTTATAATTGAAACAGTCAGAGAAAACGACTCCTGCATCAAGTCGTATCCCTTGCTGGTCATGGCATTCGCGAATCCATAATTGATAAACACCAGCCCGATAATTAGGGGAAGGCGCATTGTTTTCATTATCTGTCTCGCAAAGCTCGCGAGAACTCCTCTTCCAGCCCATATTTTAAGGCTAGTTGACGATTGCGGTTGATGCTGTTTTGAATATTAATTTTAATCTCGGAGACAACACGGCGATATATCTTATTTCCCAGATGTTTTTGAACTGCAACAAGATAATCATTGAGAAGCGAATTAAAATTGGAAACAATACGCCAAAGGCGGGCTTCCTCGGGCAAACGCTTATAGAAATCCAGAAATTGATCGAAATTGATAGTTCCATCACGGGCTGTAAATGACTGGCTCAAGACCGGATAAAACATCTTATTTTCTTCAAAAGTCTCGAATATTATTCGATCCCCCCTGTTCCCCAATTTGCCCTTAAGATCGGAGAATATAAGACCGAGATTGTTGATATAAACCTGTGCCAGGAGCTCAACTAAAGCTTTTTGCTCCTGTTCAGACGTCTTAACTACCGGCATTGGTTTACCAACTCTGATCAACCCCATTTTATAAAGATTGCTCAGCGCTTTGCTGGTGGAATTGATCCAATAAACAATCGTCGATAACCTTTGATAATTTCTTACCTCCTCCAATTGTAGCAAGCACCATCAATTCATCTTTGCTTATTCTCATATC
>JGI20214J51088_10003618_pt1 | contig 10176 bp, 9 predicted proteins | sample WetSurMetagenome_FD_51088 | JGI IMG/M metagenome (IMG submission 51088) | reverse complement strand
GGGAATCACGTCGTGGGCGTGGGACTTTAACAACGACGGGGTTGTAGACAGCAACAGCCAGGACCCGGCCTACACCTATGCCTCGGCAGGCACCTATTCGGTCAACCTTACCGTAGCGAACGCAGGCGGCAGCGACTATGAGCTGAAGACGGACTATATTACCGTATCGGAACCATCTGTTCCCCCGGCCGCGGACTTTTCAGCAGACAACACAACAGGGATCATACCGCTGACTGTCCACTTCACAGATCTCTCGACAGGAACGGGAATTACCTCGTGGAGCTGGGATTTGAATGGCGACGGTGTCGTTGACAGCAGCAGCCGGAACCCCGTCTACATGTATGATCATCCCGGAAGGTTCACGGTGAACCTTACCGTGACAAGTGCGTCAGGTACCGATACGATAGTGAAGACCAACTATATCGTTGCGAACCGGTATGTGGAACCATTCCCGGGTTACACGAGGATCCCGACTGACCCTGANTTCGACGGGCTTTACGGAGATATCAACGGCAACGGACGACTTGATTTCGACGATGTAGTAGCATTCTACATGAATATGCAATGGGTACGCGACAATACCGCGGTTGGAATCACCCCGTATGACTTCAATAACAACGGGCGTATCGACTATGACGACGTAGTCCGGCTCTACCAGGAGGTCCTCCACGGCTAAATTCAGAAGACAGGGGTGTCCTTTACAGGATTCCCCCTGTTTTTATTGCCATTCCATAAACCGGGCCCCGGTTGATGTTCTTACCCTGTACCATGGGAAGAATTTCCGGGAACCCATTGAAATGACAGGAAAAATATGAAATTTTCATGGATAAGGAGATCAGATTGCGATTGATCGATATCATTCGGATAAAACGGCACTGTAAAAAAAACAGGATGAAATATTATATGTTCGACTCAGAAAACAACGTAAAACCAGGTAATTATATGGTGAGAAAATGAAGCAAAGGTATACAACAATCATTNGCCTTTTCCTTGTGCTTTGTGTTATGGTGCCGTTCGGCTCTGCAGCAAACACAATATCGGCAAATCCTTCAACCGTCTCTGTAACCCAGGGATCGACCCGGACTGCCACGATCATGGTGGACGATCTGCCATACGGTCTTTCCGGGTACCATATCCGGGTCAGCCTGGCCGATCCATCCCTGGGGAAGATTGTGAGCGTCAGCTACCCTCAATGGGCGGTACTTAATATGACAGACGGACTGCAGTCTGCTTCAGTTTCCATGAGTGCAGTTGACCTGACGAACCAGGTCGTGGCAGGTGCACAGGCGGTAGAGATTGGCAGTATCACTATCATGGGTGGTAGTTCAGGAAGTACGAATATCCTCATCACCACACTGAAATTCGACGGTGATGGTGAGAGCGGAGTCGATATGGGAAGGACTGCGGTACAGACAACGCAGCCTACGGTTACGGCAACAACATCTGTGCAATCCACTACCAGCAGTATGTCATACAGTGGAGGAGGCGGTGGGTCTTCCGGCAGCAGTAGTCCTGGTACTAGTGGAAGTTCCGGATCGGGGAGTTCAGTACCAACAACCAAAATTCAAACAACAACCATACCGTCTGTACAGGGAACCGTCCAGTCCCGGGTCACTGTTGTCATCCCGTCCCAAAGCTCGACTACAGAGAGTGCAGCCGGAATTGTGACTTCGACAACGGTTGTACCACCTGCGGTACCGGTGACTTCAGGGGGTATCCCCGGCTGGGTCCTGGCGGGTGTTGGTATTATTGCGGTCCTTGCAGCAGGGAGCCTTATTTACCTGACATATAAAAAGAAGCTGTAACACTCCGGGAGAGATAGTTCCCGGAAACTCCACATCTTCAATCCCTGAAGAGACCAGACCTGCTGCATTTTTTTTATTATCCCTGTACGGTGATGACTTCGTTCATCAGTGGTATCCGGGTATGATTTGTCGCGGCCGTGTGTTAATACGGGGGAGTTTACGTTTGCAACAGTCGCCATGAGTCCTTGGAAGTGACTGGGTATGGCTGATAATTTCATAACGAGTATAGAGAAGGAGATGTAAACGATCACGTATGAAACGGTACCTGTCCTGTCCGCTCCTTATTTTATTCATCGTCTCTCTCTTTTTTACCGCCGGGTGCACCCAGGTTCCTCATCCGGTAGTAGGGCCGGACCAGGTACCATCGGTTACCCCGCTCCCGCCCCTTCCGGGCACGATAATACAACCGGTAACGAGGGAAGAACTTGTTGCCTTTGTCCGGCGGGCGGTCAGTTATGCAAAGACGGAGGGCAGGGAAAAGGCCCTTTCAGAGTTTGATAAAAAGAACGGTTCTTTCTTTGAAGGAGAACTGTACATCTACGCCTACGATTTCAACGGTACGACCATTGCCCACCCGGTAAACCCTGAGAAGATCGGCGTGAACCGCCTTAGCGAGAAAGATGCCGCCGGGGGGCTTTTCATCAGGGACCTCCGGGATGCGGCCCTGAACGGGAGTGGGTTTGTCGAGTACTACTACATCAATCCGACCCACAACAATGCCATAGAAAAGAAACTTGGCTATGTCATGAAAGTTGATGACACGTGGTGGCTGGGTTCCGGAATATATGCTGGTCCTGAAAGCATGGTGGATAACAGGACCCGCCAGCTTGTAGCTGAAGCAAAATCATATGCACTCTCCCGTGGGAAATCCTATGCAATCGCGGAATTTAACAACATTTCCGGGATATTTGTCCGGAATGACCTGTATGTCTTTGCCTATGACTACAACGGGACAACGCTTGCGTACCCGTACCGGCCTGACCTCATCGGGGTGAACCGGATGAATGCAACGGACGTGACCGGAAAAAATCACATCCGGGAAATGGTACAAACAGCCAGGAACGGTAGTGGAACGGTCTATTATTTCACGAATAACCCGTCCCATAACAACACTACCGAGCTGAAAGCGAGTTACCTCATGGACGTAGACGGGACGTGGTTTGTCGGTGCCGGGACGTATATTGCCCCGGCCCGGGCACCGTGAATATCACACAACCCCCTCCGGCGTTATGACATCAGAGGGTTTCTGACATCATCATACCATTTGAAGGGGCTTTCGGAGACGGTGAAACACGTGAGTGGGATGCAACCGGAGCGGCCATTGCCGACTGACCGGCCGTAACTGATGGTTGACCGTTCCTCCAATCCCGGAACACAATCCGGGGATGCTTCCAAATTTTTTACGAATGAGCGTCAGCCTGGGTGGGTTTGCCTGTTACCTGTCGACTATCAACCCCCCGGTTCCTGTATCGTATCTGTATGCCCCGGGGTTCAAGGATTGTTTACGTGATCTGAATGGATAGATAAAACCAAACCTTGTAAAACCAACCATTCTGGGATGATTCAGACACAGGTTGAGCTGGCATCCCTGGGGATCCTGACAAATCAGGTGAGAGACGTTGCAATGACGGAGCACCTACCCCCGGATGTACTCATGGGGCGGGTTGCCCGTGGAAGCGTCGTGATAATGACGAGAGGGAACATGTCGGTGGGTATTGGTGAAGGTCTCCGGACTAAAGTGAATGTCAATCCCGGGACTTCTTCGGCTACCTGTGATCTATCGGAAGAGGTAAAAAAAGCAATTATCGCAGAAAAATATGGTGCGGATACCATCAGCGATCTCTCCATGGGCGGGGATATCGACCGGATACGGAGGGAGATTTTTAAAACCTCCCGTCTTCCTGTCACTACGGTTCCCATTTACCAGGCCACTGCTGAACAGGGAATAAAAAAATTGCCTGTGTGCAGCCTGCAAGAGTAGCAGTAACGATTACCAGGAACATCACTGTAAGGAACACAACGGGAAAGCGTTTCATAATTTTACTTCAGGATATCATACAATAACAAATCGATTTTTAATTTAATCAGGCTTTACGAAAATTTATGTGGATGGTTTTTATTGACAGGGTATGCGAAATCGAATCTTTTGAGGATTTAAAAGTGTTTTTATTAAAGTCGAAGCTGCACCCGGTGTGACCTGGTGGACAATTCTATGTGGGTATTGAAGGGTAACGATTGATCATGACTCCTGCGTGCGGTTGTTATCGTTCACACATCATACACAGGCACAGCACGGACATTGTAGTCTTTTAAGCACTCTCCATCGAGTTCAACTGCAACCGTCGTGGATGCCCCGGGTGCAAGTGTCCCGATATAGATGTCCCGTGAATCCCTGACTGCATCGTCATTGATATGGATGAGCATGACCCCGAGCCTTACATTTTTGGCTGGGGTTGCCCCCGCATTAAAAACCTGGTACTGCACCGTATAATAGCAACCACGGGTAATTCCCCAGTCTCCATGCTGATTGAGCAGTGTCGCCTGGACCTGGGATGCCCGGGTCCCCTGGTCATAGGACTGGACGTTGTTCAGAGAGGAACACCCCGCAACCAAAATCGACGTCCCTACGAAAAGTAGTATCAGTGCTAACCCGAAGGGTCTCATTATCTTCACCTGTTCTTTATGTATGTGAGATTGTCCCATCAATGTCACGTCTTATTATTACCCCTCCCCGGGGAACTAAAAGATTAAAATCGTCAATCACCCGTAGATCAAATGCCGGATAAAAAAAGATGGAATAAAAAATTATTCGAGTTTTTTCATCAGCCACGCCATATTCCGGCCAAGGACTTTCATGGTTTCAAGCCCTTCCTTGTCTTTCTTGACATCGCCGGGCGCAAGTCCCATCCCGATGTTCCAGTACGACGAACCGGGGACAATCATCTGGCTGATGAAGAAGAAGTGGTTCAGGGTATCGAACGTGTGGATTGCACCGGCCCGTCGGGCAGCAACCACGGCCGCACCCGCCTTGCGCTGGAACATGTGATCATTTGCCCGTGCCACGTATCCCGCACGGTCGATCAGCGCTTTCATCTCCGACGAGACATCCGTGAAATACGTAGGTGATGCAAGGATGATCCCGTCAGCTTCCACCATTTTTTCGATACATTCGTTGACAATATCGTTCTTAATCACGCAATGCTGGTCACGGTTCTTGTAACATTTCCCGCAGGCGAGGCAGCCGTGTACCTTTTTTCCTGAAAGCTGCACAAGCTCCGTATCGACGCCCTCTTTTTTCAGCTCCTTAAATACAGCCTTGACCAGGATCGCTGTATTGCCATCCTTCCTGGCACTCCCGTTGAATGCAACAACCTTCATGATAGATCTCCATACCCGTGTGAGGTGTGATTCCTCTTATAACCCGCCTCTGGCAGGGGCGGTAAAACCGGCAATGCTGTTCCGGATTGGAAAGACTCAGGTTAAATCAACCCCATGCCCCCCAATAGCAAAAGCCGGGGCATTCCGGTACAGATTTGAAACGGGCATGTTTTTTGGAAACTACCCTTGTTCCGGCAGCCATTGATTACAAGATCGGGATTATTTTACCGGGTTCATATCATGGGATAGCTACATAAAGTCATTCCTCAAACAGTTCGATGACCTGAGGTGAATTGAAACGGTGGAAAGCGATACAGAACAGGATCCCGGGCATAACATGGTTGGAAGGGATTTTATTGCGTCATCCCTGCTGATGTACCGTTTCATGGAATGTGCCGGTGCCGGGTTATTCATCGGGGATATCATCCGGATACGTGACCGGGGGACATCTTTTACGTTCTTTGCTAAGGTAACCGGTCTAGGTCATACAAGACCGTTGGCCCCACGGGACACCACCAATTACAATCCTGGTACCGGGCTTTCGGTTCTTGTAGAAGCCTTCCCTCTTGGATTTGTTGATGAAAATGGGAAATTCCAGCCACCAGGTTTTATCCCGGTATCTGGGTCCCCGGTGAGCAGGCCTGTTGCCGAAGACCTCGCTTTTATCAGGGATGCAATGGGAGATATCGAGGTAGGGGCGTTGAAATCAGGAAAGGGCGTTATTGAAGATATTCCAGTTGCTGTGCCCAGTGAAGCCGTCCCCCAGCACATCGGTATTTTCGGGACGACCGGCATGGGAAAAAGTAACTTCATGAAAGTGTTTGCAGCGTCCTGCATGGATATCAGGAAGACGGGTCTTCTGATAGTAGACCCTCACGGGGAGTATGTTCTCGGAAACGGGAAACCGGGGGGCACTCTTGGCCTGCTGAACTATACGGGCGGCAGGGCTGGGTTGGCCGTGTACTCCACCCGCCCCGCAGACGAACAGGTCAGGTACGGGATGAAGGAGCTTACGATTGAGCATAACGATTTCCGGATGAGCGACCTGGGTCTCGTTTTTCACCTTTCAGAACCCCTTTGGGAGATTGTCGAGTCCCTTGACCCGTTTTCAGGGGATGAAATTATTGACTTTTTCGTATCTGAAGGGGTTGAATCATTACCATCCCCGCACAGGATTACCAGCCAGGAGAGCAGGTACCCGCATATCGTGTATGCGCTCCGCGGGGCAAGCAGCGGCAACCTGAAAGCAATACAGAGCCGGATGAGCCTTCTCATCAGCGAGACCTCGTTATTTCTCCGCCGGAACGGGTCCTCGATCCCGGGGATTATCCGTGATCTCATGGACAACAAGGTGGTCCTCGTTGATGCCCCCCTGATGGGTGAAAGCACGGAGCTGTTGCTGCTCTCTGCTATTACACGGGCAATTATGAAGACATACCAGGAATCTGCCATGTCTGCCATCATGGGCCCTGATAAAAAGGAGCACAAAGTACTGATTGCCATCGAGGAAGCCCAGCGGATCCTTTCCACCGGAGGGCATAAGACCCATATCTTCCGGGAATGTGCCATTGAGGGGCGCAAATTCGGTGTCGGGCTCTGTGTAATTACCCAGCACCCGAAGAATATCGATCCACGGATCCTTGCCCAGATCAATACCTACATCGTGCTCGGTCTTTCGGACAGGAATGACCGGGCCATGATCGCGTCCAGCGCCAAACAGGACCTTTCGTGGATGGATACTGAAATCCAGACCCTCAGGAGGGGTGATGCAGTTATCAGTACATCAGGGATTGCATTTCCGCTGAGTTGCAGGGTCCACCGTTTCGAGCATTATATCCCGTACCTGGAAGAAAAGAGGAAGAATGTCGGGACCAGGGTTTAGTCCAGGTTGCCCCGGAATATGCTAAAAATGAGCTTATTAGAAAACCCGTCAGGGAACATTACGGTGACTGAATGGTGGGTAGCAATAAAAAGAACCCTTTTAATGATCTGCCCTACATGGTACGTTCATGAGAATCCTGATCCGTGTGCTCCTCACCCTGGTGGTGGTATGTTGCATACTTGGAGCCGGGTGCACCCTTTTCCCTCAGCAGAAATCCGAAACACAAATAGCCAGGACTCCTGCCCCGGTACAGGCCATAACCCCTGCAACATCCAACGTGTCAGCCCAGACCGACGGGATTCAGACAACACGGGGCCTCATATCATTTGTTGACGAGGCTGTGGTTTTTGCACGCGAAAACGGGAAAGAAAAAGCCATCGCGGTTTTTGATGACCCGGCCGGACAGTTCACCACGAATGGCCTGTACATTTTTGCCGAGGGACTTGACGGGACTGCGCTTGCCGAACCGTTCGAACATGAAATCGATGGGAAAAATATCCTTAACCTTACCGATCCTTACGGGATTCCCCTCGTCCGGAACCTTGTTGATACGGCCCGGGACGGGAAGGGACTGGTCAGCTACAACTACCGGAACCCTGCTGATAACTTCACCATCCAGCCCAAGGTATCGTACGTGGTGAATGTTGACGGTACCTACTATATCGGGGCCGGGCTGTACGAGAATAACGGTACAGAATTCCCCGCATCCGGAATGAATGTAACAGCGAAAAATATTACGCCCGGAGACCTGGTCAGATTCGTGCAGGGAGCTGCTGATTACGCAAAGGAGAACGGGAAAGAAAAAGCGCTTGCAGCATTCAGTGATCCAAAGGGCCCCTTCATTGACGGGGAACTGTATATCATCGCCTACGATTTCAATGCAACAAACCTTGCACAACCCCTGGCCCCCTGGATCCGTGGCCTTTCCCTGAAACATTATACCGACCAGGACTCGGTCGCCACCATATCTGAACTTACCCGTGTTGCCCGGAGTGGGGGTGGGTTTACCCACACAACCCAGCGGGTCCGGGCAGGCGGAAAACAGGTCTATGCTCCAAAACTCCAGTATGTTGTGCCGGTAGATAACAGCTGGTGGGTCTCCGCTTCGATTCTCAACCCGGACTACAGGCAGCTCCGTTCCGGGAACCTATCCGGGGTCAAGACAAGGAACCAGACGCAGGAGCAACTGTTCCTGCTGGTTAACCGGGCGGTTCAGTATGCAAGGGAGAACGGGAAAGAAAAAACACTTGCAGAGATCGGCAAACCGGATGGGATTTTCGTGAACGGGGACCTTTTTGTCTGGGCGGAGACCTTTGACGGGGTAATTCTTGCGGACCCGTTCAGTAAAGAACTGGTCGGAAAATCCTTCATTAATTATACTGATCCCTATGGCGGGAAGACGACCCTGCTCGGAATAGAAGCCATGCGGAACGGAACCGGTTATACCCATGCCATGTTCCCGGATACTGCGGCCGGGACTGCAAAACAGGTCCCAAAACTCATCTACATGAAACCCGTTGATGATACCTGGTGGATAGGAAGTGGAATTTATGGAATAGTGGTAACCTGAGGAAATCCCCATCAGACCTTGAAAACCTTCACTTTTTCTGTTTTTAATTTCCTGGCCCGGGTCTCCCTTGGCTTCTGGTAACCTGGATGTCCCCGGGCCCGGAAATGTACCTGGCGTATGAAAATGCTACCTGCCAGTGACCCATTCTCTCGTATGCACCCCGCGGAAAAACGAATTGATATTCCCGGGGAATATGTTCGGCCATGATTGGAAAAATAACCTGTTTAAAGCCATTACAGGTGTGAGGCCCCTCACGCATATGAATTCTATATGAAGTTTTTAATACGGGAATATCCCAATGGTTGCCTGAAGGCACCCTTTTGATACCGGTGCCGGGAGAAACGGAACTATGCAGGAAATTATCAGAAAAATGATTGCCGAAGCGATGGCTGCCCAGCATGCCGATGTGAACCAGGTAAAAAAGAAGCGGGGGCAGAATTTCGTTATCGAAGACACCACGGCGTATGTTGATGCTGTGAAAGGGATGAAACCCGTCGGTGAGCAGAGCAGGGCGGTCTTTGCATTACATACCGATTCGGTGAATGCCCATTATACAATTTTAAAGGGGCTGACAAATACCATCCGCCCGGAGGATGACCCCTTTGTCGAGCATTACCAGACCCCCGTCATCCTGGAGATGCTTTACGATGCAGACCCGGGGTTCAGGAAGAGCGTGGACGAATTTATCGGTGCTGTTGGCAGGGCAGAAGCCCTGATAGGCAGGGAGTCGGCCAGGCGGTATGCAGGGTTCTACGGTCCCACCTGTGTGGTTGACTTCGCCCTGATCCCCGGGAGTAGCAGCAATATTGTCAACCAGATCCTCAAGACCATTAACATCCCGGTCGCTCATAAACAGGCAATCCTGGCTGCGAAGTCATGGGCCATGAACACCTCGTACGGTATCGGGGACGTATTTGCCCATGCCGTCGAAAGTGGTGCGACGCTTGCAGATGCTGTTAAATCGGAAGTCGCCATGATCCAGTCAATTTACGACAGCCCGGTGGATGCACAGGCCCGGCTCATGGACAGCGTGGGCCAGTCTTCGTTTGACTGCCGAAAATACATGAAAGACTACCGGGTGAGGATGCAGGGAGCGGTCAAAGCGTCCCTTGATGAAGGGGTCCATTACGGGAACATCGTTACAGTTCCGGCGTACTGCGTTGGCGATATTGCGCATCATATCTCCCAGTCGACCTACAACATGTGCAAGGACGATGTGATCATGGCGGTCATTGAGGCCGTTACGGAAGTGATGGATAAAACCCTGAATGCAGCGGCACCGAAACTGAAAAACGAGTACGAGGTTCTTTCGGTAGCAACGGGTGCATCGGCAAGCGCTGCGGAATATATCCTGGAACTCGACGGCTTCAATGCAATTATGGTCGTGGACATGCTCACGAAACGGTACCATAACTATGTCCAGCTCTACCCGAAGAGGGGTGCAGCGATCGAACTCCACAACTGCGATTTCATGGATATGATCTACCGGGGATGGAAGATGGTCGACAAGGCACGTAGGATGCAGAGCAGTGAGCCGGGCC
>JGI20214J51088_10003617_pt1 | contig 10177 bp, 5 predicted proteins | sample WetSurMetagenome_FD_51088 | JGI IMG/M metagenome (IMG submission 51088) | reverse complement strand
GATTATGAACTTGATTATGATTATCAGCTATTAGTAAAAGTGATAAATTCAACTATTTCATCTATGCCTGCAAAGCAAAAAAATGTTTTCTTGATGAGTCGAAAACAAAACCTTTCTAACAAAGAAATTGCCTCTTCACTAAATATTAGCATAAAGGCAGTAGAGAAACATATTACAAAATCATTGGCATTTATAAGGCAGAGATTAAGGGACGAAGATTTAATTACATTACTTGTCATATTTATTTTATCCTGTAAATAAATTTTTATTTATACATCATTTTATTGGTAGGGTTATTCAGCATTTAATTGTCATATAAGAAAATGGAAGAGAGAATAGAATATATTATCAATCAATTTTTGGAAAGGGAAGCAACTTCTTCTGAAAAGACAGAATTATCTTCGTGGTTGAAAGAATCAGAAGAGAACGAGAAACTTTTTTTATCATATTATTCTGCATGGGACATTTCGATGCAGGTAGAATTCAATCCGAAGGTAGCTATTAAGAAGATGCATCAACTTATACAAAAACGTCATTTGGAAAAAGAGATTGATATGCATTCCCATTCACACAAACACTACATTATTTATATATCTTCTATTGCAGCATCATTATTATTGATTGTAGGTTTATATTTCTTCTATATTACAAACCAATCATATAAAAATATTAGAGATATTGCTGCTCAAATGTCTGGTATTTCTAATAAGACTAATGATATACAGTTGTTCTTAACAAAAGATCAATATATAACACTAAAAGGTAAAACGGTAAATATTGCTTATCATGATGAAAGAGCAAATATTGATAATAAAACGATAGGTATAAAAGGATCACCTTATAATGAATTAATTGTTCCCGATGGACACAAAGGTATGCTCGCTTTGGAAGACGGTACAAAAATATGGATAAAAGCAGGTACTTCAATGTTGTATCCTACTCATTTCACAAGAGAAAAAATACGACAGGTGTATGTAGATGGAGAAATCTATATTGAAGTAGCTCATAATAAAGATTTGCCATTCATCGTAAATACCAAAAATTTGAATGTAAGAGTTACCGGTACCAAATTCGATGTTATAGTATATCCTGATGAAAAAACGAGTAAGGTTATATTGGAACGTGGTTCTGTAAATGTATCTCGTGTTAAAGAAAAAGAAGATATGGCAAGAAAATTATCACCTGGACAGATGTATGATTTGTCAGCCAATAATAAGGAAAGTATTCAAAATGTCGATGTTTCTAAATATATATCTTGGGTAAATGACATCTATGACTGTGAAGATGAAACTTTACGGCAGGTAAGTTCCGATTTAGGAAGATTATACGGGAAACATATTGTTTGTTCGGAAAGCATCGCAGATTTGCCGTGTTGCGGGAAACTGGATTTGCAAGAAGATTTGCCTTCGTTGTTAACGAATATCACTGAAGTTTTGTCAATTCATTATCACGTTAAAAACGGAGTTTATTATTTATCGAGATAAATTGTATAATTTAAAATTATAAGCTTATGAAAACATGAAAATTAAATTATTAAAAACAAATATCATTGAACGTAATTAATAAAACCGGATAACAGTGAACTTATTATCCGGCTATTCTTAAGTCAAAACTTATTTCAGTTGTTAAACTTTAGACTTTCAAATATATGATAAAACATGAGATTATTGTATTAAAAAATGCTCATCAACAGCAATTTTTTAATTTATTAAAGTTGCTGTTTGTCTTTTTACTCTTTGTTAGCAGTAATAATTGCTATGCTTTTGAGAATAAATCAGTTTCAGGCGATCTTATTACACTAAATGTTCGTAATAAAACCATACGTGAAGTCTTTTCGGAAATTGAAAAGCAAAGCGACTATGTTTTTTTTTATTCACCGAATATTTTAGATGCAAATAAAAAGGTATCGATAAATGTGAAAAGTCAACCGATAGGTAAAGTACTTGATAAAATATTGAAGAATATGGATTGTACTTACTCTTTTTCTGGTAAACAAATATTTATTAAAAGAGGAAAAGTGCAAAGAAGTGAAAAAAAGGAGAAAACGGAATCTATTCCAAAGCGACATGGTCGCCCTTTAACAGGTAATGTTGTTGATGATGTTACAGGTGAGACTCTTATTGGTGTATCAATACGTATAAAAGGTACGCAGAGTGGAGTAGTTACCGATATGAATGGTAATTTTACATTGAACGGGATTACTCCTAAATCCGAATTGGAGGTGTCATATATAGGGTATAAGCCACAGACACTTATGGTTGGTGATTTGGCTGTAATTAATGTAAAGTTGACACCTTCAAATGAGCAATTAGGCGAAGTTGTTGTCGTAGGTGCCGGTACACAAAGAAGAATTTCAGTTACAGGTGCAATTACTGCTATAAGAGGCGATGATTTAAAAGCTCCGAGTTCATCATTAACAGATGCTCTTGCCGGTAAGTTAGCAGGTGTAATATCTATGACTACCAGTGGAGAACCGGGCTCTACTTCGCAGTTTTATATTCGTGGCGTCAGTACGTTTGGTGGACGTGCTACTCCTCTTATTTTGTTGGATGATGTAGAAATAACTGCTGATGATTTGAATCACATTCCACCTGAAACGATTCAAAGCGTTTCCGTTTTAAAAGATGCTTCAGCTACAGCTATTTATGGTGCACGTGGAGCTAACGGTGTCATGCTAATCACCACTAAAGAAGGTACTGAAAATAGTAGAACCGAAATACATGTTACAGTAGAAGATTCATATTTACATCCGGTAAAGGAAGTCCAATATGCTGATGGCGTTACTTATATGAAAATGTATAATGAAGCTCTTCATAGCCGTACGCCTGATGCAACGCCTAGGTATTCTCAATCGACTATAGATAATACTAAAAATCATGTTAACCCTTATGTCTTTCCTGATGTTAATTGGTATAATTTGATTTTCAAAAAAGGATGTTATGATCAGCGTGCGAATATAAATGTTCAAGGAGGAGGCAACCGCGAAACATATTATATGAGTTTACAAGCTAATCATAATAGTGGGCTATTGAATATACCTCAACATTATTCTTTAAAAAACAATATCAACGATTATGAATATATATTTCAGAACAACATATCTTATAAATTGACTTCGAGTACAAAGTTGGAATTACATGTTAATGCGCAAATAGGAAATTCTAAAGGACCCAACGAAACCACTTCGGATATATTATATCAAACATGGAATGTAGATCCTGTTTCTTTTCCGGCTTATTATCCTGCTCAGTCTGGTGATACGCATATCCGTTTCGGTAATTCCATTTTAAGCGGTTCTACACTATATACAAACCCCTATGCATATATGTTGAATACGTTTTTGGAAAATAATTATAGTACGCTTAATTCTTCATTACATATAAATCAGGATTTGGATTTTATAACCAAAGGGTTGAACATATCCGCGTTGGTAAATTGGAAATCTTATTCTCAAACTTATTATTCAGAGTCAATAACTCCCTATTATTATAGAGTAGTTGATGGCAGCTGGGATGCCAATAAACCGAGCCAATACCAATTGGAATCGGTAGGTCCGGCTGGAACGGATTATATATCCCAATCGAATATCACTCGAAATAATAACAATACATTTTATTTGGATGCACGTATAAATTATAAACGTCGTTTCGGCGGTAATGATTTGTCTGCTATGTTGATGTATATGATGCGTGAATACCGTGATAATGTATTACCTAATCGTAATCAAGGCTTTTCCGGAAGATTTACTTATAGTTATGAGGATAAATATTTAGCAGAAATAAATTTTGGATATAATGGTACGGAGCGTTTGGCAAAAGGGCATCGCTTTGAATTTTTTCCTGCAGCCTCTTTAGGTTGGGTTATAAGTAGTGAAAAATTTTGGGAACCATTGGAAAATGTGATTAATTTTATGAAGTTGCGTGGTTCTTATGGATTAATGGGTAGCGATGAAACTGGAGAAGATGCTGGGGCTGCTCATTTTTTATATCGTGACCAAATCACTATAGGAGGAAGCTCTGATTATCATACTGGTTCGCGTTTGTCAAACAGTATAGATAAAAGTGGTCCAGGATTCAATGGTTGGGCCGTTGAAGATGCGCATTGGGAAAGAGAGAAAGAATTGGATTTGGGAGCGGATATAAATATATTTAATCAATTTGATATTGTTTTAGATTATTTTCATGGTATACGTGATCGTATTTTATTAAAACGTGGTTCATGGCCGGATTTAATGGGATATTGGGGCGCTACACCATGGAGCAATATTGGTAAGGTAGATAATAAAGGATTTGATTTAGCCTTAAATTGGAAGAAAAACTTTACCAAAGATTTTCATTTTGAGTTGAGAGCAAATTTAACTTATAATAAGAATAAGTATTTGAGTGTTGATGATCCTGATTATCCTTATGTATGGCAGTCGACAACAGGTAAACCATTATCACGCTTGACAGGTTATGTTGCCGAAGGGTTATTTAAAGATGAGCAAGATATAGCTTTGAGTCCTGATCAAACCAGTTTAGGCAGTACTCCTATGCCAGGTGATATAAAGTACCGAGATATAAACGGTGACGGTAAAATTACTTCTGAAGATCAGGTTATGATTTCTTCTTATGGATCGGTACCTCGTATTCAGTATGGATTTGGTGTTAGTTTTAATTGGAAGCATACTGATTTTGGCGTATTCTTTAATGGTGATGTCAAACGTTCTATTATGATTAATGGATTAGACCCGTTTAATACTCAAATCGGCCATGGTAATCGTAATGTAATGAAATTTATAGCTAATAATTATTGGTCGGAAAGCAATCCGAATCCTAATGCTGAGTATCCTAGATTAGGTTTGGTTGAATCCCAGATTAATAACAATATTCAACCAAGTACATATTGGCAACGTAATGGTAATTTTTTGCGTTGGAAAACGTTAGAAATTGGTTATAGTTTTCCGCATTGTCGATTCTATATAAGTGGAGATAATTTGGCGATATGGAGTCCATTTAAATTGTGGGATCCGGAATTATCATGGAATTCTTATCCTTTGCAACGTACTTTTAATATAGGAGCACAAGTTAAATTTTAAAGATTAAAAGAATAGTGATATGAAAATAAATATAAAGTTAACTCATTTGTTTTGGATTGCACTATCCATTGTAGTTTTGTCATCTTGTAATTATTTAGATGTCGTGCCTCCGGAGACTGCTGGCTTTAAGGATGTTATGAAAGATAAAGAGGCAGCTCTCGGTTTTCTCTATTCATGTTATGTCGGTATTCCCAGTGAATTTGCTGATGAAACTAGACATTATTATCAGGCAGCTGATGAATATGCTTTGCCTCCATTATGGGATTATTGTTGTCAAACTGCTGCATGGAATCAACTTTCGGCAACCAATCTCGGAGACCCTACTTGTCCATGGATTAATTGTTATAATAATATAGGTCAATGCCATCTTTTTATAAAAGCTCTAAATGAGCTAAGCCCTGTTGGTACTACAGATGGAGATAAAACACGTTGGAGAGCTGAGATTAAGTTTTTACAAGCTTATTATCATTTTATTTTATTAAATGCTTATGGGCCTATACCATTAATGACTCATTATTATAGTCAAACTACGCCAACAAGTGATTTTCCAGGGCGTAGTCCGTATGATGTTTGTGTAGATTCAATATCCGCATGGCTTGATGAAGCAGCAAAAAATTTACCTGCAACTGTACAAGAAGATGAACTTGGACGAGCTACATCTACAGCATGTAAGGCTCTTAAGGCTCGTGTTTTATTATATGCAGCTTCTCCTTTATGGAATGGTTCTTTCCCTTATCCTGATTGGAAAAATAAGGACGGTCAACAATTGGTAAGTAACAAATATAATGCGAGTAAATGGCAAAAAGCTTTAGATGCATGCAATGATGCTATTTCATTTGCAACTACTCAAGGAAACAGAGCTTTGTTCGATTTGACTACTTCAGAACAAATACGCAATAGTGAAGGAGTTCCATTACCTACTATTTCAAATACTGATGATAATTTTAAAAAACGTGTTATGTTAATGCGTTATTTAATGACAACGGATGAAACGGAAGGAAATAAAGAGACAATATACGGAGTTATCGTAAGCTTCGATGCTGGCGGTGCTGTAAGAGATATGGTTCCGCATGATGTTACTACATACAATGGAAGTCCGGTAGGAGGATGGTGTGGTGTTTCTCCATATTTATATACCATGGAACATTTTTACACTTCAAGCGGAAAACTCCCTGAGAACGACCCTAATTTTCCTTCAAAATCAGAATGGATTAATTCTGCAAGATTAGACAATCCGGATATAATCAATTTGAATGTAAATCGTGAACCACGTTATTATGCGTGGTTGAGTTTTGACGGTGATGAATATAGCCCGTTTATATCTGACGGTTCTCCATTAGTTGTATCTATGTTAAGTTCAAACGCACAAGGATATAATCCAGATCGTTACAATAGAGATAATAATGTAACTGGATTCTTATGTAAGAAATGGGTTCAACCGAATATCAAATGGCGTTCTACGGATGGTGGTGACAATATTTCATTACCTCCTCATCCTGTAATCCGTTTGGCTGAATTATATTTGAATCGAGCAGAATGTTATGCGGCCTTGGGACAAACAGATAAAGCTTTAGCCGATTTGAATGTTATTCGAGAACGGGCTGGTATATCTGATTTGACGGCGGCAGATATCACAAGTAGTATGACTTTGGTAAATTGGGTTCGTAGCGAGCGGTTCATTGAACTATGGGGTGAAGGCCATCGTTATTTTGATTTACGCAGATGGATGCTTGCTCCGCAATATCTAAAGGCAGGCGCACGCGAAGGATTGAATGCTATGGAAAAGAAAGACCCATCATTTGCTGAATTTAATCAGGTAGTGAAAGTAGATCAACCATTTCAATGGACAGATCGAATGTATTTATTGCCTATAAAAAGTAGTGAACTTTATAGTAACCCTCAGTTAGTACAGGCACCTGGATATTAATAATAGGAGGTAAAAGTATGAAAAGAATAATATATAATATAATATTGGGCATTATGGGAATATTTATAATTACATCATGTAGTAATTCGGAATATTCATTGGATAATTTAGTTCCCGGTAAATACCATAAGGTTGTATATTTCAAAGATAGCGGTAAAAAGGATTTATTGCTTTATACCACTCAAACGAACTATAAAGACAGTTTAATTATAATTAAAGCTGGTAGTAATCCTAGCTTATCTGCTGACATGAATGTTAACGTAATGGCACAATCGGCTGTGGATTCAATATATAGCATTGTTGATGGCATTAATTATAAAATAATACCTCAATATGCATATACTTTTGATAGCGGACAGGAAGTGGCTTTCGGCAAGAATGAAACCGGTAAATATTTGAGTTTAACAATTAATCCTATAAAAATATATGAACAAATAAAGGCAAATCCTGATGTCAAATATGTATTGCCTTTGCAATTGATTAGTAAAAAGGATAATATTAATGTAGATTTGGATAAGTCATTATTGATCTTTGATGTAAAAAGCCCTATTGTTTCATTTCAAAATGAAAATCAAAATGAAATAATGATATATAAAACTTTAGATGTAATTGATACTTTGAATTTGAACAACTGCGATAACAATAAGTGGAATTTTACGTGTACATTAGATGATGGTCAAAATGATAAATTGGTGGCTGAGTATAATACTTATCATAATACCAGTTATGAATCGCTTCCGCAAGGTTCATACAAAATAAGTGGATTGGATTTTAAAGAAGGTAGCTTAAAAGCTGTTCCGAAAGTTTCAATCGATCGTTCTTATTTACAAGATGATCATACATATATATTACCATTGAAATTGTCTCAAACTTCGATGGGAGAGCAAATGGAAGTTTCATCTACTCCGGCATATCTAATTATTTCCAATCCTAAATATGGAATTGTTCAACCAGATCGCAGTAAATGGAAAGTACTTTTCTGTAATAATGATAATAAAATGTCAGGAAGCGATTGGGACAATGACGGAGTTTATGCAATATTGGATGGCAATTTGAATACTTATTGGCATTCTAATTATAGTAGTCCTATTGCATCAAGCGACGACTATGATTACGGTTTCGATGATTATTATGCTTTTTTAGATTCCAGAAATGCAAATCAGACAGCAATAGTATTAGATATGCAAACCACCAAACATTTAATAGGAGTAGGAATTACGCAACGACAAAATACATCATATAGAGACTTTAAATCCTGTGATATTTATGTTTCCAACGATGCTGCATTTAAATTTAAACCTATAAACAGCGGAGGTACATTTGCCGATTATAGTGCTGTAGCATCGAATAGTTGGTCTAAATTGTGTTCGGTTGTTGTACCTCAACAAGATGCTACATATTGGCAAGAAATGGATTTACCTTCTATTTTAAATGGAGGTGTAAAGGGACGTTTCGTAAAAATACAATTTACTGGGTCTTATAGAGGTAATGTACTTAATATGACGGAGTTCCAAGTTCTGGAATTATTAAGTATCGAAGGTAATCCGGTAGAGTAGTATAAGCGATAAGATTAGTTATTAACGTAAGATGTTATTTTATATAAACAATATCTTACGTTAATTATTTAAGTTGCTGTTGTTTACAATATTAAGTAAAATTATATTTTTTATAAAGTAATAAAATGAAACATTTATTAGAAATTGCGGCATTGTCCGTTTTATTGTGCTTACCTCTTAGAACGGAGGCACAAAAATTTGAAGAGTTGGGTAAAACTCCTGCAATGGGTTGGAACAGTTGGAACAAGTATGCGTGTGATATCAATGAAGATCTGATTAAGAATGTGATAGATGCGATGTCTACTAATGGTCTTAGAGATGCTGGATATGTATATGTAAATTTAGATGACTGTTGGCACGATCAACGCGATAGTTTAGGCTTTATTCATGCAGATCCTGTCAAGTTTAAATCAGGTATAAAATCATTGTCTGATTATGCCCATTTAAAAAATATGAAGTTAGGCATATATACATGTGCTGGGACGAAAACATGTGCCGGTCGTCCGGGTAGTTTGGGACATGAATACCAGGATGCATTGCAATATGCAAAATGGGGAATCGATTACGTGAAAGAAGATTGGTGTTATACTCACGACGACCATGTAAGTGCAAAATGTGCATATATGGTAATGCGCGACGCAATATATTCTACAGGACGTCCCATGTATTTAAGCCTATGTGAATGGGGTTCCAACAAACCTTGGGAGTGGGCAAAGGATGTAGGTCATTCATGGCGTACGACTGGAGATATAGAAAATAGCTTCAAAAGTGTTTTGGATATAATCGACCTGCAGGATAGTTTGCGAAAATATGCAGGTCCCGGTCATTGGAACGATCCGGATATGCTTGAAGTCGGCAATGGTATGAGTGAGAATGAAGACCGTGCGCATTTCAGTATGTGGTGCATGCTTGCAGCGCCTTTGATATTGGGTAATGACGTTTGCCACATGTGTAAGGCTACAGCCGATATTATTATGAATAAAGAAGTGATAGCTCTTGACCAAGATACATTGGGAATAGAAGGATTAAAAATAGGTAAGGAAGGTAATTTGGAGTTCTGGTTCAAACCGTTGGCAAATGGTGATTGGGCCTTTTGCATATTGAATCGAGGAATGGATGCTGCAAAGTATACGATAGACTGGAAGAAGTTGGATTTGAACGATGATTTGAGTAAACGTTCAACGGATTTTGATAAGTCGGTATATGCAATTCGCAATTTGTGGACGAAGAAGAATGAAGGAACAACTAAGAAAGAGAAGGAAGTAGTAGTTCCGGGACATGACGTATTGGTTTACAGATTAATTATGAAGAAATAAAAATTGTTTTCTATAAAAGGTGCCGAATAATGTTATGTTGGCACCTTTTTTTGATTATTAGCTACTGAATATTATAGTAAGGTTTAATTACTTGTAAGTCTATTCATGTTTCAGAACGCCTTTGTCCATTAGTTTTTTCAGCTGACAAGCTGAATGCCTGCAATTATTCAGCTGAACGATTGTATCGTCCTGAAAAAGGTGGTTCTTCGTCACATTAGTTGAAGATTAAGCATCAGATAAGACCATTTTTCTTTCCAGTAATTCTAATCCAGCTCTGCCATACATAATTCTTTTTGTAACC